>LSQX01274280.1_pt1 | contig 33181 bp, 33 predicted proteins | sample 654561 | NCBI WGS metagenome assembly LSQX01 (sample SAMN04489861, study PRJNA283612) | anaerobic digester metagenome | isolation source: 4 biogas reactors fed with cattle manure at either 37C or 55C with and... | place: Denmark: Kongens Lyngby | collected 2014 | reverse complement strand
AGCATTTTTTCATCGTAAAAATCATGAATGTCTTGTTTGTCAAGCAATAGCGAAACTTCTGCGCTGATTCTTTCAAACTCTTCAATTAATCCGACGGTGTATTTTATTTTTGAAAATTGTTGTTGTTGGAATTCCTCTTCGCGATGTTCTGAAAACAAAATAAAAACGATTGTCAATGAGATAGCGGAAATAATGATAATCGTGGTTGAAAAATAGAAGAGTATTTTATTTCTAATTTTCATGGGTGGCGAAGCAGTTTTATATTGATTTTTATGTTTTCTATTTATTCGATTTTTAGATAATATCCATAACCTACTTTGGTTCGAATAAAGTTTCTGTCAAACGGTTTGTCGATTTTGTTTCTTAAAAAATTGATATACACTTCAATCGTGTTGGTATTGATATCGATAGAAGTGCCCCATATTTCTTTGACCAATTCTTTTTTTGAAATTATTTCCCCTATATTTTCAGAAAGCTTTATTAAAATCTGATATTCTCTGGGAGTCAGACTAATTTCTTTGTTTTGAAGCGTTACCCGTTTGTTGTTTAAGTTGATGGTAATATCGCCTACTTGAATAATTTCTCCGGTTGGATTACTTTTTTGATTTCGACTTCTTTTAATGAGTGAATTTACGCGCAACACAAGCTCTTTCATAAAAAAAGGTTTGGTTAGATAATCATCTGCGCCGCTGTCAAATCCTTTGATTTTATCCTCAAGTTCGTCAAAGGCAGTAAGCATCAATACCGGAGTTTGCGTATTGTATTTCCTGAATTCTTTACACAAATCATAACCGTTTTTTATAGGTAAATTAATGTCCATAATCACACAGTCAAAGCTTTCTTTTTTTAGAAAACGTTCGGCTAAAAGTCCATCAAAAGCACTTTCCACTCGAAAGTTTTCGGAAATGAGTGCATCAGAAATATTTTTGTTGAGTGTAGCTTCGTCCTCGACCACTAAAATTCTCATACTTGCAAAGTTAATGCTTTTAAATAATAGCTTAAAAAGTTATTCAGCAGCTTTGTAAATCGATAATATTCCGAAAATGGATTGGATTTTTGATTGGTGAAATAATACAAAAAAAGCCTGCCGAAAAACAGCAGGCTTTTAAAAAAGATGTGGTACCTCCAGGAATCGAACCAGGGACACACGGATTTTCAGACCGTTGCTCTACCGACTGAGCTATGGTACCGCCTTTTNNTTGCTCTACCAACTGAGCTAAGGTACCGACATTGAGACGGCAAATATAAAGCAATTTTACTTTTTGCAAAATAATATCTGATAAAAATCAAACGTGCTGAATGTAAATCTGGTTTTTTGATTTTTAATCAATTCAAAATCAAGTTGTAGATTTAACCATCTCCTGAAAAGAAATTATCGTGTGATATCCTTTTTTTCTAAAATACGCTTTATTTTCCTCATTTCCGGTTGCCAAAACGAAATCTCCGCCCCAACCTCCAAGGCTTTTTACAATTCCGGAATAATCGGGAAACAACAAGTTTTTAATTGTTGGTGTTTTTAATATTGAGCTGATGTGTTTCTCGTGTAAAGTCAGAAGTTTTTCAAATTCGTCTAAAGTTAAACAATGAATTAAAGCTTCTGTTATTTCGGAAATTTTCTCAATTACTTTTTTGTCTGTTCCAAAGTTTCGATAATGAACGATGGCTTCTTTACTTTGTTTTTTGACATTTAGATAAACAAAGAACAACTGGTCTGTAAATGGCCAGTTGAGCAAAATTTCTTTTATTAGAGGCGAAGTTTTATTTCGGATGTAAGTAATTGGTCTATTGTGTTTGGCAGCTGCAATGTCATAACCACTTCCGCCGAATCCTTCATCCAATAATTGATATGGGTTTACAGATGCCCAATCTGCAATATTATTTATTAATGTGGAAGAGGAACCCAATCCCCATTTTCTTGGAAATGTGAGATGTGTTTTTACTTCCGCACCGGTTTTTAAAAAATTTGGATTTTGTTTTCGTACAGCAAGTAAAATCTTTTGAAGCGTTTTAGATTCCTGACGATTTGAACGAAAATTAAAAGTTTTTAGATTAAAAGTATCTTCATACCAAAGTGTGCCTGTTTCGTCGTGACTTTTCCAATGCAAAAGATTTTCATCAGTAGAAATTACTTTTAACGATTGTCCAAAAGAAGTTGGGACAGCAAGTGCTTTGGCACCATCCAAAACTACATATTCGCCCGTGAGAAGGAGCTTTCCGTTGCTGTAATAAACTTTTTCCACACTTTGAATTTAAGTTTATTTACTTCGAATTTCATTGATAAATTCAACAACGGCACTGTGAGAGATTGTTTTTGAAGAAAAATGTGAAATCGCCAGATTTTTTTCGTCCTCTGTTGCTTCTTGTTGATTTAAAATATTCATCAGGTGCATTTTCATATGGCCTTTTTGAATTCCTGTAGTTATCAGCGATCTGATTGCAGCAAAATTTTGTGCAAGTCCGGCAACGGCAATTATTTCCATCAATTCTTTTGCGCTTGGGTTTTTAAGAATTTCCAAAGCTAACTTTGTCATAGGATGGAGTGATGTCAAACCGCCAACGGTTCCAATTGCCAAAGGAATTTCTATCCGGAATTTAAAAATATCATCTTCTACTTCAGCGTGTGTCAGACTTCCGTAATAATTGTTTCTTGCTGCATAAGCGTGAATACCGGCTTCCACGGCGCGAAAATCATTTCCTGTTGCAATGATTACGGCATCAATTCCGTTCATGATGCCTTTGTTGTGAGTTACGGCACGGCGTGTTTCGGCTTTGGCTATGGCAATGGCGCGAACAAATTTAGAAGCGAATTTTTTTCCGTCAAGATGTTTGGTAGTAAGTTTGTCAACATGGCAAGAAACTTCAGCGCGAACCAGACATTCGGGAACATAATTGGACAATATGCTCATCACCGTTTCCGGAAATGTGTTTTTATTTTTGAAAGGTTCATATTGTTGTGCTTCAGTTTCAAAAACATGGGCTATTTTTTCCAAACAACTGTTGATAAAATTAGCACCCATCGCATCTAAAGTTTCAAAAGTGGCGTGAATAAAATAATACCCTTCCAAAACCTCGGTTTTATCTGCCAAAGAAAGCTCAATCAATCCGCCTTTGCGAGCTCTCATATTTTTTTCGATATCGGAAATGGAAGCTTTTAAAACCGGCTGAATGAAATTAAAAAAATCTTTCAGTAGTTGCGGTTCCCCGTAATAATTTAAATGTATTTGACCATTTTTTGTCGTGGAAATAACCTCGGTTTTAAATCCGCCTCGATTCAGCCAAAATTTGGCAGCATTCCCGGCAGCGGCAACAACCGAACTTTCTTCGATAACCATCGGAAGTGCATAAAGCTTGCCGTTGATAAGAAAATTAGGCGCTATGGCAAACGGTAAATAATAATTGGAAATTGCATTTTCAATAAAACCTTCGTGTAGTTTATGAAGCTTTTCGTCAGTATTCCAATAGTGTTTTAAAATTGAAATTGCCTGCGGATTATTCTCTAAATATGTGCTTGCAAGCCAAGCTATTTTTTCTTCTTTGGTTTTTTTTGAAAATCCGTTAACAGTTTTGGTCATTTTATATCGAGAAAAATAAAATGCAAATATAAGATTTCCTTTTTTCTTAAAACCAAAAACGGTGCAGCTTGAACTTTTCATTCAACCGGCACCGTCTATAAAAATCCAAAGGTTAGGATTCTTTTTTCTGTGCGTCCTTAATTGTTGTTGGATTAACACTGAACTTTTTTCTTCGAGGACGAAGTTTTCCAAAACTTCCTATGGTGATTTTTCCTCTTCTTGTTTTTCTGTCTCCTTTACCCATATGCTTTTGTTTTTTAAAAATAATATAATTTTACCTAAATAAAATAAGATGTGTTTTATACAAAATCCATAAAGATACAATTTTTTGAAGATATGATAAAATCATCCGTTTCTTTAGGATAAATCGAGGTCTTTTTTTAAATTGGATTTTATATATGGTTTCGGTCACAATCTTATTTATTTTTGCAGCATAAATTTATTATCATGAACATCGATTTGAATCAACAAGATTGGAAAACACAATTATCCAAGGATAATAATGCCGTTATCATTGACGTTAGAACGGATGAGGAATTTAATGAAGGTCATATTCCGGGAGCCATTCAAATGAACATTCAAAATACCTCTGAATTTTACGAAAAAATAAAAGATTTGGATGCTTCGACGAGTTATTATATTTATTGTCATTCCGGGGGCAGAAGCGCCATGGCGGCAGCACTTTTCAATTCGTCGGGAATTCGTCAAACATACAATCTCCTTGGAGGAATTAGTGAATGGGAGGGAGAAATTCAAACACCTTAATTCAATACGATGAAAGCATTTAATTTTTTTGCGGTGCTCTTCTTATTGATTACAATTGCTTCTTGTAAAGATAATTCGGATGCACAACTAAGTAAAGTAATCACCGTAGAAGAAGCCCATCAATTATTAAATTCAGATGAGGGTATTCAATTGATAGATGTCCGTACTCCCGAAGAGTACGAAGAAAAGCACATTCCGTATTCACAAAATATTTGTGTAACCGATAAGAATTTTAAAGAACGTGCCTCAAAACTTGATAAAAATCGTCCGATTTACGTGTATTGCCGAAGTGGAAAACGAAGTGCAGATGCTGCTCAGAGATTAAGACAAATGGGATTCAAAGAAGTGTATGACATGGAAGGAGGAATCATCAGGTGGGAAGAATACGGTTATGAATTAAACAATCAAGAGAATTAATACCTCTTTATCTCTTTAAGTTAAAGTGTTGTCAAATCTTATAATACATGGGGCTTTTTAGTGTTATATTTGCAGTAAAAGCGGTTAGTATATGAGATATGAGAATGTTTTAAACCAGCTGAGGTATTTAATTCAAGTTAGCTGCAATTTCACCGCCAAACCAACTCCTGAAATTCAGAATTTTCACAAAGAATTCCTTAAAAAAAGTCTTGGAGCTTGGGATATTTCTATAGATTATAAAAACAAAACCATCACCTCTTGGAGTGGAAAACCGGTGAGTATTGATGCCTCAACAGTTTATAAATTGCGTGATTCCGTAAATCCCAATATTTTATATGACGATTTGGAAGCTACCTTGATGGGGTGTATACAGTACAATCCGAAATTTCAAGCTTTGTATGCGAAGCTTATCGAAAAATACGAAACAGCACTAACCAATAGTTTTCCGAGAGTCTAACATATAGCTTATTCGGTTTTTTCTTTAATTTATTACAAAGTTGTCAGTGTGATAATTTACAGAGAAAATTAACTTAAATTTGCCGAAAATTTTGTGAATTGAAAAAGCAGATTACAGATACCATAGTAATGATTCGCCCGGTAGCATTCCGTATGAATGAACAAACGGCGGTAAACAATTATTTCCAGGAAGATCTTGCCATTAAAAATGCAGAAATCAATAAGAAAGCGCAAGAGGAATTTGACACCTTCGTCATAAAATTACGAGAAGTCGGTGTGAATGTAATTGTGATTAACGACAATCTTGAGCAAGATACGCCCGATTCAATTTTCCCCAACAATTGGGTGAGTTTTCATCAAAACGGTAATGTCGCACTTTATCCGATGTTTGCAGAAAACAGACGAAAAGAACGTCGTGAGGATGTCCTGACCCGCTTGGAAGAAGAAGGGTTTGAAATCAGAAATATTTATGATTATACCGAAGCCGAAAAAGAAAACTTGTTTTTGGAAGGTACGGGAAATTTAATTCTGGACCGGGTTAATCGGAAAGCCTATTGTGCACTTTCACCGCGAGCGGATGAGGAACTGCTGATTGAGTTTTGTGAAGACTTTGAATACACGCCGGTAATTTTTGTTGCCAATCAAACTGTGGACGGAAAACGTCTGCCTATTTACCATACCAATGTGATGATGTGTTTGGGTAAAACGTTTTGTGTGATTTGTCTTGACGCCATCGATGACAGCAAAGAACGCAAAAATGTACTTCATCATCTTCGGATGGATAACAAAGAAGTAATCGCTATTACAGAAGAACAAATGCACCATTTTGCCGGAAACATGTTACAAGTCCAAGGAAAAGATGCCACCTATCTTGTGATGAGTCAAAGTGCTAAAGATTCTTTAACGGAAGAACAAATTGCTACTATTAAAAAGCATGCCCATATTTTAGCTTCTGATTTAACCACTATCGAAACTTGTGGAGGAGGAAGTGCACGCTGCATGATGGCAGAAGTATTTTTGCCGAAAACAACGGAATAACCGATAATTTATCAGTAAATATTAATGTTTTGCTAATTTAGAAAAGAATACTGATTTTTCTATATATTTTTAACGATATAACTAATAATCAAAAAAATCAGTAGTCTATGAAAGCATTAAAAATTATATTAATTGTCGCTGGAATTGCTTTAATCGCTGTGGCATTGTACAATTCATTTATGCCGGAGCCCATTTTTAAATTAGGACCCATTGAAGTCGATAAAAAAGAAGGACTTACCGGTCAAAATATGTGGATGCTCGGTATTGGTGTGATTGCACTTTTGGCAGGCGCTTTTATTAGAGAAAAATAGATTTTTTTAAAAATAGCAACAATACAAAACGCAAAAAGTGAAGCTTTTTGCGTTTTGTTCTTTCGCGCTCTTCACGTCTTTAAATTCGTGTATCTTTGCACTTGTTTTTAAATAAATTTGATCGTACCTAAGATAAATTGTAAAAATGAATATTCAGGAGAAACTCGTAAAAGCCATAAAGAATGCCGTAAATGAATTGCATCAGGTCACTGTTGAACAAATCGAGTTGCAGGCAACCAGAAAGGAATTTGAGGGAGACCTAACCGTTGTGATTTTTCCGTTGTTGCGTCATGTTAAAATGAATCCGGTACAATTAGGACAACAAATTGGCGATTATCTTCTTGAAAATATTCCGGAAATCGAAAAATTTAATGTAGTTCAAGGGTTTTTAAATATCGTGTTGCGTGATGCTTATTTTTTAAATGAGTTTCAAGCGATTTCAAATTTTGAAACTTATGGACATCAACCCGTTGGAAACGAGAGTTTGATAGTAGAATATTCATCTCCTAATACAAACAAACCCTTGCATCTTGGGCATATTCGCAATGTGCTTTTGGGCTATTCGGTTGCGGAAATTGAAAAAGCTGCCGGAAAAAAAGTATATAAAACACAAATTATCAATGACCGCGGCATTCACATTTGCAAGAGTATGCTTGCCTGGAAAAAATTTGGGAACGGAGAAACTCCCGAATCCTCAGGAATTAAAGGCGATAAGCTTGTTGGAAATTATTATGTGCGTTTTGATAAAGAATATAAAAAAGAAATTGCAGCGTTAATGGCTTCGGGACACACAGAAGAAGAAGCCAAAGCCCAGGCGCCTATTTTAAAGGAAGCTCAACAAATGTTGCGCAATTGGGAAAGAGGCGATGAAGAAACTGTTGCACTATGGGAAAAAATGAACGGATGGGTGTATGAAGGTTTTGAAGAGAGTTACAAAGCAATCGGGGTAGATTTTGATTCGTATTATTATGAAAGTGATACCTATTTGCTCGGAAAAGACATTGTCGAACAAGGTTTGGAAAGCGGTGTTTTTTACAAAAAAGAAGACGGATCGGTTTGGTGTGATTTGACTGAAGAAGGTCTGGATGAAAAATTGGTGTTACGAAAAGACGGAACCTCCGTTTATATTACTCAAGATTTGGGAACGGCAGTTCAGCGTGTGAACGACCATCCGGATGTCACAGGAATGATTTATACCGTAGGAAATGAGCAAGATTATCATTTTAAGGTGCTTTTTCTTATCTTAAAAAAACTCGGATATTCTTGGGCAAACAATCTGTATCATTTGAGTTATGGAATGGTCGATTTGCCTAGCGGAAAAATGAAAAGTCGGGAAGGAACCGTGGTGGATGCAGATGAACTCATAGCAGAAATGACCGCAACTGCCAAAGAAATAGCAGAAGATTTAGGAAAAATTGACGACTTGTCGGAGGAAGAAAAAAACGAACTTTTTCACATTATCGGAATGGGTGCCTTGAAATATTTTATTCTAAAAGTCGATCCCAAGAAACGAATTCTTTTCAACCCTGCTGAAAGTGTCGATTTTCAGGGAAATACCGGTCCTTTTATTCAATATACGTATGCACGAATTCAATCCATTTTGCGAAAAGCATCCGAATTGGGTGTGACTTCTAAAGCGTCTTCATACACTTTATTGTTGCCTAAAGAAAAAGAGCTTCTCAAACTTATTTTGAATTTTCCCGAAATCATTCAAAATGCTGCCGATGCATACAGCCCTGCTATAATTGCTAATTACACTTATGAACTCGTGAAAGAATTTAATAGTTTCTATCAGAATATTCCAATTTTAGGAACTTCAGAAAATGACGAAAAAGTTTTTCGCGTGCAGTTGTCTGATGCAGTGGGTAAAATTATTAAAAACGCCTTTGGATTATTGGGAATTCAAGTTCCGGAAAGAATGTAAGAAATCAGTTTCTCAACGGGTTTTTTCGGCGTCGAGATGATAAATTTCCATAATGTCTTTAAGGAGTTTTTCAAAATCAATTTTTAAATCGATTAGTTTTCCTGAAGCCACATCCATAACCCATCCGTGAATGGCAAGGGTTCCGTTGCGAATAGCCAATTGAGCATCAGCAGTTTTTATGACGTTAATACATTGTTCCTGAACGTTCAGCTCAACCAAACGACGGTATTTTTGGTCGGCATCAGACAATTGATTCAATTCTTTTTGATGAAGTCGATACACATCCCGAATGTTCCGAAGCCACGGATTTAAGATGCCCAAATCTTCCGATTGCATAGCGGCTTTGACACCTCCACAACCGTAATGACCACAAATGACGATGTGTTTCACTTTGAGAATTCTCACTGCGTAAGTAATAACGCTCATCGCGCTCAAATCTAAGTTGGAAACCATGTTCGAAATGTTTCTCATAACGAAAACATCTCCGGGCTGAACGCCCATGATTTCCTCGGCGGTAACACGACTGTCACTACAACCAATGTATAAGATATCAGGCTTTTGACCGGTAGAAAGGTTTTTAAAATAATCCGGATTGCTGTTTAGTTTTGATTGCACCCACTTCTGATTGTTTTGAAAGATTTCTTCAATGTCCATAAACCATTTTTTTTGAGGTTTTAAAGGTATCAAAATCGAGCTGTCAACTCAAAGCGAAAACTTATTATTTTTTAAACACACGCAGCGAACTTCTTTTTTATAGAAAAATGTGTCTTCATTTAGGAGTTAGTCTTAAATTTGCCATTCTTTATGATTTCCGCGATTTTAAAATTAATTGACTTTGTCTATTACCCTTTTCGAAGGATTATCCCTGTCGAAATGTATCGCTATGTAATCTGTGGAAGTGCCAATCTTGGATTTGACGTACTCCTTTACTTTATTTTCTACAACTTTATTTTCGTCAAACAAAATGTCGATTTGAGCTTTGTGGTTTTAAGTCCGCATATTGCTTCACTTTTTGTGGTGTTTCCCATTACTTTCACCACCGGATTTTTACTCAATCGATTTATTACGTTCCCAAAGTCAAATTTGAAATGGTCGGTGCAGTTGTTCCGCTATTTGATGGTTGCAATGGGAGCGTTGGTAATCAATTATTTAATGTTGAAATTGTTGGTGGATGTGTTAGGAATATATCCGACCCCTTCTCGACTTATTACCATTCTCGTGACTGTGGGATACAGTTTCCTGTCACAAAAAAAATACAGTTTTAAGATTGTTTAAAGTTTAAGCAGCTTTGGTGCTTACTATTTGAAGACCTACTACTGAAATAATTAAAGTGGTGAGAAAAAACAACCTCCAAAAATTCACCGGTTCTTTAAAGAGGATAATCCCCATAATGACTGTTCCAATAGCACCGATGGCACCCCAAACGGCATAAGCTGTTCCTACCGGGATGGGTTTTTCTCCGCCCATAGCTTTAAAAAGTAAAATCATACTGATGGTAACCGAAACTAGAAAAACAGCAATCCAAAACCAAAATGCTTTTCCGCTGCCCACTTGTTGTGCTTTTCCCAAACTGATGGCAAAAATCGTTTCGAAAATACCACCGATTATTAAAAGAATCCAATTGATGTTCATGGGGGTAAAAATAAGCTTTTATTCAGAAATGAAAGTGCGTCCGATTAAAAACTAAACGCCTTCTAAAAGATCATCTTTTTTCTTGGAAGAGCGCAGTAAAAAATATCCTGTGAATGCGGAAGCAAGAGAACCTACCAGAATGCCAATTTTAGCAGAATCGATATATTCCGGATTGTTTACAAAAGCAAGTGTGGCAATGAAAATTGCCATGGTAAAACCGATTCCCGCAATAAAGGAAACACCTATTATTTCTTTTATTCCAATATCCCGCGGAACTTGAATAAATTTTAATTTTTTTGAAATAAGAACAGCCGAAGAGATACCGATGCTTTTGCCTAAGAACAAGCAAAGGGCAATCGTAGTGATAAGTCCCATCTCCATATGTTCGGTATCGGTAATGGAGACACCGGCATTTGCAAGTGCAAAAATTGGAATAATCACTACAGAAACCCACGTGCGAAGAATTTCCTCCCACCGTTGAAGCGGACTTTCAAAATATTTCAGCCAATTCCTTTGGCGTTTGACCAAGGACAATTGTTCTTTGGTAAGAATGGGCTCCGATACCGATTTTGATGTGCGAAAGTTGTTTGCAAAACTTCTCATCCGTCGGAGAAAAACTTGTAATCCTACCCGTTGTTTCACGGGAATTGCAAAAGCCATCAATACGCCCGAAATGGTTGGGTGAATTCCGGATTCTAAAAATAAAAACCAAATGATGGCGCCCATGATAACTATAAAAGGATGTGAGTAAAATCCTTTGTAAGAAACAAAATAAGTAACCAAAAGCAGCCCGAGTGCCCAGATTAAAACGCCGATTTGAATTGAGGAACTGTAAAACAAAGCAATGACCATAACCGCTGCCAAATCATCTACAATTGCAAAAGCCGTGAGAAATATTTTTAGACTTAAAGGAACGCGTTTTCCCAAGACGTTTAAAACAGCAAGGGAAAAAGCAATGTCCGTTGCCATCGGAATTCCCCATCCGGAAACTGTTTCGGGATTGCTGTTTAAAACAAAGAAAAACAAAACCGGGAAAATAATTCCGCCTAAAGCACCTACAAGCGGGAACATTATTTTTCGTATCGAATTCAATTGTCCTAAAAGAACTTCTCGTTTGATTTCCAAACCGATTAAAAAAAAGAAAATAGCCATCAACCCGTCATTCACCCATAGCAAAAGCGGTTTGATAAGCTCGGATTCACCAACGGAGAAGCCGATTTCGGTATTCCAAAACCGGAAATAATCATCGGCAAAATTTGAATTTGCCATAATCATGGCGCCCAGCGTCGTTATTAATAATAAAATACCGCTGATGTTTTGTAAATCAACAAATTTTACGAGTGAAGTAAAGAGATTTCTTTTTTTCATACATTCATTTTGATGAACCCTGCAAATTAAAAATGATGAAATTGTTTTCTCTGCTAAGGGGCTTTTTTTAGTAAAAGTTTATGAATACCAAATTATAAATGAGTTTATTGCAATTATAGATGAGTAATCTCAGAATCTCATGCATTTTGTGCACTCATAAATATCAAGTAAGTTTAAAAGGAAAGCTTTGGAGCCGTTGTGTTCAAAAAAATATGACAATTGGTGTAACAGATTCATTTTCCGTAAACGAAAGCGCTGTTATTTTTTGAAACTCGCCAACGGAATGTTACCTTTGCACCACCAATTTTACGAAAGTAATTTTCTCGCAGTAAAGGTTATGAACAGTGGTTGAGAAAGAAGTTTTTCGTTAAAAAATCAATTTTATGTTTGAGAATTTATCAGATAAATTAGACAAGGCGTTACACGTTTTAAAAGGTCATGGAAGCATTACTGAGGTTAACGTTGCCGAGACCTTAAAAGAAGTTCGACGCGCATTATTGGATGCGGATGTGAACTTTAAAACTGCCCGTGATTTCACCAACAGTGTAAAAGAAAAAGCACTTGGTCAAGATGTTTTGACCACGCTTCAGCCCGGACAATTGATGGTGAAAATCGTAAAAGATGAGTTGACCGAATTGATGGGAGGGGAGACCGTGGGAATAAATTTAAGCGGTGCTCCTACTGTGATTTTAATGTCAGGACTTCAAGGAAGTGGTAAGACGACTTTTTCGGGAAAATTAGCCAATTTCTTAAAACGTAAAAAATCCAAAAATCCATTATTGGTTGCGTGTGATGTTTACAGACCTGCGGCAATTGATCAGCTTCATGTCGTTGGAGAGCAAATTGGCGTAGAAGTTTATAGTGAACGTGAAAATAAAAATCCCGTTGAAATTGCGCAAAATGCGATAGCTCATGCCAAACAAAACGGTTTTAACGTGGTAATTGTCGATACGGCCGGTCGCTTGGCAGTCGATGAGGTGATGATGACGGAAATAGCAGATATTCACCGTGCTATTCAACCTCATGAAACGCTTTTTGTTGTGGATTCAATGACGGGACAAGATGCCGTCAATACAGCAAAAGCATTTAACGACCGTCTGAATTTTGACGGTGTGGTGCTCACCAAATTAGATGGGGACACGCGTGGTGGAGCGGCATTATCCATTAAAAGTGTGGTTGATAAACCCATCAAATTTATCGGAACCGGTGAAAAGATGGAAGCTATTGACGTTTTCCATCCTTCGCGTATGGCGGACCGGATTTTGGGAATGGGTGATGTGGTTTCGCTTGTTGAACGTGCACAAGAGCAATTTGATGAAGAAGAAGCACGTAAACTTCAAAAAAAAATTGCCAAAAATCAATTTGGTTTTGACGATTTCCTCAATCAAATTCAGCAAGTGAAGAAGATGGGGAACATGAAAGACTTGATTGGAATGATTCCCGGCGCCGGAAAAGCCTTAAAAAATATTGATATTGACGACGATGCGTTTAAAGGCATAGAAGCAATCATTCATTCGATGACGCCCGAAGAACGAGCTACCCCTTCTGTGATTAACGGAAGCAGAAAAAAACGAATTGCAAAAGGAAGTGGTACCAGTGTGCAGCAAGTCAATCAGCTGCTAAAGCAATTTGATCAAATGAGTAAAATGATGAAGATGATGCAAAGCGGCGGGGGCAGACAAATGATGCAGATGATGAATCGCATGAAATAATAGTTTATAAAAATCAATTTCTAAATCATGACACTACTTGACGGAAAAAAAATTAGCAACCAAATTAAAGATGAAATCAGCATCGAAGTTGCTAACATGAAGAAACGAGGAGAACGCGTACCTCATTTGGCTGCCGTTTTGGTAGGAAGTGATGGAGCAAGCCTGACGTATGTGGGCAGTAAGGTAAAAGCTTGCGAACGTGTGGGATTTCAATCTACGCTTATTCAAATGCCGGAAACAACCAGTGAAATAGAACTGCTGAAACAAATAAAGGAACTGAACGAAGATGCGGATATCGATGGCTTTATTATTCAATTGCCGTTGCCCCCGCAAATTGACACACAGAAAGTATTATTAACTGTAGATCCGAGCAAAGATGTAGATGGGTTTCATCCTCAGAATTTTGGAAAAATGGCGTTGGATATGAGTACATTTATTCCTGCAACGCCATTTGGTATTTTGGAATTGCTTCGGCGGTATGAAGTTGAAACCAAAGGAAAACATACGGTAGTAATCGGGCGCAGTCATATTGTAGGTCGTCCCATGAGTATTTTAATGAGCCGTCGCGGATGGCCCGGAAACAGCACCGTTACATTAACACACAGCAACACCAAAAATATTTCTCAAATAACTACACAAGCAGACATTATTATTTCAGCACTCGGAGTTCCCGACTTTTTAAAAGCTGAAATGGTCAAGGATGATGTGGTGATTATAGATGTAGGTATTACCAGAGTGGAAGATGAAAATGCACCTAAGGGTTACGTAATTAAAGGCGATGTGGATTTTGAAAATGTCAGTAAAAAAGCCTCATACATCACTCCGGTTCCCGGAGGTGTAGGTCCCATGNNGTTGTTAAAAAACACCTTACTTGCGTGCGAAAAACGACGTCTTAAACATTAAAAGTAATAGTCGTCCTCTTCTTCTTCAAGAAATTCTTCGAGTTCTTTGAGTTCTGCTTGTCGGATTCTCCAGTCCAGATAGTGATGAAGATCGGTTTCTATCCAGCCGAGACCCATCGCAAAAATGGTGAAATCGTCCAGATAACCAAGTCCCGGTACAAAATCCGGAATTAAATCAAAAGGATTGAGGACATAAAGAAAGATAAATACGATGGCAGCAATCGAAAACCAAGGAGTACGTTTGTATTTCCCGCTTTGAATATCCCAAAGCATTTGAAACATTACTTTTGATATTTCGGCGAATTTTCTTAGGGGTTTGGCTTTGTTTAATTTATGAGCGATTTCTTCCTCATTGTCCAAAACATCTTCTAAATCTTTTTTGCGGATTTTTCTTATCTCATCTTCCATGTATGTTTCCTTCACTTTTTTGTCCATCATGGCAANNAAAAATAAAGAATCTTTAGCGTGTGAAACTTTAAAAAAGTGTTATAAATTTTTATAATCTTTAAGGAAGTGTTCCTTCACTGTCTTTCCCGTATTGGCGGCGATAAATTTTGACAATCAACAGAAAAAGACTGATTAAAAGCGGTCCGAAAATCAACCCTATAAAACCAAAAAGCGGAACTCCCACCATAACACCCACCAGCGTAATAAGCGGATGCACATCTTCCAATCGTTTGAGAAAGTACAACCGCGTAATGTTATCAGTCATTCCTACAAAAACAAATCCGTAAATAAGAATGGCCCATGCGGCAAAAGTATCACCCGATGCAAGTGTTATCAAGAAAACCGGAATCATCCCAAGACTTGTTCCTAAAAATGGAACCATACTGGCAAGCGACAGAATTACAAACCAAAAAATCGGATCTTTGATTCCGAAAATTAAAAATCCAATTAAAGAAACGATTCCCTGAGCCAATCCGACAAGTGGAATTCCGATGGCATTGGCGCGCACCATGCCTCGTACTTCCCGACCTACTTCTTGTAAGTTTTTGGTGTTCATGGGAATGTATTGACAAACAATTTCCCGAAAACGCTCGTGATTGACCAACATAAAATAGAGCACAAAATACATCAACAAAATTGCCATAAACGCATTAAAAGTGGTTCCCAACCATTCCTGTAAATGACTGGTTATCCATTCGGAAATTGCATTGGCATCCATTCTTGAACTTAAATTAATATTGTAATCGGATTCAATTTTTCCAATAAAATCTTTTATCGGTCCGGAAACTTCTTGAAAGTCTTTGGAAATGGTGGTGATTTTATTGCTCAACATAATGATGACGCCTCCAATGGGAACGACAATGCAAATGAACGAGAGAAACATAAGTACTCCGGCCGCAAGCGGTTTGGGCCATTTTCTCTTGTGACAAAGGGTTCGCATGCTTTTTCGCATGATAACATAAAGTGTCAAAGCACCTAACAAACCTGATAAGTAGGGCAATAACTTTGAAAAAATCAATCCGCCGATGGCTAAAATCACTCCAATGATGAATAATTGACGAATGATTTGAGTTGGAATTTTTGGTTGTCCGTTCATAAATTATTTGGATGGTAGTTAGAATTATTAATGCTTACGCAAGGAATGAATCAATTCGCTTTTGGTCATTTTTGAACGTCCTTTGATTCCTATTTTTTTGACTTTTTGATAAAGTTCTGCTTTCGTTCGCTCTTCATACTTTTTCGCACGACCGCCTTTTTCTCCCGAGTTTTCCGTGTTTGCAATTCGGGCAGCTTTTTCTTTACTATAGCCTTTGTCTCTTAATGCTTCGTATTGATCTTCGTTTTTAATTCGTGAATCCGGCATAACTTTTTGTTTAAATAATTATAGAAATATAACGGCACACTGAAGTGCTTTGAATAATTCGTTTAAAATTAGAATAAATTCAAAGATGTCAGTTGCTACTTAACAAAAAGTTAGCAGGAAAGACTATTCGGAATCCCAGTCTAAACGCAGGTATTTAATCGGAGCATCTTCAAAAATATGAGCAGCTTCCAACTCCGCTCGGAGGTTTGTCCGCACTTCCGGTGTCAAATGACGCGCATCGATAGTTAAATATAGATTTGAATCGGTGAAGAAAACCAAGACATTGTTTAAAGTGCGTTGTATGGTAGCAATTTCATAAGTATTCTTAAAATCCTTGAATTTGCTTTCTATATTTAATTCGTCCTCGGTTCTGTAGCGCGTATCGTAGATTAAGACATCAATGATTTTGGCATTCGGGTTGTCGTGTTCTTTCGGAGTCAATAAAAGCAAACGCTTGCCTCCTTTTTCATAAATTTCAACTTCACCTTGTGTTTCTATGGCGTTGGGTGAACTGTTGATTTTTACCAGAGAGTCGTTTGCAAAAATGGAATCAAGTTGTTTGACAATCGTTGCTTTGGGGAGTTTTCCGATTTTGTCGGAAGTAATTAAAAAAGGATCGGTCTCACTTTTTTTACATTGCACAAAAAATAAGACACAAGCAATTCCGAGTAAGGATATTTTTTTCATTTTAATGAAGTTGATTTTGACCTGATTCACGGGTACAAAAATACTAAATAGTCTGTCATATTTCTATAGTGAAAACACAAATTAGCGCCGGTCAACTACAATTAAATCGACACTTTTTTTTGGTTCGTGTTGTGAAGAAGAATATCCTCTTAATAATGTATTTTTGCACTATGAAAAATGATGTTCAGGAATCTATAGACAAAGGGGTGTATCTTCCGATTATGGAAGAGTTTTACACCATTCAGGGAGAGGGTTTTCATACCGGATCGGCTGCTTATTTTATTCGCGTGGGCGGCTGTGATGTGGGCTGTCATTGGTGTGATGTGAAAGAAAGCTGGAACGCTTTACTACATTCGCCAAAATCTATAGTGCAGTTGGTGGAACATGCAAAAAAAGCTTCCGGAGATTCACGTTTGGTAGTGATTACCGGTGGGGAACCTTTGATGTATGATATGAATCCACTAACAAACTTGCTGAAAGAAGCAGGTTTTGCTACCAATATAGAAACCTCCGGCGCCTATAAACTGACCGGAACGTGGAGTTGGATTTGTTTGTCACCAAAAAAACGAAAACTTCCGACCGAAGAGATTTATCAGAAAGCGAACGAATTAAAAATGATTATCTTCAATAAAGACGATTTCATATTTGCCGAAGCGCAGGCTGCAAAAGTTTCGAAAAATTGTGTGTTGTATCTTCAACCGGAATGGAGCAAGCGCGAGAAAATGATTCCGCTAATTGTCGATTATGTAAAAGCAAATCCGAAGTGGAAAATTTCTTTGCAAACACATAAATATATGGATGTTCCGTAGTTTTATTGAGCATATCGAAAAGGAATTTCAACAAAAACAGTATCCCATCCAATGAGCAGATTCACTCCGTTTTCTGTGTTTTCAAAAATCATGGAGAAAATTTCAATGGGAGCGGCTGCCCGATGTGCAGGAACTTTCATTCGAACAAGGTCTTTCTCTTTTTTATAACTGAAAGCGCCCCAAGTATCGGTTTCGGAATTTATTATAATGGTCCAATACGCTTTCTCCGGAATGGTGTAAAGCGTATAAGTTCCCGCGTCAATACAGATATCTCCAAAATAGACGGCTTCATATAAATCCAGTTCTGTGGCTTCATTAGCTCCCGTTCGCCATACTTGACCGTAAGGCACTAAGTTTCCGAAAATCACCCGGTCTTTTTTTTGAGGTCTGCTGTAAATTACGCGAGCAACCGGTGGTCCGTCTTTTGTGCGTCGAGCTACAGCCACATCCATGGGCGAGACATCCATAGGAGGGAATGATTGGGCATTTCCCGTAAGAACAAAGGCAATGCAGATGATTGTAAATACAAAGTTTAGTTTCATTTAAAAGTTAATCAAACGGTTGTACGCATGTGATGTATCGAACTTAAAATAGTTTAAAAACACGCTAAAAAAATAAGTTCATCAAATATAAAATTTTGAATCTGTTTATCAGGGCTATTTTTCGCGGATTTTGTTAATAACTTAGGTGTTATGTGTGTCTGTATTGCCTGAAATTGTTGGATATTTCGTATATTTGTATGTTATTTTTTGTAGAAAAAACTTTTTGAAAAATTTATGAGCGAAGAACAAAAACAATCGAGTTATGGCGCAGACCAGATTCAGGCCTTAGAAGGAATGGAACACGTGCGTATGCGTCCGTCAATGTATATTGGCGATGTTGGTCCGAGAGGTCTTCATCATTTGGTTTATGAGGTAGTTGATAACTCTATTGACGAAGCCATGGCGGGCTATTGCGACACCATTGAAGTCGTTATAAATGAAGATAATTCTATTACAGTTCGAGATAACGGACGTGGAATACCGGTGGATATCCATAAAAAAGAAGGAGTTTCGGCTTTGGAAGTCGTTATGACTAAAATTGGTGCCGGAGGAAAATTTGACAAAGATTCATACAAAGTTTCCGGAGGATTACACGGAGTTGGAGTTTCTGTAGTAAACGCGCTTTCTGAAAAACTGATCGCCACCGTTTACAGAGACGGGAAAATTTGGCAACAAGAGTATTCCCGAGGAAAAGCAGATTATCAGGTTAAAATAATAGGGGAAACAGACGACAGGGGTACCCAAGTGTCGTTTAAACCGGATTCTGATATCTTCAAACAAACAATCGAATACAATTACGATACCTTAGCAAGTCGTTTGCGAGAATTGGCATTTTTAAATAAAGGAATTACCATCAAACTCACCGATAAAAGAGAAACAGACAAGGATGGTAATTTTATTTCTGAAGTATTTCACAGTGAAGAAGGCTTAAAAGAGTTCATCCGTTTTTTAGACGGCAACCGCGAGCCCATTATTTCCAACGTGATTTTTATGGAAGGAGAGAAAAGCGATATTCCTGTCGAGGTCGCCATGATTTACAACAATTCATTTAATGAAAATCTTCACTCCTATGTAAACAATATCAATACACACGAAGGGGGAACGCATTTGTCAGGATTTCGAGCAGGATTGACACGAACCCTGAAAAAATATGCCGATGCTTCCGGAATGTTGGATAAATTGAAGTTTGATATTGCAGGCGATGATTTTCGTGAAGGTTTAACGGCAATTATTTCCGTAAAAGTTCAAGAACCTCAATTTGAAGGACAGACCAAAACCAAACTCGGAAACAGAGAAGTTACTGCAGCCGTAAGTCAAGCAGTTTCTGAAATGCTCGAAAACTATTTGGAAGAGAATCCCAATGATGCCCGCACCATTGTGCAAAAAGTTATTCTTGCAGCACAGGCGCGTCACGCAGCTCGGAAAGCGCGTGAAATGGTTCAGCGAAAAACAGTGATGAGCGGAGGGGGACTTCCCGGAAAACTTTCAGATTGTTCCGAGCAAGATCCGGCAAAATGTGAAGTGTTTTTAGTGGAGGGAGATTCTGCAGGAGGAACTGCCAAACAAGGAAGAGACCGATCTTTTCAAGCAATCTTGCCCCTTCGTGGAAAAATATTGAATGTGGAAAAAGCCATGCAACATAAAGTATTTGAAAATGAAGAGATAAAAAATATCTATACAGCACTCGGAGTGACCATCGGAACCGAGGAAGACAGCAAAGCACTGAATCTGGAAAAACTCCGTTATCATAAAGTAGTGATTATGTGTGATGCGGATGTGGACGGAAGTCACATCGCTACGTTGATTTTGACCTTCTTTTTCAGATACATGCGTGAATTGGTCGAAGCCGGTCACGTTTATATTGCAACTCCGCCACTTTACTTGTTGAAGAAAGGCGCAAAGAAAGTTTACGCTTGGAGCGATAAAGAGCGCGATGAAATTCTTGAGGAAATGGGCAACGGAGTGACCATCCAAAGATATAAAGGACTTGGAGAAATGAATGCCGAACAACTTTGGGACACCACAATGAACCCTGATAAAAGAACCTTGCGTCAAGTAACCATCGATAACGCAACCGAAGCTGATAGAATCTTCTCGATGCTTATGGGTGATGAAGTTCCGCCCAGAAGAGAGTTTATAGAGAAAAATGCAATTTATGCCAATGTCGATGCATAAATTGATTATAAATTATTAAAGAAAGGTAAAAAGAGCATCATTTTTGCCCTTTTTTTATGGGTTAAGATAATTTAATAGATTATAAACATCGATTATAAATTCTGTTAATTACTTTTGCCCATTGTTAAAAATAGATAAGTTAAAGAGGTAATGAATTATGAGCGTTGCAAGTAAAAGAGAAACAAACAGATTAAAAAGAATGCACTTGTATTATAAACTTACAGGTTTTTACAGTTTTGTATGGGAAAGTCTGAAAAAGGCAGCGCTGCCGATTCTTATTGCCGTAGTAGCATTAATTCTGATTGATTTATATCTAATCGATTTTTCAAGTGTATTTGTTTACGTGACCGAGAATTTTGCTCCGGTACTGATTCTCTTTGTATTTCTCATATCTGAATCGTTGTTGGGCTTGGTTCCTCCCGAAATTTTTATTGCTTGGAGCAGCAAGATGCCCCATCCGGTGGTTTATCTCACTTTAATTGCTACCATGTCCTATCTGGGTGGTATCATTTCATATTTTATTGGAAAATGGCTGCTTACCATTCCAAAAATTTACAATTATATGGAAGGAAAAATGAAGAAACACCTGCGTCAAATAAGAAAATGGGGTGGTTTTTTAATTGTTGTAGGCGCATTATTGCCTATTCCTTATTCTATGACAAGTATGGCAGCCGGAATGATTCATTATAGATTTACGAGTTTCCTGCTATTCGGATTGTTGCGATACTTGAGATTTTATTTATACGCCTTGGCTATTTTTAGATTGGTTTAATATTCTTACCCTTCTGCATTATACAACCATTCTTGTGCACGCTTGATAGCTTCTTTTATAATTCTTTCTTCTGAGTACTCACTTTCCTTACTTAGTTTTTCTGCTATTTCCTTAGCCTTTTCCTGTACTTCAGGCGTAAGGTCTTTTAAATAAAGCTCCATATTTTTAAATGTCCATTCCATATCAGAAGATTTTAGAAAACAATACTAACGGTAAATTTAAAAAAGAAAGGATGTCAATACTCAATTATTAACATCCTTTTAAATTTTCAAGTAAACTGTTTTTTACTGAAATGCTGGGGGAAGAGGAGCAGTTCCTGTACTGTTTCCACCCATATCGACATTGATATCGGAATGGGATTTTGTAAAGAAATCTCTTCTGAAAATTACAATATTCATAAAAATATCTACGTTGGTATTTCCTGTCGAACTTTGAAAATTACTTTGATTTACTTGTCCTTGAATATGCCAAGTTCCATTATTTTCATAAGCATGAAATCTAGGCCCTTCGATATGATCATTGGGTGAAGCTGCACGAGTACTGTTTAAAAGAACATCTGTATTGGTTGAGCCGGCGATGTAATAATAATATCCTTGAACAGCTACAATGTATTTTGAGGTGGGAATCAGCGTGTTGTACGATTGAATTCCAGCAGGAGGAACATTTTCAAACTTGACTTCAGTATAATTTACCGGACCGTATTTTGCTGTGTTTACATTATGAATCGCCCAACTCCTGTCGGGTCTTTTAACCAAGAGATTTTGATGTTGGATTTCTGCTGCATTTGGATTTTCCAAATACAAACGTTCTCTAACGATAGTCTTTCCCTCCACATCCAAAGTTTCTGTAGGAGTATTGGTATTAATTCCCACTTGACCATAGGAAATTAATCCGCAGCTCATTATAAGAAGAATCTGTAAAATATAACGTTGTGTTTTCATTTCGTATGTTACTTAAAAATTTGGTGCTTGTGGAGCTGTTCCGGTGTTTTGACCTCCCATGTCGGTAGTTACCGGTGGAAGCTGTTTGAAAAAAGAGCGGTCATATACAATTAAGGTAATTCGATAAGTAAGTGGCTGACCCGAGGAAAGATTTAAAGACCTGTTGCGTATTTCCAAATGCCAAGTATTGTTACTTATAAAAGTCCGGGTAACAAAATTTCCAATAGATCTTGTATTCCCTCCTAAATTTCCTTTTTGAATTGGGTATCCGTCGTATTGAAAGTTGGCAATCGCAACAATATATTCATTACTATTATATTGTAGGTTAACATCAGTGAGGTCATCCAAATTCAAATTAGTAAACGTATAATTGATAACATTTACCGGAGCGACACTCAAATTCTCGACTTCCAAATGTCGAATTTCACCTCCCGGCGTTGTTTCAGGCAGACGCATAAGGTATTTATATCCTTCCTCTGTAGGACCAATAGTCGGAATAGACAATACTTTGGTATTCCCTTGAATAAGCAGACTTCCTTCAATGTCTAAATCTGCTTCCGGTTCATCTGTCCCTATCCCTACTTGAGCGACGGATAAAAATGGGCAAAACAATAAAATATAAAATAGTCTCATGATTAATCTAATAAAGGGGTTGTGGCAGTTCCAGTTCCACTGCCGTTCATGTTCACTGTTTGATTTCCAAGGTTCTTGGATAATGTTTTTGAATATACTACTACTGTTATCGTCCAAGTTCCTACATCACTCTCGTTTTGATTGGTAAACCCGGGATAATCGGCAATCAGTCTCCAAGTGCCTCCTTGAATAAAAGCAGCATAATAAGGAATGGTAAACCATTGATGTCCTTGAAAATATGATAATTCCTTGTCATAAAATGCCGAAATAGCAAACACGTCATAGGTATCAGCCGGAATTAAGGTGTTGTAATTTAAAACCCAATCTCCATCAGGATTTTCAAGGTTGTAAACCATAAGATAAGCCAAGGCGGTAGATTCGGGATTTGAAGCATCTAAAGTGTAGATGTATTCATCACTTGTCTGAATCAAGAATGTAGTTTTTTGACCGTCTTCAACTTCAGGAATATCTTCAACCTCAAGTTCTAACAATTGGGCAGTTCCTGCTACTTCTAATGCCGTTCGAGGATTCGTGGTGTTAATCCCCACTTGCGCATAAAACCTTGTTCCGACACAAGCAAGAATAATTAAAAAAAATAATTTTAATTTCATATTTTAGTTTGTGTAAATGTTATACAAAAGTTAATACTGTGGGAAATAATTATCTGCAAATATAATAACTATCTACATAAAACCCTATTTTTCGACCATTTATTTTAACAAACTTATAAATATTTCATTAAATTTATTTTCTAACCTTTGTTTGTAAAGGATTCTGTTATTTGTTGACAGGTTTTTAAATTTTAATTTATTTGTCACGAATGAAAATTAATTAAACGATTGAAAAAAAACACACATAAAAAGAAAACTTTCGGGAGGAAATTATTAAAAGTAATTAGTTGGATTCTCGGAATTCTAATATTGTTGGTTTTTCTGGTTCTTCTTTTTATACGAAGTCCGTGGGGACAGAATATTATTGTCCAACGTGCCGCAAAATTTGTTTCTGAAAAGACAAACACAAAAGTTGAAATAGGAAAGCTCTACATTTCATTTGACGGAAATATCATCTTGGAAGAACTTTTTTTGGAAGATTCACGACAAGATACTTTGTTTTATTCCAAAACTCTGGAAGCCGATGTGCCGCTGTTACCCATAATTCGGGGAAATGCCATCGGAATTGACTATCTAAAATGGGAAGGAGTCAAGGCGAACATCACAAGACAAGATACCGTTCAAGGATATAATTTTCAATTTTTAATCGATGCTTTTGCATCCGACGAAGTTGTACCAAAAGAACCTGACACTACTTCAAAACCATTTAAGATTATTATAGGCGATGTGTTTTTTAATGATTTCGATATCAAATTTAAAGATACTGTAATCGGGATAGATGCAGATTTAAAATTAGGAAACTTAGCACTTCGCCTGGAAAAAACAGATTTAGAAACCATGGATTTTCGCGCTTCTGAAATTTCCATTAACAATACCCAATTGAATCTTACACAAACCCCGTCTTTACTGCCGCCTTCAGATGAAGAACAAAGCGTCTTGCCTTATTTGGAAGTGAAAAAACTGAATTTAAAGCATGTGTTTGTAAACTATGAATCGGTTCCAAACCATATGCGTGCCAATTTGGAAATAGGCAGCTTCCTAATGGAATTAAATAAAGGAAATTTAAAAGACAATGAAATTGAAATTGGAGATTTAATCCTGCATAAATCCGTTTTGGCGCTTCATACCGATTCCGTAGATAAAGCAATGGAACAGGTCGATGAACAGGTTGAAGAAATGAATGATGAAATTTCAAAATTTGAATGGCCTGATTTTAAAATTGCTGTTTCTTCAATTGATTTTCAAGAGAATCACATCCGTTATTTTGTCGGAAATCAAAAAACGGAGACCGGAGTGTTTCATGCCAATGCTGTCGATGTGCATGACCTTATGCTTAAAGCAGAAAATATCTTTTTAAAAGAAGAACAAATAGGCATTTCGTTAAATGAGTTTTCATTTGTGGAAGCTTCCGGTTTAACTTTAAAAAAGTTAGCATTTGATTTTAATGGTAGTGATACCGATTTAAGGATTGACGCATTAGAACTTGAACTCAACGACAATCTTTTACGTGGAAAAGCATCGTTGGAATACAGCAGTTTGGCAAATTTTATCGATGCTCCAGAAAACGCCAAAGTTTTATTGGATTTGGAAGCTTTGACTTTGCAGGTGCGTGATGCATATTATTTTAGTCCTGAATTAAAATCCAATGAATACATCCGAAAACTGGCCCGTAAAAACATCTCGGGTGAGGTGGATGCTTCCGGCTATTTAAATGCGGTTGCCATTCATAACTTAAATCTGAATTGGGGAAGCACAACCAATATGAATGTACGCGGAACCGTAAATAATATTACCGATACCGATCGTCTCAGTTTTCAAATTCCTTCTTTTCAGACACAAACAATTCGGCGCGATATATTACAATTCGTAAATGAAGACAGCCTCGGCATCCGATTTCCGAACAACATCAGATTAAGCGGAAATGCTTCTGGAAATCTCAACGATATTCATGCGGATGCGGTTTTAAACACCACACAAGGAGTTGCCAAACTATCCGGACATTATAAAAACGTGGAGATTCTTTCTTTTGAAACCGAATTGGAAGTAGTAGAATATAAATTAGACGAACTCTTAAAAAACGAGCAATTAGGAACGCTGAGTTTGGAACTAAAATCTTCGGGATCGGGTTCGGATATAAATTCGTTAAATGCCGAATTGGATTTAATTGTTTCCGAATTTAAAATGAACAATTACACCATATCAGACTGGGGAATTACCGGAAAATTAACCGATGGAAGCGGAACGATACAATCTGCTTATAAAGATGAGAATGTCGACTTGGATTTATTGGCTGCTATTGCCTTGGACTCTGTAGCGCCACAAGCCGATGTTCATTTGAACGTTAAAGGCGTAAATCTGCAAGCCCTTGGTGTGATGGAACGCGATGTAAGAACAGGTCTCAAATTAGACGTCAACTTTCAAGGTGCAAAAGAAGGTTTCGATATTATTTCTACCATCGGAGAAGGCGTGGTTATTTATGACGATCAGACCTATTTGATAGGGGATGTGTTGGCGACTGCCCATGTCCGATCGGATACCACTTCCATTTGGATTGATAACAGAATTTTACAATTGAGTATTGAAAGCAATTCAGAACCAGCTAATTCGACAAAAGCCGTACAACGCCACATTGAAAGTTATTTTACACGCAAAATTGAAGAACCCGATTCTTTACACACTCCTGTTCGCGTAAAAATTTTAGGAAGAGTAGCACAAGCACCGGTTCTCAATCAAGTGTTTTTGATGAATGTTCGCGATTTAGATACCATAAAAATCGCATCCTATTTTGACGAAGCCGAACGCATTCTGGCAGCGCGCGTTGATGTACCTCACATCAATTATTCAGGAGCCACCGTGGACAGCCTCTCTTTGACCATGGATACAAACAAAGACAAATTTTTATTTGATTTGGGATTTCAAAATATCAATGCCGGACCGCTAAACTTGCCCGAAACGCATATCACCGGAAATCAAGTGGATGACGAAATGCATCTGGCGTTTAAAGCAACTCACAACGACAGCACGCTTACAAATATAAAATCAAAAATTACAGGAACAGCCAATGATTTACATCTTCATATTTTTCCGGACAGTCTGGTATTGAATAAGAATAAATGGGAAATTCCAAATGACAACGAGGTCGTATTTCAAACGAATCAATTGACGTTTAATAATTTTAAATTCAGTCACTACAACGAATCCTTTGAGTTTACGAATACATTGACGCAAATCAATCAGAATCACATCGCAGTGATTTTTGACAACTTCAATTTAAGAGAAATTTTAAACTATCTGAATCCGGATGAAGAACTCGCCCAGGGAACCTTAAACGGAAATCTGGCAGTGGTCGATCCTTTTAATACGCCCGGATTTTTGGCAGATTTTGAAATTACAAAAATCCGTATGATGCGTGTGGATATGGGGACGCTTTCCGTAGATGCAGAATCGGCACTCAATAACACGTATAATTTTGACGTCGCGTTAAAAGAAGGAGCGATTGATTTGGATGTAAACGGAAATTACATCGCTTCGGAAGACGCTCAAATCAACGCCGAAATAAAATTAAATCAGTTCCGGGTAAATGCCCTCGAAGGATTGTCAATGGGAGAGATAGATGAAGCAAGCGGCGAAATTTTCGGGCAGTTTCGAATCAGAGGTCGGGCGGCGCAACCTGAATATGCCGGAGTGCTTCGTTTCGCGGATGCAGTTTTTGGAGTTGATAAATTAAATACACGTTTTACATTACAGGATGAAGTTGTCCAAATTGACAATTCCGGCATCCGTTTGCCGCGATTTACCATTTTGGATGAAAATAGAAATGCCTTGGTTTTTTCCGGGGAAATCGGTACGGAAACGATGATTAACCCTACGTTCGATTTGAGAATCGACGCCGATGATTTTCAATTTGTAAATGCCACCGAAGAAGACAATGATTTTCTATACGGAACGGGTGCGTTCAGCCTTTCGGGCACCCTTACAGGTTCTCTTGACGTTCCGGTCATCGACATTGAAGCCTCCGTAAGCGACCGCACCGATATTACTTACGTTTTGCCATCGGCTACCGCCGCTATCGAAAGCCGGGAGGGCATTGTGCTTTTCATAAACCGAGAAGATCCGGAAGCTGATTTAACCCGAACTACCGCCGAGAAAGCGCGCGTAACCGGAGTCGATATCAACGCACTGCTTAAAATTACTGAAGAAGCAAAAATCACCCTTATTATCAATGAAGAAACCGGTGATAATTTTAAGGTTTTTGGAAACGGAGATTTCAATTTTACCATGAAACCCAACGGTCGTATGACCCTTACCGGAGTTTACGATATTGCAGGCGGACATTATGAAATGAATTTGTACAATCTTGTCAATCGTACATTTAGTTTGATGCCTGAAGGTCAAATCAGTTGGTCGGGAGATCCGATGGATGCTTCCTTAAATGTAAGAGCGATGTATGAAGTAGAAGCTTCAGCTTCGCCGTTAATGGCACCTGTTAGTTCAGGTTCCGATCCGTCGGTACGCGGGAAATACCGACAAGTGCTCCCTTTTTATGTGTATCTGAATATTGACGGAGAATTGGAACAACCCAAAGTTTTCTTTAATTTGGATATGCCCGAAGCCGAACAAGGCGCTGTAGGCGGACAAGTTTATGGAAGAATTCAACAAGTAAACCAGCAAGAAGGGGAATTAAACCGACAAGTTTTTTCGCTTTTGGTGATGAATCGATTTTATCCGGAACCGGGTAGCGACGGAAGTCAAGGAGGATTAACGACCATTGCCCGTGACAATTTAAACGATGCCATCTCTGACCAGTTGAATACGTTTTCAAACAAAGTATTGGGAAATACCGGATTTGAACTGGATTTCGGATTGAGCAGCTATACCGATTATCAGGGAGAATCGCCGGAGCAACGCACGCAATTGGATGTGGCCGCTCAAAAAAAATTATTTAATGACCGCCTCATAGTGCGCGTGGGGAGTGAAGTCGATATTGAAGGCGGAAACTCACGAGAAGAACCTGCACCCCTTATCGGAAATGTGAGTTTAGAATATTATTTGACCGAAAACGGGCGCTATCGCTTGAAAGGATTTAGAAAAAATTCATATGAAAACATCATTGACGGACAAACCATCGTAAGCGGACTGGCTTTGATATTCACGCAAGAATTTAATGAATTCAATGAGTTATGGCAAGCGATATTGAAAGGCGAAACCGATAAGGAAGTTCGTGAACGGAAAGCAGAAGAAAGACGTCAAAAACGAAAGGAAGCACGCGAAATGAGACGACAAGCCCGACAAGAAAGAACAAAAGGTGAAATTCAATCTGCCCAAGAGTTAGAATCCAAAGAATAAGTCACACGTATGAAAATCAATTCAATTAAAATATTAATCCTGTTCGTTCCCACATTCTTTTTAATACAAGCGTGTTCGGTAAAAAAATACATTCCCGAAGATGAGCGTTTATACACAGGTGCAACGATTGAAATGGAGTCCAATTCTGAAATTGAAAGAAAAAAACAGTTAGAAGCTGTTTTAGAGGAAGCCCTGACTCCCAAACCGAACAAAAAAATACTGGGCATGCGACCGGGACTGTATTTTTACTACAAAATGCAACAAGAAAAGCCGGGGTTTATCAACCGATTTTTTTACAAAAGACTTGGAGAGGAGCCCGTGTATCAAAGTGATGTAGAACCTATTGAAGTTCAGGAAATATTGATTAACCGCCTGGAAAACAGAGGGTATTTTTACAGCAATGCCACCCATGAATTTGATGAAAAAGACAAAAAAGCTTCCATCACGTATCATTTAGAACTCCCGGAGCCTTATCGAATGGTCAATTACAAAGTCGATTCCCTTCCGGAACCCATTGATTCTCAAATCCGACAAGCTGTTGAAAAAACCGAAATAACATCGGATTTACAGTTTAATTTGACAGCCATGAAATTGGAACGCGAACGCATTGATAATGAATTGAAACTAAACGGATACTATAATTTTAATCCAAGTTTTTTAATTTTTGAAGCAGATACAAATCAATACGGAGCTAAAAAATTTGATTTGTTTCTCCGTTTAAAAAATGAAGTTCCCGAAGAATCCTTAGTACCTTATCGGATTGCCAAACTAAACGTGTATGCAAATTATCACTCTGAAGATACGATTTCTGTAGACAGTGTTCGATTTAACAATAAAAACTACATCAACAGCTCCGGGTTTTTTAAACCTGAATTGTTAGATCCGTTTATTGTACTGGAAGAAGGTCAGTATTACAATCCCGAACTTTCGAGAAATACGGCGAGACGGATTTCATCCATTGGAGTTTATAAATTTGTAAACATTCAATACAACGAAATACGCGAATCCTTGACCGATTCCTTGGGACTTTTGGAAGCCAATCTTTACCTTTCTCCTTTGAACAAAAGAGCCGTTCGCATAGAACTTCAAGCCGTGACCAAATCCAACAATTTTACCGGTCCCGGTTTGGCGGTGACTTACAGCAACAGAAATTTGTTTAAAGGAGGAGAAACCCTCAATACCACGGCACGATTGGGCTATGAATTCCAAATGGGCGGTAAGGAAAGCGGCACCAAAAGCAGCCTGGAACTCGGATTGAAAAATGATTTGATTTTACCGCGGGTTCTGTTTCCCATAAAAATCAACACGGATTTTTTTAAATACAACATTCCCAAAACCAAAATAAGCCTTGAAGGCAATTACCTCAGCCGCACCGCCTTGTATGCGTTATTTGCGGCTTCCGGTCAGTTTGGATACAGCTGGCAAGCCAATAAATACGTCCATCACGAAATTATACCGCTCAGCATAAATTATACCCGACGGGTACGCAGTTCTGCAGAATTCGATTTGATTCTTGAGCAAAACCCGTTTTTAAGACAAAGTTTCGAGCAACAATTTATTCCCGGCGGACTTTATTCATATACTTATAACGGAATGATTGATGCTTACAGAACTCATCAATTTTATTTTAATGGAAACATTGATATTGCCGGAAACAGTTTCAGTTTATTGGCAAAAAGTGACGAAAACGGAAAGAAAAAAATATTCGATACCGAGTTTGCTCAATACGCCAAAGCAGACATCGATTTTCGGTATCATTTTAAGGTGGGTAGCGATCAAGTGATTGCAACACGACTTTTTGGAGGGTATGGATTGCCTTATGGAAATTCGGAGGTGATGCCCTTTGTCAAACAGTATTTTTCAGGAGGTCCGTACAGCGTTCGCGCATTCCGAATTCGAAGTCTGGGTCCGGGAACCTACACTCCCGATGACGGTTCGGTAGGGTATTACGATCAATCGGGAAACATTCGCTTGGAAGCCAATATCGAATACCGATTTCCCATCATTTCCTTTCTCAAAGGAGCTGTTTTTGCGGATGCCGGAAATATTTGGAATTCCAAAGGAAATGAAGTTTACAATTATCNNAGGGATGGGTGCCGGTGTGGGGGTGAGAGTGGATGTACAAGGATTTGTACTGCGATTTGATTTTGCCGCACCTTTTCACGATCCGTCCCGAGAAAAAGATGCGCGTTACAAATTTCAATACAAAGAAACCGTGTTTAATTTTGCAATTGGCTATCCTTTTTAAATCGCAGTTCTTTTAACAAAAATTTGACCCCGAATAGCCACTTGAACAGTTAATTTTAAACCCAAATTTTAAATTTTTTCATTATGGAAATTATGACTGTAGGCGGTGGATGTTTTTGGTGTACCGAAGCCATTTTTGATAAAGTGCAAGGCGTAGAAAAGGTAATTCCGGGCTATTCGGGAGGAACAGCCCCGGGAGTCCCTACGTATCGCGAAGTTTGCAGCGGATTGACAGGGCATGCCGAAGTCATTCAAGTGCATTTTAATCCCAATAGTATTAGTTATAAAGAATTGTTGGAAATATTTATGACCACCCATGATCCAACGACTTTAAATCGGCAAGGAGGCGATGTCGGAACCCAATATCGGTCGGTGATCTTTTACCACAATGAAGCGCAAAAACAAACGGCACAACACGTATTGGAAGCCATGAAAACTGTGTATAACGATCCTATTGTCACCGAATTATCACCATTGGACACATTTTATCCCGCAGAAGAAGAACATCATAATTATTATGAACAAAATCCCGAGCAAGGCTATTGTCAGATGGTAATTTCTCCCAAACTCACCAAGTTTAAAAAAATGTATGCCGCTAAATTAAAACCCCAAGCATAACAGCGTGTACCGTTACTTTGCAGAACATTTTTATTCTTCATTTTTTTGATTGCATAGCAAATTTCCGAGCATGGAAATGCTCCGATTAAAATGTTTAAACACGGATGAATTCGTTTTAATCCTTTTGAACTTCTCAACAGCCTTTTTTTTTAGCGTATTGATTTCTCCACCCTGTAATCGGATTTTTGACAGAAACCTTGTTCAGAAAAAGAAGGGAAGCGCGCCCTGTTTTTCAATTTTCGGCATCGGATTTTTTTTACAGTTTGTTTAAGATAGTTGATTTAAGAAAAAATAATTTAAAAAACTCCGTGTTATAAGAGTTGGATTTTAATCCGATTTTGGAGCATAGACATAGTGAGAAATTTAGTATCCTGCGTATTTCAAATTGAAAGTGAGATTAAGAACTTGAAAATGGATTTAAAAGAAAACAGCCAAAAGCTACCTTTATAGAAAATGTAAAAGGGTTGAGGAACTACAACAAAGGAAAAACATTGGCTACAATTTTAAATGTTTTGAAAAACGATATGGGCGTTACCTTCGGTCGGGCTTTCCGTTCCAATCTTTNNTTTCCACTGCAATCCCTAACGCAAACTGGCGTATAAAATGGAAAATTAAATTATCAAAAATTAGACAGCGAAGATTATATGAAATTCTTCCGAGATAATGAAAAATTATACAAATTATCGATTTGCTATTCACGATTAAAATGAAAAACTATCAATTTACTCTTCCCGATTTAAAACCCTGTTCATACAAGATTTCGGAGGTGAAACGAAAGCAAATTTATAACTTTGATGCCATCATTTCAGTTTGATAAGAAAATGAAAAGTGATTATAAAGGGGAAAGCGTTTTTCCGTTAATGTTTATAATTATTGGAATAACTTTACTGCTGTGTGGGATTATACTTTTAGGAACTTTTGACTCAAGGGCAAATGTTGGGATTATCGTTCTATTCCTTGGAATTTTAGTGGTGTTTACTCGAAAAGGAACAATTGTAGATTTTAAGAATCAGAGAATTAAACATTACATCGCAATTTTATTTTTAAAATTCGGAAAATGGAAAACTCTACATGAGTATTCATATGTTTTACTACTTCGGTTAAACCAAAAAAGTTATGGATATAGTCACACCGGAGTTCAATTCACGGAAAGAAAAAAAATATATAGAATATGCTTACTGAATAAAAATCACAGAAAACGGTTAAATATTACTGATTTTAAAGATAAAAATAAGGCGTTATCAGAAGCACAAGGTATAGCACAAAATTTGAAATTTGAATTTGTAGATTATAATCCAAAATAAAAATTGTGACTTACAGTGATAACGGCTACGCAATGTCCTTTTTACAGGATAATTATTAAAATAGAATCTCGTCTTTAGCCTGTTTTAAGCAAGTTGTGTTTTCATTTCTGAAGGAATAATCCAAAAATTAAAAGTTTAAAATAAAACCGCTGGCTCGTGAATTTTTCGCGTGCCATGAATCTCTTTTCTTTATGACGGGTTTCAGTCTCAATAAAATAACCTGGTTTTAGTGTTTGTTTATCGGTATATTTATGAGCCGAAAGAAATTTCTGTTGGAACAATTAAAAAAAAAGCTGTTGCAAAATTACCTAATGTGAAAGAGTATCAGTTTTGGAGATACGATAACATCCCCCTAGCGTTATGGAGCAATAAGGTTATTTGAGATAAAATAATGTATGCACAATAATCCGGCAGAAGCAGGTTTAGTTTATAAAGCAGAAGACGCAGAAGACTATGTCTATAGCTGTGCTTCAGATTATGTTGGTAAAAAAGAACTTTTAGATGATATTTTGATGTATCAATATGATGCTGAATTAAAGACAAATAGTAAGAGGTACGCGATGCTATAATACCTCGACAAATTTAGACC
>LSQX01315080.1_pt1 | contig 33184 bp, 64 predicted proteins | sample 654561 | NCBI WGS metagenome assembly LSQX01 (sample SAMN04489861, study PRJNA283612) | anaerobic digester metagenome | isolation source: 4 biogas reactors fed with cattle manure at either 37C or 55C with and... | place: Denmark: Kongens Lyngby | collected 2014 | reverse complement strand
ACAAAATAGAAGTATTTATATATAAATAGTTTATAAAGGAGATGGATATGCTAAGTATTGGTATTGGTGAGATTCAAAAAAACACTTCAGTTTTTGCAAATATGACTGAAGCAATTCAGATTATAGACAAAAGAAAAAAACAAGTACTTGCGATGGTTTATCCCGTAAAAAAACAATCAGTTATAAAAAAACTATCAGGTAAATATAAAGACAGAGTTCAAAAAAGTGAAATGTCTCTTGAAAAGATAAAAGAGTTTTCAATGACGGAAGCTATGAGAGAAAAGTATGGTTTATCTTCTTGATACAAATATTCTAAGCTATAAAAAATACACAAGGGGGTAGTTAACTGGATGGGTGTATTCACACCATAGCGCTCTCAAGACCTTTTTTAATATCATCTTTTTGTGCTTTTGCATATACAGTAGTGGTAGTCAATGAGCTATGTCTTAGTATCCTTTGTATCACTAGAGGGTTTACATTTTTCTTTGTTAATCTCATACCTAGAGTATGCCTTAGAGTATGCAGCCCCTTTTGTTTTACTCCTGCTTTTTTATAGACTCTTTGAATGCCCTTATAAGCACTATGTCTATCAAGTTGATTTTTACTTATAGTTTGAAATAGCCACTCTTTAGTATCTAATTTTAACTCTTCTAAAAAGAAAGATAACTCCTCATCAATTGCTCCACTAGGAATAAAAGAGTCTTGATATTTTCCACCTTTGCCATATACTTTAACTGCGATCATGCCCCCTTTCTCTACTGGCAAGACTATATCTTCTACTTTTAAATTTAGAGCTTCACTAATACGCAATCCACCAAATAGTAACATTTTTACAAGCAAAGAGTTTCTATAGGCTAAAGAGAGTGATCGGTTATTTTTAGCTAAAGATATTGCTTTGTTAAGCTCATTAAGAAGCAGCGAAATCTCCTCTTCTGTAAAATGTTTTATTTTCTCTTCATTAGAAGAGCTATCATTGATCTTGACTCCTTTTAAAAACCTTGTATAGCTAAATAGATCATCATTGTTGTCACTAATAAATTCAAAAAAGTTTTTAATTGCTTTAAGATAAGTTTGTTTACTGCTTTTACTTAAATAGTATCCATGTTTTTGCTTATTACCTCTTTTTTTAGCTTCATCTTCTAAAAAAGTCAAAAAACCAGTAAAATAGATAGATGTTATTTTATCCATAGTAACTTCTTCATCATACTCTCTCATGTATTCAATAAAGTTATTAAGTACTCTACTGTATAGATCTATTCTATGTTTTGAATAAGACAAGCTTTTTATGTATTCTATGTAAAATCTATTCCATCTTTCTAAATTTGCAACAATTCCACTGTTTTCAATAGATAACTTCATTTTAGCTCCAATAAGTATAAAAAGTAATGTTTTTTAAAATTTAGGTAAAAAACTATAAATTTCTATCTTTCATATTAAATAAAAAGATTTCTAATAAGATTTCATTTTATAGAGTAAACACACAATTTTAAAAACCACTTTATTTTTCGTTAAAAACTAATCTTAGCAGGTTTAATTGAATAACGCAACATACTATACAGTATGTTATATAAATAGTAGGATAAAACACTCAAGCTAAAATTTTAAATAGCTTATTTTTAGTAGTTGGTATGTTGCACATAATTTATTAACAATTTAATTTAAAAAGTTATTGTGTTTTTCATATAAAATAGGCATAATTTACAATAATTTTAAAAAGGAGTGTGAAATGGAGCAAGAAGTTTCTAAAAATGAAACAAAGAAGGTTTTAGATGAAATAGTTGAAAATAATATTAAAACATTTATATATAGGGTGAACTTAAGTTCAATTACTAAAAAAAGGCTTGACGCAATGTTTCCAATATATTTTGAGGAAAGTAATGCAACTACCCAAAAACAGAGAAATGAACAGGTGTCAGCATTAATTTCTAAAGCAATAGACTATATGTTTGAAAATGACTTTAGGAAAAAAATAGAAGATCTATAAAGGATAAAATTTGATCGACAATGAAAATAGATTTTTAGCTTGCATTGATGAGAAAAATGATCTTACAATTGTAGTAGGAAAATACTTATATGAGCTAGGTAGCCAAGATAGTATTTTAAATACATTATCAAGAGACAATATTTACCTAGAAGAGGTGCATAAGAGTCTTTTAGTTGAAATGGAAGATTTTATAATAAACCTAGAAGAGAAATTTTTAGAATCAAACTTCTTATATTCTAAAAACTCAAAAAGAAAGATCTTTTACTCTAATAGAACCAATATGTTTTTTATATTAGAGTGGAGGAGGGGTGAGGAAAACTTCACTATACACCCATTTAAAGATTTTGATACACTTTTTTTAGGTGCAAAAGAGGAAGATATTAACTCACTTACTAGCTCAATAGCCTTAGAAATTGGAGCATTAAGCTATGATCCAGTTTTAAATAAACTATTAGAGAGATGAGTTTAGGATTTTTGCAAAGCTCAATTAAGCTCTCCAAAAACCCTAAAATGTAGGGAAACTTTCTACCAATAAGCACTTAGGCAATGGTATAGTCGTTTTTTATTTATAAATTATGCAGCATGAGGCAATTTATTGCAATCATGCTCATTATTTTCTTTGTTAAAAGCTAGTTGCTCAATAGCTTGCAGCCATTGAAAAATAGCTAATCTTTCGCTATCTTCAGTGTTTTTAAATACAGATTTAACATATTGTAAGTCACATACTAGAACAAAGAAATCTCTTGCTCTAGTTGTGGCAACATTTAAAAGTTTAGCGGTTGAAGAGGTTATATCTCCAACAAGCATTTTAGGTATATTTTGATTGCCTGGATTATATCCAAACATAAAATCAAAAATAACTACATTTTTCTCTTGTCCTTGAAAAGAGTGAATTGTAGAGCAGAGGAAATCTGCGTCAGGATACTTGTGTGCAAGCTTGTAATTGTAAAGCTCATTTATAGCGTTTGCTTGTGCTCTAAAAGGACAAACAACACCAATAGATTGTTGGCCACGCTTCAAAGCATTTTCAACTTGAGCTAAAACAATTTGCTGATGCACAACATTAACATATCCACCTTCACTATTTTGATAGATAAATCTTGCACCCATTCCATGCGAATTTTTAATATACATAGCTTTTTTGTCATCTTCAACAACTCTACCGTTTTTCAAGATTCCCCCATAAAAGAGAGAACTTGTGAGTTTTGCTATTTCTGGATGACATCTAAATTGCGTATCTAAAAAAACGCACTTAGGATGAATGTGACCTGCTAAAAAAGAGTCAGTAATCTCTAAAACATCAAAAATACTGTTCTTTAATTCATTGCTTTGAGCAATTGGAGGCAACTGCATAGGATCTCCAAAAAGGATTACTTTTTTGCTTATTGCTTCCATTGCTAGCATAAGAACTGGAACTGTTGCCATACTTACTTCATCAACTATTAGCACATCAAAACCAGCATCTCTAATTTTTTTGTTAATAGCAGCTTTCATAAGAGTAACAGCCCCAACTTTAGCGTTCTTGTAGTAGTTTTCAGATAAAAGATCTTCAATTTCATTTCTAATCTCTTTCTTTCTACTACTTACTGTTACAAGATTTTTCTCTATCTCTTCAAGTTCTTCATTTATTTTTTTATACTCTATCTTTATGTTAGATAATTTTTCTTTATAGTCAAAAAGCCTTTGATTTAGCTCTTTAACCTCCTTTTCTTTATTGGCAACTTCGTTTATAACCTCTTCTAGCTTTAAAGTTAGACTTTCTTTTTTGGAGCTTTGTGCAAATAGAGCTAATAGCTTATTATTGCTAAGTTTATTCACTCTCTCTTGTAAAGATTGTCTTTGTTTTTCTAAAGTTAGTAGGTTTATTGTTGCCTTTTTCTCTTCATTTTCTAGGTTTGAAAGCATAGCATTACTGCTTCTTACAATACCTTTTATCGGCTTTAACTCATCTTCTTTTTGATGCTTAGATGATAGGAGATTTTTAGTAATTTCCTCTAGTTCATCCATTTCATCTTCAAGAAAAGAGATCTGCTCCTTACTTAACTTGCCAACACTAAAATCTTTTAATAATTTAGATTTAGTTTTGATTTCACAAACTAATTCATCCCTATCAAACTCATCTCCATGAATTTGAACTAAAGACTCCATAGCTCCTTCAACAGCTAAATTAGCGTGTGAGCAAACAAGAACTCTTAAACCTTTATCTACCATCGCTTTTATTGTTGCAACAATAGTTTTAGTTTTGCCTGTTCCTGCTGGCCCGACAACTAATAAAGAGTTATTAGTTAGAGCTTTAGCTACTGCAATAGCTTGTGATTTATTTAAATCTTTATTATCAAACTCCGCTTCCCCTTCTTTTAAAGCCTCACCTTGAAACAAATCCTTATGTAGATTATTTGTTTTTAAAACAGTAAACTCATCAAGGATTTTTTGAGTTAAAGATGACTCATCTTGATAAAGATAGGCTTCTTGAATCTCATCTGCACCTAAATCTTCAAGCCCAGATATATACATTACTCCACTACTAATTACAATATCAACTGGATACTCTTTGCCTTTAATGCTGCAAACTGTATCCCCTGTTATTTTTTTAGTAGAAGCACATATATATTGGAGTCCATTTCGTTTTAGATTGGAGATCTTTATGGGGGATGGTTTTTTTAGTGTATCTCTTTCTTTTTCAATCCCATCTCTCATTTGTGAAATTGTAGATGTTAATAAATCCATCCTTATCCTTTTTTATTCATTGTTCTCTAATTCATTACCAAGTAACCAAACTTTAAACTGAATGTCATACCAAACACCTCTGCGACCGCCTGCATTTCCCTCGCTAAACATCCAACAACGACCTTTCATTGTTTTTGATGTAGGCTTGAGATTATCGAATACTAATCTCTCTCTTTTGATATGATCAAGATTTGGATCCCAAACGCAACCACTAGCTTGTGCATATCCGCCCTCTGAAACATACACTCCAATCTTATTAGAAAGTTGAAAAGTTCCATTACGATGATCAACTGAAATTCTTGCAAACATACCGTCCGCATATTCAACAAAATCACCCTCTTGTGGCTTTTCTCTTTTAAGTAGTGCTGCTTCAATAGAACTAAACAATTCCAGATCTTTGGCAACTAAATTATCAAAGATTTTTTCACCGTTATTTACATAACAACATACATCTTGGAGAAAACTAATATCATAGCCTTTAGCTATTCCAGTTTCCTCACTATTGATTTTCCCGATTAAGTTTTCATAAGTCATTTTACATTTCTCCATTTTTTACAATTATGATATTTTTTGATGCTAAGAGATTGCGAAAATATAAAAATCCGTTTTCTCTTTTATCCATCAAGTATGCAGCTGTGTTTTGTATATACCACGATATTTTCAGCTCATCTAGCTTCTTTGACCAATAATCAAATTCACTAGGAGCATTGTCGTGAAAGACATTCCAACAGTGCAACATAAACCCCTGCAATTCCGAGAACTGCTCTTGAGTTATCATAGTTTTCATTTTTTGGCTCCTATTCGTAGTAAGCAATATCATTGGGAAGCATATTTGCTTCACCATAATAATAGTCACTACCGTCACGATCTACACTTATTTTCATAAATGAGTTCTTGCAGCCCCATTCAACTTCATTTTTACTTTCCCATATCTTTGTAAAAACATCGCCACAAGCAAACAAATAATCCTCATCGATTAAATCTAAAAGGCTGTCAATGTTTTGCTTCTTACAGTCAATATCTTGCACAAAAGAAACATTTGGGATTTCTAAGATAAATTCTTCTCTTTGCATTGTTTTTTCCTTAGATTAGTGTTTTACAACTTGAATTTCTGGCATTGTTTTAAAGCAAGCCTGCATTTTCCATTTCATCATTCCTTGTTGTCATTTTTTAAGATTTTATTTAAGCATTTCTCGCAAAGATACTCTGGCTCTCCTCCACAAGCTTTAGTAATGAGTTCAAATTGCTTCTCATCATCACATAAGTCTAAAGGACGGTTATAATGTGCATCGTGCTCAACATTAAAGTCGTAACAGTCATCACACATACCCTCGCCGCATACATCACAAGCAAAGTGCTCATCTTCCATTTTTGGTTTTTCACAATACATACACATCTCACACCTCCTTGTATGATGATATGATAAAGTCTGGATGTTCTCCTACAACCTTATCAAAGTCATCAAACCAGTAAAAAATGTGATCATCATTAGACACTCCATCCCATTGTCCGATAGCTGCATCAGCTGCGAACTGTTCATTTGTGTCTTTGAAAATACCATTTACTTCAATCAAAGTCATCTCACACCAGTTTCTCTCTTGAAGCAAATAGCTTTTTTTATGAACTGCTTTTGATAAGTCAAAAGTTTTGAAAACAACATACTCATCAGCTGTTCCCTCTCTCTCAACTACCGCATTAGGAAGATTTTTATAACCTCTATAATCTTCAAAGTTTTTTACTTCATCTTTGAAAATTTTTACATATCCAACATTTTTTTCATTTATCACTAAAGTTTTCATTTCATTTGCCTCATTTCATCATTAATTTTGTTATTTGCATTAAGCTATTGTTTTAGTCGTTAAAGACCAAAAACCTGAGTAATCTACACCCTCATCTGGATCTGATTGATCCAAAGAAAGATTATGATTTAGCTCACCACTTGTATAACCATCTTTCATCATTTCAACAACTCGGTTCATTCCCTCTTCTTCAAGTACCTCTCTATGAGAAGTTTTGATGTCAAGTTTTGGATCCTCATTGTTCCACCATTCCATTGATATTTCGACTATATGTTTCATCTTGCTACCTCCACTACAACTATAAGTTTTAAATCACCATCCCACTCAGTGGCATAAGTTCTTTTAGCTTCCTTAAATGCTTTCTTTGTATCAAAGTAATCAGCATCATCAGTCATTGCAGCAAAAGCAGCTCTCATCTCTTCTTCACAACCAGTGTGAATTGTTCCATTATTGTCGATAATTTCCATATCTTTCATTTTTCATTTCCTCATTTATTTTTTGATTAGAATTTTTTAAGATTAAGATAATCTTTTTTTGTTTCACTGCTAAAGTGAGACACCTTATCTGCTACATTTTCCATTGCTGCTTTGCATACCGCTTTAACTTTTCCGAATGATCTTGGATCTTCTAAATCGAAATCTATCGCTCCACTATCAATCAACCTCACAATTTCTTGATCAAGGTCTTTTTTAAGAGACACCATATACTTTTTAGCGTTGCTGTGCATTTGTTTTCTAGTCATTTTCATTTACCTCATTTCATCATTTTCTATTACAGATTAAAAGCCCCAACGGTTATATTCCGCTAAAGCTTCATCGTATGTTTTAAAGTCAATATCTGTACTCGGAGCACCATCAGTCCACTCTATGCTAACTTGCCACTCGCTGCTGTCATCTTTAAACAACACGAAGTCCAAAGCTACATTAAATGAGCCACACTCTTTGTACTTTACATTTTCTCTTTCTTTTTCAAAACTTCTAGCCATAATCAATCCTCTTCTGGCAACATAACTGTAATAACTGGCTCGCCAGCATCACCGCCGTGTCTTAAAGCCTTAAGAGTGATCTCTTTAGGTTTGAAATTTTCATAATCAACATTACTGTCGTTGAGTATCATTTTGAAATAAATCAAACTCTCGCCGACTTTCTTAGATGGGATTAAGCCTGTTATGGCACATCTAAGCATCCATATTATTTCCCAAGTTCGGCCGCTTATATCTTCAAGTTCTGGCTTGTTTTCAATCATTGAATAAACCGTTTCGGTTAAAGCCACTGGATCATTAATCCCTGCCTCTTTTGCCATTTCAGTTACATCAACTAAAACACCATCCTCTATTGCTTCCGCTCTTGTATATGTGTCAATTACATCCCATTCCATTTTCATTTCTCCATTTTATTTTTTCTATTTCCGATCCAACCAGTGATCAACTTAACTACTCCATTGTCCTTAATCTCAGCTACAACCGTTGCATTTCCAGTAGATACCTCAAGTATTCTGGCATTAGGCTGTTTTGCTAACTCCATATGAAGTTTTGCAATAACTGATAAATCAAAGGCTCTTTCACCAAGTCTCTCGATAAAATGTTTTGTCGGTAATATTTTCATTCCACTCATTTCACACCTCTCTTATGCAACTGCTATCTGAACATCATCGTATCCATTTTCGATATAGCATTGAGCTATCTCTTCGGCTTTTGATTTATCCAAATTTTGATCTGTAACTTCCGTACCTCCAACCCAAACAGTATATTTTGAGTTATCCTCAACCGCTCCAACTACAAAGTCGAACGCCGCTTGAGCTTTTGATGCTGCTTTCCAAAGTATTTGTGGATCTTCTCTTAAAGATCTAACCCAACTTTGTAAATACTCTGGATGTCTGTTCTTCTCGATATTAATACCAAGGTGAGAACATAAAAACACTGCACCAAGCTCCGCAATAAGCTCTTCAAAGGCATAAGTATTATCACCCCATTTACTGTGTTTGTCACGATCCAATCTTGTTTCGTGGCCAGTCCAGTGAGTAAGCTCGTGCAAAAGCGTTGCGTAGTAATTATCGCTATCTGTAAAAAATTGAAGTTCTGGCACTTGTACAAAGTCTCCAGATGGTCTGTAAAAAGCTCTATCTCCACCGTATCTTATGTCCGCTTGAGTACATTGGATAAAATCCTCTGCATTTTGATAGCGTACATTGTCATTGATTTCCGTTTCTGGAAGCTCATACTCAATACCCTCAGTCTGCTCGATGTTAAACACCTTGTACATTCTGAGAAGCGGTATATGCTTGAGATTAACAAGCTCTTCTCCAGTCTCTTCATCTTTGATTTTTTCAGATTTATCAAGGAACTTATAAAAAAAGATGTCCGTAGATTTTTCTCCTTTTTTAACACTGCCACCCAAGCTTTTAGCCTGTTTGAAAGTAAGCCAATAAGGTGCTACATAACCTTTTCTTGAAGCAACCATTGATAAGTGGATTGAATTAAAACCTCTATAATGTTTTTTAGACACCATATTTTGAGGGAACCCATTAGGAGCCGACCAACTTTTAACCCATTCGCCAGTGCCATTTTCCATTTCGTCAATCATCTTATGAACTAAACTATGTAGCTCATTGTGTAAGTTTTTCTTTTTCATTTTTATCTCCTGTTAAAAAGGAGTACATACCTATCCCCATAGGGATAATTAGGTATATACCCCTATGGAATAAGATTGTTCAATCAACTTCTAAACTATATCTCCACCTTTTTTTGCACTTCTGCACCAATACTCAAAGCCTTTTCTGGCTTCAACTATGGAATCGAAGTTTGCACTATATTCTCCAAGAGAGTCATACCAATAGACTGTTTTACCAATACACTTGATCTTAATTCCAAACTTCAAGACTGCAAACTCCATCACATCTTTTTTATTTAGATTAAATAGATCAAAAGAAAGTTGTTTATGTTTTTTTTCCATTTTAACTTCCTTTGCAATGCACGGTTTTAAAACCATCCTTAGTGGGTATAACTTTTACCTCTTGAGTAATGAGTTTTTTCTCATACCTATCCTCAACAAGCTCTGCAACATAATAAATATGTTTGATAACTTGTCTTTTGGTGTCATAAATAAATTTATGGCCACTTTTAAAGACAGACTGATATGTTTCGTAACCTTCGCCATGCTTCCATCTTCTAAACTTGTTTGCCTGTTCTGGTGAAACAATATTTAAAAAGTTGAAAAAAATTCTATTCGGTGTCATCTTGCACCTCCTGCTAACAAGGCAGAAACCATTAGATCCCTATCTTGTTTTGTTTCTACTATAGAATTTATAGTAGGAAGGGCGTGTGAGAATATAATTCCTACGGCTAGTAAAAAACATAAAAGTAAAACTCTCATGCTGCACCCCCTTGCAAAGCAATAGTAACCATAGTCATTACTGCTTTTTGGGGATAAACTGCTTTAGCAGCTTCAACTTGTGCATAAACTGGATTTCTAGCTTCTACTTGAAACTCTTTGTAGCTTCTATTTTCTAAATAGACTGTTATATTGTAAGTTTTAATAGTTTGCATTTTCTTTTCCTTTGTAGTTTAAAAAAGAAAAGTGAGGCATAACTATCCCCTTGTGTGGGAATAGTTATATCCCCACAACATGGGTTTTTTTGACAGTAAAATCCTATCCTCAATTAAGAGGCATTAAAATTCAACAGTAGAATTCAGTTTGGATTTTATTTTTGTAAGATTCTTTTGTGAGCTTCTATATAGACTTGCTTATCTCTTCTTTTGCCAACAGCAACAACTTCTACAATCTTAGTAATGCCATCATCTACATAATAGACTATCCTGTAGGTTGCATTTGCCACATAAGTAGCAAAATAACCTTCAAGCTTGATATTTTTTCGATTATAGAGTCTTTTACCGTACTTATAGGGATCTGTTTCATATTTTTTAAGATACGAATAAACCTCTATTAGTATTTCTTTTGGAAGATTTAAAATATCTTCCTTTGCTTCTTCAAAATACTTAATCTGAAACATTTGCAAGTCTCTTTTCGATTAGCCCCATCATCTCTTCGTGTGAAATCATTTTTGCAGGTGTCTTTCTATTAGTCACTCGCTCTTCAATGATTTTTTCAATCTGCTCTAATTCATAGGCTTCACTCATACTTACCATCCTTTCATACTCTTCAATAGGAACAATAACCGCTTCTGGTTTATTCCTTCTTATGATAGCTAGTTTATTAAATGGATCAGAAATGACCCAATCTAAAAAACTACCAAGTCTTTTTGCAAGTTCAGTTGAGCTTACCAATTCTTCTTTGAAGTATGTAGCCATTGTTGTTCCTTTATGCAGGTAATTATCCTGATGTTTACACATATTATAACACATGCTAAACTCCTTTTGTCTTTAAGGTAAATACATCTTTCCAGATTGAACTAAGCATTGTCATAAGGCTTTTTTCGTTGCAAAGCTCCTCTCGTATAACATAATTTTTTGGTAATTTAACTATGTTATTTTCTCTAGCAAACTCACTCCAGTAGTCTAAGTTAGGCATTAGTTCAAAAGCTTCGGCAACCATAATAGATCTATCCAAAGCTTTAACCGCTTCTCCCTCTACTGGATCAACTCCGAAAGTTTCTCCTATGACTTTTAATGCTTTTTGCTCTGCTTCTTTGTATAGTGGTAATGCTTGCTTTAATGGAGATGGTAAATCTACACCAGTATAGCTTTCAAAAGCTTCATGGATTAACCATTGCTTCATTAGCATATCAGGAGCATTGTTCTCTTTTAAAAACAAGTAACCACCAATAAGATGCGCAGCAACTGGATAAGGGTATATAGTTTGTCCTAAAAACCTATTGATTCTACATGATCCAAGAATTATCACATCAGATGTAATGTCTTCTTTTTTTAGATTTAAAACATCAACTAAAAACCCTGTATTATTCATTAGTTCAACTCTCATTTGACATCTCCTCAAACAGAACTAACCCATCAAAATCTAATATAGATGATGAGATTATTTCCTCTTTTAGGAAAAGGAGTCTTAACTCTTCATAATAAATGTATTCTTGCTCAGTTGTCATTTTAGTTTCCTTTTTTTTTATTTTTTTATCCTATTCTCATTTTTCAAAGCTATTAGCGTAAGCCATTTTGACATTTGCGCAAGCGTGCACAGGATATTTTTTAAATCCCTCTTGAGTAGTAGAGTAGTAGCATCCACACTTCGTGCAATCAAATAAATCCCATCCGTGCTTCAAGCCTTCTTTACTCAACACCGCTCTTCTTGCTGCCTCAACTGTTTTAAACCATACAGTTTGGCACCCTTGTCCACTCTCTGCGTAAACAGAATAAGGATTTGGATTGCCATTCTCGTCATATAAGCCACTTGCTCTTTTAATATCATTGTCATAATATGTAGTTTTCATCTCTTATCCTTTTATTGAGTTTAAAAGGAATACGATCCCTAGAGGGAAAGTATCCCTCTGGGATTTGTTAAAACAGACATACTAATCCTGTCCGAACTTAATCGGCGTTAGTGGATTGGTATGTAATTGGATTAGTGAGTGTGGTTATTTGTGGTTTAAGATTGTTTTTTTGAATAAGTAATATAAAGCTCCAGCGAGAACTGCCATTGCTCCATAAATACTTGCTACAACTACTAGATTCATCGCTACTCCTTTTCGATCAATTCGTAAATATCATCTAGTATCTTCCAGACAGATATTACCATTATAACAAGTTTGATAAAAAAGACCAATAGCGGAGTAATGAGCAAAAAAAACATACTTACCGTTATATTTTCCACAACTACACTATATACAAGTCCAGAAAAGCCAAGTATTAAAGAAAGCATTGCATTAAAGATAAATCTCAATACAACTCTTAATCTATCAGCTTTTTCTTTTAAAAAGTCTATTCTTGCCACTTTTTAACCTTTTGTTGTTTTGGTTGCTATTTAGCTAATTGCCCAAACACCACGCTGTACATTAGTGTAATGTAGCTGTAGTTGTTGTCTTACTTTCGCTTGCCAATTAGCATTATTTTTAATTAAGTGTTTAGCAATCGCTTCAACCTCTTTGTAGATATTCTTAAGTGTTGCTTTTCCACCAAGTTTCATCAATGCAATACGAATGGCTGAACGCCATGTAGATGCAATGTGTCCTTTGATTTCTTTAGCTTTATCCCAAGTAATTGCAAAAAGAGATTTAGCTGTTTTTTTCCAGATAATAAGATACTCATGAGTAATTGGTATAAATCTAGCTCCACTATACTGTGTGCTATTACTCATCATATTGTGCTGTACTTTAATTACAACATTTAAGAGTTCACTTTTTGGCATCATCTGTATAAAATCTGCTTGAAACGATCTATATTCACCTTGTTTACGCATATCACCAATAAGAGATGTGTAGATACCGCCGTTGCGTGTAGCTTCTCTTTGATTAAGAAGCATAACCTGCGATTTTTCTAAAAACTCATCAACTCCACATAGTGAAGTATCTCCATCTACAGGCTCTTTTCCCCAAACCTGTCCAGAATACTGAATCATGTTTGCATAGGGTGGATGAGAAAAACACATATCAGCAGGACGAGGTAATTTACTAAGAACAAAATCTTTTGTAAAGTCATTGCCTTTATGTAGATCAAGTCCTACATATTCAATTCCCATGTCTTGGCACACTTCTCCACTTGTACCGCTACCTTCACAAACATCAACAAAAAGTTGAGGCTTGAAATGATTAACAAGATCAACGATAATATGGCCAGTTGTATTGCCACGCCAATTTGATTTCCCCCACTTCCCTCTATTAGGGTAAGACACTACGCTTCGCATAATTTATCTCCATTGGTATTTAAAGTATGCTCAAATATCTCAATTGTGTAGTCAATATCTTCCTCATTGTTTCTAAACCAATCTAAAGCCTCTGAGGTAGAGTTAAAAGTTAACCCATCTCTATTGTTTTTATTGGCCCAATTAAGAAGGTATCTATGAGCTTCTTCATTAGAAGTAAAACTCTCTACACTTTCTACTTCTCCTAAAACTGCATAAATAACTACTGTATGTATTTGATTTGGTTGATGATAGCTAGTCTTGCCATAGTTTTTTATACTTAAGAAGACTTCAATTGAAGAAGCGATTTTTTCACCTTGTTTCCATAACCACTCATAAGTGATTTGTCCTTTAAGGTAATTAACTTCTTCAACAATATTTATCCACTCTCCATTAGCATCACTATAGCCACCTACTACCATTTTAATTGGTTTTTTAAAAGAGATAGTACAAATATCTTCATACCATGCGTCTCTTTTAATTGTATAATCTCCAAAATCAGCTTTTAGGCTTTTGCTTCCTCCAAGCATTTTTGAAAGAAGATATGCGCCACCATCTTTATCAACTGAGTTTGAGTATCTAGTCCAACTTGCCTTGTTGGGAAAAACTCCATCCATTTCCTTTTCTAAATAGTCAATTAAGACAAAGCCATATCCGTCACAAGAACTGTCATGAGAGTAAGTTTTTTTTAATAGCTTTAAAGCCATTCCAAAATCTACCGCCTCAAATAACTGACAAGATGTTTTTCTTACTTCATTTTTCATGTTTTATCCTTTTATTTTAAAAGGACATAGCTATCCCAAGAGGGATAGTCTATATCCCTCATAGGGTTAGTTAAAACAGACATACTAATCCAGTCCGAACTTAATCGGCGTTAGTGGATTGGTATGTAAATTGTGATTATTTTTGTACTAAGAGGCTTGACTGGAGGTATTGTTATCTTGCTCTTCAGCTAAAAGGAAAACATAATAAGCAATTCCTAGTGCGATAGCAAAAGAAACAATAGAACTTATCATTTTTTCTCCTTTTTGATAACTTGAATAGCCTTCATTATAGCATAACTGGATACAAAAACAACAGGCAAATCGTAAAGATTTCCATGCAATGTTCCATAAGTTCCATTCACAAATAAACCAAATGAAACTATTTTTGCAAATTCAGCTTTTTCCTCTACATCAAGAGATCTAAATACTTTGCAAATATCTAAAATCTCTCTTAGTAAAAATTTTGCTAGTCTCTTTGCTTTAAACAATAGCTTCTCCTAAAATGGAATTTCATCATCATCTATTTCAATTTCAGAGGCTTGTACTGAATTAGCACCATGATCTCTTTGATTGCTATGATATGATTGACTTTGTTCTTGATGTGAGTAATTTTGTGCACTCTCTTGAGGTTGTGGGGATTGCCCCTTACTATCAAGCATTTGTAAAGTTTCAACTACTACAGTGTGCCTACTTCTTTTGTTACCATTTTGATCATTCCACTGTTCAAGTTTTAATCTGCCTTCAACTAAAACTTTAGAGCCTTTTTTTAGGTACTGATTAGCTATCTCAGCAGTTCGTCCAAAAAGAACAATGTCTATAAAGCAGACTTCCTCATTTTGTTCACCGCTTTGAGATTTGTAGCGTCTATTTGTAGCAATACCTGTATTACATATAGCGCTACCACTTTGCAAATACCTAAGCTCTGGATCTCTAGTTAAATTGCCTACTAAAATTACTTTGTTAAACATAATATTCTCCTAAAAAATAAGTGTACCTATCCCTTTCGGGAGTAGGTACTAGGTACGAACTCCCGATTAGGGGAGAAACTTAAGCGACCAGCAAATCATTAAAAAATGTTGCCTGAGTTGTATTTCTTCTTGTTAAAAACCGTGCGAAATTGGGCCATTTTCCTCGACCGTTTGGTGTAAGCACATAAGCACTTAGCTTCTCAACGGTGACGACATTGCCCTTTTCTGCAAGAGTAATGAGCGCGGAAAAAATTATAAATGCCAGTAGCAAAGCTCTCATGCAGCACCTCCTGGGAAATAATCTGACAGCACCTTGCTCTCAGACACCATTGTCATAATCGCCGTCAGAGGAGCCATACTTTCTGCCGCTTGTATTTGAGCAGTTGTTGGGTTATTAGCCTCAACTTCAACTATTCTATAAGAGCGGTCACTTAGCTGGACTACTACTGTGAATGTTTTATTGTTTGAAGTTTGCATCGTCTCCTCCTTAAATCTTTGAGACAAGAAGGCGGACATAGCTATCCCCGTGCGGGGATAAAAGCTATCCCCGCAACTGGGTGATTATTTAGACCTAAATGAGGTCTTTATCTTTGGCCTGAAATGAAGAAAAATTCTGCTCCTTCATCCTCCATTTTTTTGAGAATTTTTACTAAAGAGTGTAAATCCTCTGGAGAAGCACCTTCGTCCTCTGCTTCGTCAAGAATTGACTGGACAGTTTCTTTTTCAAAAAACCAACCATTAGACAAATCCCCACAAAAATCAGACCTTTCATCAAAAAGATTAACCAATGATGATGGGAGCTGATTGAGAGCAACTTGGATTGTTTTTGATGTAGTGAGCGTCATTTTCTATCCTTTCATTTTTGTTTCAAAAAGTTGGATTGTATAATCCACCTCAGCATCTTGAAGCCTAAACCACTCTAGTGCGTCATAAGCATTTTTAAACTCGTTTTCAGAGTTGTGGTTTGCCCACTCAACAATGAAGTTATTGGCTTCTTCTTCTTTTGAAAAAGTGTAAATTTCTTTCACTTTATCAGTTCGCAAACTGTGTCTCGTTGCGAATACTTTTAATAGCATCTGCAATATCTTCAATACTGCCCAATGCTTCTTCCTTTGAATACCAAACATGCTCATCTTTGTCTATAAAAATGTACCCTTGCTCCAATGCTTCGATTATTGCTTCTGCTTTGGTATTTTGAGCGCTTGAAGGGATAATCTTTAAAAGCCTTTTGCCGGTTTGTCGTTCATAATCATTAAAACTAATGCATAAATCTTTGTCGAGATTTAGTGGGACTTGCCACCCCTCTTTGTGCCAATAGTCATTGATAATGCTTTTAGCCAACCCCATTTCTTTCATAATGGATGAAATTTGGTCAGCGGTGTCGATATATGTATCCATTTTTTGCTCCTTAAAAGCGCATGGCTTACCCTCTAGGGGCAAGACCATGTAAGTCAGCCCCGTAAAGGGGGAACAATTCGTTTTAGTTTTGTGGTAGCTTTTCTTCTGGAAATCCGTTTACGCACTCCCATTCACCAAAGGTTTCTTCGTCGTTTAATTCCGACAAGTCCTCGTCATATTCAGCTACGGCATATGGCACTTCCTTATCTTCAAAGAAGTAACCATAGGCATCTTCTTTGTTTAGGAATTCATATACATACAATCCCTCATAGTTATATGAAACTGTGCCATCATTTCTGTTTTCGCCTGTTCTTGCTTCTGAACCATTTGTCCACTCTCCCTCGTATGAGGTAAAAATGTTTTTCAAATGGAATAGTGACGGCCTCCCCGTTAATCCAACAGGAAGGTCAAAATATTCTTTTGTGTTTTCGGTATTTTTCCTAAGAGGAAAAAGACTTATCGAATCAGTGTAGTCTTCACTATCTGGGTCTGTCCAAACTTTAAGACTTAGATTGTCTTGACTGTCGCCAAAAAAATCAAGCAAGATTGGAGCGGAGCCATCATAGGCATCATGCCCATTCGGATGTATCGAGAGTCCGTAAGCTTCTTTATTGACCATAACATCAAGCGTTTTTTTTGTGACCTCATTCTGCAATGTAAATTTTGCGGAATTGGTAATCACTATTGCGTCTTCCTTGTTCGGATTGGAGTGTTCTGCTTCATCATCAGACCCAAAATTTGTCAAAAACCTTTCCGTTGTGTACTCATCATGCCACTTTTTGTCGCAGTCTAAGCACCACCTTTCAAGCCAAAGATAATTTTCTTCGGTTTTTACATCAAGTTTTTTGATTTCATCTGAACCGCAATATGGGCAAACACTTTGTCTGTTTTCATAATAGTTTTTTGCATTTGGTTGCATGCTACATCTCCTCAAAAGTATTTAATTGAACTTCTCTAATGCTAATCCCACAATTAAGCTTGTCGGATTTCCACTGATTCGTTCCATTTTCATAAAGGTCAATATTTTTGACACCTAATGCTTTTTCAGAGTAGTTCTCATAGATTGCCTCAATAGCCTTTTCTCGTGTTGAAAAAATTCCATATGGCGTTCTAGAGCTTGCACTAAACCAAATGTCATGCTCTTCTAAGAGCCAAACTGTATCATTCATTATCATGTCCTCCTAAGATAATAAGCAAGGAGCCCCCGTAGGAGTTCCTAGCTATAAACTTGAAACTCCCTTGGGAGTAAAACTTTTTAAATGATTTCTCCTCCAGCAAGAGCAGATTTGCACCAGTATTCATAGCCTTTTGCGGCTTCTACTTCGGTGGCAAATTCTGATGCATACTCACCTTCTTCATCTGTCCAGATTACCGTCTTGTCTGTCAGCCTGATACGAATCTTGTATTTGGGCTCGTAGAATTCTGATTGCTTGGTTTGATTTGACAGAGGAGGAGGATTGAAAAAATCAAAAGTTAATTGATTCATCTTTTTTACCTCATTGGTATTTGTAAAACCTTAGCTCATTTAGGTCAAGTCCGTAAACTTCGGTAACGAAGGACTCTTTAAAGCTATGGCTTTCTGTATTCTCGCCGTTTGGCGAAACTTGTGTCTCTGTGGCAACTTTTGAGATTTTCCTGACTGTCCCTTTAAGGATTAGTCCGAGGTCGTTTTCGTCCTCTTTAATAGGTTCATCTATTGCGCCAGATGCTAGTAGAAATTGTCGTTGTCCATCGTTTAGCTCTTCGATTGAGTCAAACCCCATGGGAACGGTGAGTAGATTTTTTTGAAAATCTCTACGCACTGTGCTCTTCTTCAAAAGCTCGTCCATTTTCCAAAACGGGAATTCTCTCTCTTTGAACATACGTGGCTCACGCCCTTTCTAAAGCCATCAAACCATTTTTTTTCACTTACTGGATCACATTGAGCAAACATTTGAAACTTTTTCATCTTTTTCCTTTTATTAGTTCTCTTATAAGCACCAAAGGTGATACAAGGAAAAGTATTAATGTCTCATACCAGTTAAGCTTTGAAAGAGTTTTATAGTTAAACACTAAAAAAGATAGTGCTAAACCTAAAGCTACAATGCAATATAAACTGATAATTATTTTGACTAAATACATTCTGCATCCTCCTCTTTTTGCCAGCAAGTTATTAATTCTAGGCCATTTAGCCCTAGTTTTTTAACAACTACAGTGACTTTATAGTATGGATGAGTATAACGAAGTTTTTCCCCAGCCTTAGCTTTTTCAAAAGCTTTTTTCAATGCTCCTTCTAGTCTTGGTAGATCTTCTTCTGAAAATCTTTGTAGAAGTCTTTCTTGAAAATGGCTAGTTTCAATAACTTTTATTTTTAAACTTTTTGTCCAGTTAGACAAAAATAATTTAAATTTTCTCCACATAATTACTTCCTTTGAGCAAATACTAAGACTCGCCCATAGTGGGGAGTCTCAAAAAAAGACTCCCCTATTGGGAGTAACTAATAGCTTGTAATTGATTTAAGTTCTAAAAAATCTGTTAAGTCAAAACTTTCTCTTGGAATTGGAAAACTATTTAAAGCACAAACTGATTCCCAGTCAATAACTTTAATTTTTTCAGCAATACCATCTAGTTGATTCTCCATCCGCTCGTTAAAGACAAAACCACTCTCATCAAAGTCACCACAAATTAACACTTTTAATCCTTCAAACAGTTGTAAATCTTTATCTCTAAAGAGATCTCCTGCACTGCCTGGTGTTACCGCCAAGTAGCCATTACCAACTGCATTAAGAAGATCTTTGTGTCCTTCTGTAATTAAGACCCATGATGTTTTGTTTGTGCCTTTTAAAGAGTGTAAATTAAAAGGACACTTGTTTCTTTCTTTGGAGAAGAGAATTTTTGGAAGATTTTTTATTGGCGCATTTGAGTATTTAGCTATTGTGACCCAAGAGTTATCAATGTCAAAAATAGGTATCATCAATCTATCAGATTGAGGAATGTATCCTATTTTAAACTGTTGTATTAGCTCTTTGCGCTTATTCCAGCTTTTTATTGCTGGAAGCAACGCATCAATAAGCTTTTTAAACTTATTAAAGTTCTTTCTTCTAGCTTTCTCAAATTGACTCAAATATTTATGATCTATTGGAGGTTTGTTATTGTTTTCAATAGGCTTTTTATACTCTGGAAAATTTCCACTTAAATCAAGTTTGGTGATATTCTCCACTATTTTCTTAGCTTCTTGAAAACTTACCCCTTGTAGTTCTTTTATAAAATCAATTACATCTCCATACCAACCATCAGTCCATCTCTTAATTTTTCCATTTTTGTTAATAGAAGAATCAGGAGTGTCTTTAGAGTTCCAATGAAACTTGAAATTCCTAAAAACCTCAAACCCTAAATGAGATAGAATTTCAGCTGTTTCTTGCTGTCCGATGTACATTAAATTCCTCCAAGTATAATTTTGTTAGAATGTGTTAAATAAAAAAAAGGATAGATAATGCATTTCCTAAAAAAAAACATTAATTCCATTTTTATCTCAACACTTCTGCTTTATATGTTTCTAGCAGTTATAAATAAACACACTCAGTTAGCACTATTTTCTATCGCAATTGCAGTAATTGCAATATTTGTAGTAGTAAAAAAAGAGTGGATTATTCGTAACTTTTGGCATTATTTTTAAGAAACAGAAGCAATGTAAATTAATAGGTGTATATAGATAGCAACTAGGATAAAAAAGAATATCCCCATAGCAATTTTTAAAATAAGCCACAACTGCTTAACTACTGGACTATCCCATTTTCCTATAAACTTATATAAAGCTAACAGGCTAACTGAATAGATAGCGACCGTAAGCAGTGCTAAAGCTTTTAGATATAAAATACTAAAAGCCATAACCGCTACTGGGATAATTTTTCCCCAAACTACTACTTTTACCTCTTCGATTGTCATATTTTTCATTTTTATCTCCTTTGAAAAAAGAGATAGCAATACCCCCATAGGGATAAAAGCTATCCCTAAGAACTGGGCAATTAATATATTTTTAATATAGAGAAAGGATCACCTTTGATAGTTACCTCTTGGGCAACATCAGGGTATTTTTCCCTTAAGTCATCAAGTGATATTCTCTCTTGACCTCTTCTGTTTTGAATAGAGATTGAAATATCTCCACCTGCTGCACTGGTTGCATTAATTGATTGCATAAAAGCTAAAAGATTTTCTCTGATAGCTTTAGCCTCTTTTGAACTTTGTGAAAGCTCTTTTGCTCTTTGAGCTAAAGAGATAACTTCTTCTGGAAGTTTTTTTGCATTTTTCTGTAAAGATTCGCAAGAGTTTTTATATAAACAAAAACCGCAAAGATCAGTAACTTCACCTTTTGGCTCTTGCTTATTTTGTATGCAATCCCAAAGAGTTTGAGCTCTTTTTTGTGCAACAGCAACATATGCTTTATTGTATGGAATCATAAACTCTTGTATTTGGCCAGAATTTACATCTATAACTACTATAATTGCTCTATTTATAGGCTTTTTAGCAGTTATTTTTAATTGTTCCATCTGTAAAGCTACTTGAAAAAGCCAAGATTCTCTAGGCTTATTATTGGGTAGTGGAGAGCTAATACTCTTACACTCAATAATCACAAGCTCATTAGGCCATTCAATAACAAAATCGATATGGCTTTTCATATAATTTAATTCGCCTGCGCCCTTTGTTTCTACTTGTTTATAAAACTTATACTTCTCTTTTAAAGGGTTGTGTTGCAATCCTTGTTCAACAATGCTTTCAGCATTGTGTCCTCTTTGGAAAACAACTAGCTCCTTTAGAGAAAACTCTCTTTTTTTTGTTTTTTCAAAATATACTTTTTTTAAGCATTGACCCACATCGCTAGCCCCAACATATTTAGACCTATCGCCTAATTCCGTGTTGTTACTATTTGCGTGTTGTAAGCCTTGCTCTAAGAATTTTAAAAAACTCATCTGTTTCTCCTTCTAAAAGGGAAGCAGTATCCCATAGGGGATACTTAAACTCCCCTATGGGTTAAGTTAATAATTAATTCTAAAAAAGACTCCCTTCTGCCAAATATTCCTCCTTGTAGATTGCATTATTTAGACTTGTTTGATTTTCAAGTCTTGTAATAGCAACTTTTGGAGTAGCTTTAAGTCCACCTCTTTGAAGTTTTTGTACTAAAGAAGGCTCAATTTGAGCTTCATAAGCTTCATCTACTTCGATTTCAATTTCAAATACAACTTTATACTTTTGGATATTTCCAGAAGTTTTTCGTGGTTGTATTGTCTGTTTTGGTTGAGGTGGTTGTTCTTTTGGGGTAGGAGTAGTTTCTTTTGGTTTATTTAGTGTTTTTAATCTTTTAATCTCACTATCTAATAGCAAGTTGAGTGAGCTTTCGTAAACCTCGTCCTTAGTTTTAAGAAAGTGATCTACATTGAGTCTTGTAAGAGGTGCTGTAAGCCCTGCTTTATAGCAGCGACCCTCAAGTTCCAATAATCTAGTGTTAACTAAATCTTGCAACTTTTTAACCTCAATCACTCTTTTTTCTATCTCATCCATTGCTTTTTTAGCAATACCTGTTTTATTTAGGTTTGAAAGAATTGCTAAGTCTTCAACATTTACTGTTTTAAACTCATCTTTTATTTCAAATTTAAGATAGTTGCTTGAGAGCTCCTTTTTTAAAAGAATTAAACACTCCTGTTTTTTCTTATTATCAAATACTTCAACTTGACTTAACAGTCTTCCTCTTGATTTCTGGCATATAGCAATTAAAGATTTACACTTTGTATCAAATTTGTCAATTGGAACTTTTAGTTCCTTGATTCTTTCTTTGCGAAGCGTATCTATTTGCTGTGAGATCACATTAATCTGTGTAGCCATATTTTTAGCTGTTTTAACTGAATCCTCATCAACTAAAAGATCATACTTTTTAAGTTCTGATCTGAGTTGAGTTTCAATTACTTCAAAGTTTGCAGTAATTAAAGGTAGAGTTGATTCAACAACTAATGAAGGAAGAGAGTTGAGGTTTGTGTTTTTTGCACTCATATTAAGCTCCTATTGCTCTATAGTTCATAGAGTAACTATGCGAATAGTTACAAGACAACAATGATTTTTCATACCACTCTTTAATATCTAATAGAGTAGCTTGTACAGGAAAATCTCTCCTTATAAAGGCCTCAATGGCTTTATCACTCGTGTTTATGCTTGTAATAGCATTGTTGTACACTTCGGAAAAGGGATAATTTGTTATTATCTGTCTTCTAAGACAAATAATTGCTTTTTTCCAGCTTGACATATCAAACCATGTACCATCTTTTTTGATGCGTAATGAGCCATGATATGAACCATAAGGTGCTTCCACCCATTGGCTAAGCCAGTTGTCTTTTTTTCTTGAAGAACTCACTCTTTCAGAGCGAGCTATACAAGCAATATCTGGAATATCCTCACCTTTCCAAAGATATAAATCAGTTGGAGTGAGTATATATAATTTTGCAATTCCATCGTAGTCTTTGTGAGGTTTATTATGCATCCATAATATTGTAGTTTTCATGTTTTATCCTTTTATTTTAAAAGGACATAGCTATCCCCAGAGGGATAGTCTATATCCCTCTTAGGGTTAGCTCAAGTGAGCAGCATTGTTTTAAACACTAAGATGTTTTTTAATAGTCTTTTTTACGCTTTGTGTTGACCTTTTTTTCAGTTAAGATAAAAGTCAGAAGTGCAAAAGCGATTCCAGTAATTATCTCTAACACCGAATCTCCTTTAGCTTATATTTGATTTTTTGTTTAGCTTGTGAGCTTGATAAGCTAGTAGGATGCCAGCTAGTAATAGTAGAAATTCTATTAGCATTTCTGTTCTCCTTCCATCTTGTCGTTGGCTTCAATTATACCATATAGTGCCACTACTAAAAGTAATAGATTGAAAATACTAAAACTTTGTGTTACACCATATAGGCTGTTCACAAAAAGACCAAATAGTCCATCTCTTAAGTTCCTTGGATTATTAAAAGCTTTTTGAAGTTTTCTTTTCATTTAATCAAGTCCTAAAAATCCAATTCGCCTTGAGTGCCACCACTTTGCTTTGCAGCACAATAATCTTCCACCATCTTCAAAAGATTTTCTTTATTATCCAAATAGCTTTGGAGTTTTGAAGTATCTTTTGAGCTAGCCTGTAAAATATTTTCCACAAAATCCTTAATCTCTCCATTTTGAAGACCAGAATCTTTCAGTATCTTAGTCATCTCTTTTGCAGGATTGCTTGGTTTTTGAGGAGGAATAACAACTATTTCAGGCTTTGGCTTTTTAACTTCCTTTGTTTCCATTTCTGGATCTATAGGCATGGTGTATTTGCCATTGTTAATGGTGAAATTAAGTCCTTTAAGAGTTTTTGCATTATTAAACACATCTCCACTTAAAGTAGCTACGCCGTTTTCTATGGTGTACTCTAATCCCAAGTCTTTGATAGATTTGGCCATTTCTTTGTTAAAAAGAATCTCTTCCGTATGAGCATATGACTCATCAGGTGCATCTTCTACTATTCCTGCATCTACAGACATGATTCCATCAAGTCCATAGACCGCATCTAGTAACTGAAATTCTGCAACTTTTTCTACCATTACCGTTGGCATTGTTGCCCAAAATTTGGTTATTTCACCTTCTTTTTTGGTTTGCTTGTAAATTGAAAAAGCAGCTTCTTTTCTAACAGTTTGCCCTTCAACTATAAGCTCAGCCCATCCAACAAGATCTTTCTCTTCACTCCACTCAACTTTACCATTCTTAATTGAAAGTTTAGGTGTATTTTTAAACATATGGCCAGTTGTAGGGGGAACTTTCATTCCCTTTCTTCTAGCAATTGCTCTAGCTCCTTTACGACCTATCATTGGCTCATATTTACTAACCCATTGTGCAGGTTCATTATGGCCAGCAATATTCACTCGTCTTGGAACAAAATAAATATCTTTGAGTATGGGGTTTAGACCAGCTTGTTTAGAAATCTCTAAACAATACATTAGATCTTGATTGCTAATACCTACGGCAAGTTGATTTTTAATAATCTCAATTTGCTCTGTTGTCATAGTTGCATTTGAAAATGCAGATTTAACAACTTCGGTTCTTGTTGCTGTAGTAACATTTGACATATTGTCTCCTTGTTTTCTTCAAGCAAAAAACATCTACCATATATACATATATTAATAACTAAATCCCTTTACTTAGGCATATCCTTGATGATAGCTGGTGAAGTATCAATATAGTGTGGTAGTGAATTATGAATGAAGAAGTAGTTTTAAAAACCTAATGGTTTTCATGAACCGACTAAGGAGTAAAAATTGAACAGTAGTATGGCTATGTAAGCCGATACGATCTATTTCACTCGTTTTATCGGCTCACAAAAGCCATTATGTATATTAATTTAAAGCAAATTTAGAAAAAGGAGAGTGTTAGCTCTCCTAGTTCACTTAAATTACTTAAAGAAGTGTTTTTGTAGATTAATTTATGACTGCGGTGTTTTTTTGTAGCCCATGAGATAAAGACCAACTACCGCAAAGGTGACAACACCTATTGCTGCAATAGTAAAAATTAATATCTCCATCTAAAGCTCCTCTAACTCATCTATTTTACGATTTATTGTCAGTAAAATAATTATAGCCAAAGTGAGTAATATGAGCAAGAGCACAACTGTTACAGCTAGTAGCCAACTTGACATAGCATGTGCTTGTGTAATTGACCAGCCTGATACACCAATAAAAGTAGTCATTATAAATCCAGCTAAAAACTTCATAAAGTCAATCTGCGCTTTGATTTTGTCTATTTGAGCCATAGCGTTCCCTTATGTTTTCTAAAGGAAAGAACAATATATTTATAAAAAAAGTCATGAGTTTTCCAGTAGAAATTATCAAACTTTTTAAAATCTTCTATAAGTTCTTGTATGCTCTTGCTCTCAACATCATTTCTCATTTCACGCTCCTTGTAACCCACAAAAACTAAATCAATATAAACAATAATCCATTATCCCTTACAGGGCATATTCCTTAGAATAGCTGATAATAGATATTTGATTTGTTTAATTGTTAGATAGTTTAAATGAGTAGATTTATAAGTCTTGGACTTATGTAAACCGATTAGGAGCAATATGAATAGTACTATGGCTTTGAAGCCGACTATTTACCCATAAAGAGCTAATCGGCTTATATAAAGCCTTTGTGTGTATTAAGTAATCATTTTAAATTCTATAATGCCTATAAAAGGTGAAGGTACATTAATACCACAAAATAGAAAATAATGATCATTGTTTCATTTGTAGATACTTACTGGAAACTATTCCTGTAAGTAAATATAGACTAGCTATAGCCTATATGTTTTCTTTGAAGATTCTTTTATGATCTTTACTATGAAGTCAAAGGGGAAAGACCCAAATTTACTCTATCGAAAGTAGAGTGGCGTTTACATAGTTAAACGAAATAAAATTAAAAAACAGTTTATTATACCATAAGTTTTTGAAATCAAGAAAAATAGTTCATATTGCGTTTTGCAATGTTTTTTCTATTTGGAGTGACTTCCAGCCCTTTTGGCTCTACTCATCGCAATCAACTAAAACCTCACACCCTTTTTCTTCTTTTTTGAAAAACTGTTCAGTCTCTTTTCCAAAATCAAAGAAATTGCCAGTTGCTCTCTCTAGTGTAAGACTACTTTGTTCTCCCCCAACCAAAAAACTCTTCTGTTCAAAGTACTCTTTAATACTGCTTGGTCCTTCAACAATCAAAACCTCATCGTTTTTCACAATTAAAACAGGAACTCTTTTGATTTTTAATGCACTAAGTAACATCAGAGCTGATTTACTCTCCTCAACTAAAACCTCATCGCATTCAATTCCCTCTTCTTCAAAGAACTCTTTTGTCTCTTCACAAAACCTACAACCTGATGAGCTTATCATTGTGTACTCTTTTTTAAACTCTAAAGTTTCATCATCAAGAAAAACTGAATCGACTTTCAAGATTAAAAAAGCAAACGCAACAGTTATTGGAACTGCTAGCGCAGCTAGTAAAAACATAGGAGTTTTTCTAAGCTGCCAGAAGACATTAATTAAAAACATAATAGTTATTTGAAGCCAGATAAAGAAACAGTAAACACAGAAGATTCCATTTTTGAATTGGAAAAACAGAATTGTTGATTCAAATATAATCCCTAAAAGCAAAAATGATAGAAACAGCTCTTTACGAGCATGAAAGACTACTAGGATTGCTGCATAGAGAAGTCCAAGCAGATTTAGGGCCATTTCAGGAATGAGAATCAGCTCTGTTGTTTGTGTGCATCCATCAGTTGAACAGCTCTGTCCTGCAAGAAGAAGAACTATGTTGATTATGATGTAAATAAAGAGAAACGATGAGGTTGCTTTGTTTAGTTTTAAAAGCATCTTGTTTCCTCTAGCAGGTTCTCATCTTCAAAAATCCTAAACTTAAGCTCTCTCATTTTATCTCCTTGTTTACTCTAATATGAAAAACTTACTATTTTTAGAATTATCTTCTATAAACCACTTTGCTCTTGTGAGGGTCACATAGTATAAATTTGCTTCCTCTATTGGATTTATTTTTCCCTCTTTAGTATCAGCAAAAATTGCATCTAAAGCTGGAAAGTCATTTTCTATTGAAATTGCATCGAACTCTAAACCTTTTGAAATATGCGCAGTTACTAGATGGACTCTATTCTCCAAATTAGCTGAATGGTAGGCTTTAGATGCAATCTTATAGAGCCAACCAAGTCTTTTACCATATCGTTTTGCAACTGTTATTGATCCAGAAAGCTCAATATCATTAGTAGTAGCTGCATACTCTTTTAACTCTTCCTCATCCTTAAAGGACAATAACCACTTAAAGTTTTCTCCAACTTTTTCTTTTTTACCACTAAGGAAAGAATCGATGGCAAAGGGAAGTCCAAATATAGCTTTAGGATCTTTCAAAAGCTTGTAGTTCTTTGCAGTCTCTCCTAAAACCTCAATTATTTTAGCGTTCGTTCTGGCTATAACTGCACTACTGTTACTCTCTGGAGAGCCAGTAGCTAAAGAGACAATCGGAACTTTTTCACCTTTAAAGTGTTTTAACACAAAATTTGCCATATCCACAACTGGCTTAGAACATCTAAAGGTTGTTGATAGATAAAATGAATGATCAGCTTTTATTTTAGACATTGCATCATTTGCGCCCCTAAAACCATAAATTGCTTGATGAGTATCACCTACTAAAACTTTTATACCTTTAGTCTTTAAGAAAATATCTAGTACCACATCATTTGTATCTTGAGCCTCATCTAGTAAAACTAAATCATACTTATCAAGCCCATGATTTTTTAGTAGTTGAAACTTTTTAAGATAGTAGGAGTGGGTTATTGGTATCTCTCCATTATCCATTTTTTCATAAAGCCTTATGGCATATTGATTTTCATCCCCACCTAGAGGAATTTTCTCTTTAGAGCTGTTAAAAAAGCTATTTAATATTTTTAAAGCCCCATGAGCTTTTTCTATATCAATTTTAAGTATGCTTGCCACTTCAATAGGCTTATAATCATCCCCTACTATTTTATTCTTAACAATAGCCTTGTAAGCAAGGGAGTGTGTTGTAAAAATATGTACATTTTTTGGGAATTTTCTTTTGCTTTCCGCGACTATAGAGTTGTTAAAAGCTAAATAGAGAATCCTTTTTTGTGGAAGGGCTTTAGCAATTTGAATTAATATAAAAGTTTTACCTGTTCCAGCAAAAGCATTGATTTTGATTATTTCTCCACTTTTAGCATTTACCACACAGGTTATAATTCCGTTTTGCTCAATAGTTAAGTTCATTTTTTTCCTTTATTGGTACTATGGAGCAATTAAGATCAATTCTCTCAAGATAACTTTCTATTGGTGCTGGTGTGCCAAATAAAAATCCTTGTAGGTAATCTGCGCCTGCTTGAATAGATATATCCATAATCTCTTTTGTCTCTACAAATTCAAGAATAACTTTTTTATCATATTTTTTAATGATGTGGATAAGCATATGAAGTGTGCTTCTTGCATCAGGATTTTCCTCTACATCTTTTAAAAGCTCACCATCTACTTTTACAAACTCAAACAACTGATTAGCTTTGTTTAATTGATTAATAGTTGAATAGCCTGCTCCAAAATCATCAATTGCAAAACGGTAGCCATATTTTTTTAAATTAACTATTTTTTCTTTAGCTGGAGCAGTTAATAAAGCTGTTTCTACTATCTCTATTATTGTTCTTTTTGGATCAAGCATACTATTTGCGTTTATCGCTAAATCTTCTAATATCTTATCAATACCTTCTACTATATCCCCAGTAGTTAAATTAATAGAAAAGGATAGGCTTGGGTATCTCTTTTGAAGATTTATAATATTGCTTATTACTAATTTTGTCATTTGATAGCGTTGTATGTCTGTAATATCTGCTAAAAATTCTCTAGGGGCATAAGTAACTCCATTGTAAGTAACCCTGCTTAATACTTCAAAGAAAGCTAATTTATGAGTTTTAGCACAAACTATTGGGTGTACATATTGATGTAAGTGTTCTTTTATGAATTTTGAAAAGAGTCCTGTCATCTTTTTTCCTTGTTTAAATCAGCATGGGTACTATTGCTAGACTTAGACTGTAGATCAACTAGATACTCTTTAAGTACATGTAGTGTTTGTATATTTCTAGGGTGCTTTATTTTATTAATTGCAGCTCTTTCAATGTTTCTTACCCTTTCAGGAGATATTCCTAAAATCTTACTAATTTCTGAATAGCTGTAATATCCTACATCACCGCTTGTAGTCTTATTATTCAAATCTAATCCTTCCTAAATCAATCTATTAAACATGTAAAGGAATAGCTCTCTCAAGCTCAAATATACACTCTGGATACCTTTTGGCATCATGGTAATTTACTTGCTTAATTTTGACTTCTTTAATAGAGCCTATCTCCATTAAAAAGAGAAGTTTTTTTACTATCTCTTCTTTTTGCTTACTGCAATAGAGAAAAAAAAGATTTCCTAGTTGCTCAATCCTTCCATCAAGAATTTTTTCAACTAAAATCACCCTTTTTAAGTTTTCTATATTTGTTAAGTAAAAAGAACAAATAGCTCCATTTTCATGTTGTTTTATTTGGCTTTTAATTACTGGCAATAAACTGCTACTCATTTTTATCTCTTTGTGTAAATACAAGTTTTGTTAAGTGTGTAGTTTTATAAAGTTTATTGTTATTACTCTTGTACTCTTTAAGAGCCAAGAGAACTTTTTTTGAATATGAGTTGTTTTTTCTTTTTCCGTTATAACAGTTTATGCCTTTTTCCGTGTAGCCATATTTTTTTAGACAACCATGAAGCAAATGAGCGCCAACAGCTATATTGGTGTTAACATCTAGCAGACTAGATTGTTTAATTCCATACTCTTTTTCTAGTTTTTTAAAATGAATACTATTGATTTGCATTATTCCCACATCAATAGTTCCATCACTATTTTGCGCTATAGCACTTGGATTAAAATTACTTTCAACTTTTGCAATAGCCCAAAGTAATTGAGGGGGTACACCAAAAAGCGTACCGTATTCATCAAATAAACTTTGGGCATATAAACTACTTGTTAGAATAATTACAATGCTAAAGTGCTTTAATTTTCTCAAGCAGTTCTCTTTGCTTAGGAATTTCTTTTCGATACTCCTTAATTAAGGCATCTTCTTTATAGTCTCTTTTTACAATTTTAGAGATTTGTTTTAAAGAATCTGCAAATTCCACTATAGCTTCTCTAAAAAGCAGTTGTGCTTCCATATTGTTCGTATCTACAATATTTGCTCTTTGCCCAGCTCTTCTATTTGTGTAAAACATTCTTTCTACTGCCCAACTCATAGAGACAACGGTTGCCGCCTCTGCATTACTAGGATTAAAAACCATAGCACCAAATTCGCTAGCAGCTTCAGCTCTTCGCTTTTTAGCCTCTTCGGCTCTTGCAACTCTTTCTCTTCTTAGCTCTTCTTGAGTCTTTTCAGGCTCTTTAGTAGCTTTTGAATCAGCCATATCTTTCTCCTTTATGTCAAAATTTCACGCATTTTACAATAAAAGCATTTTTTTCTTGCAAGTAGTTTCAAAAATCACTTACAAATCAAATCATTTTTTATTGTATATTGTGAAAAACTATTCCATTTGATAAAATAAATAAAAAAAGGGGTAAAAAAGTGTGCATTGAAGAATATAAAGAAATTGAGATTAAATATCATGCTATTAAGCGTTTCTCTAAGAGAGCTGGCGTACCTATTAGAGGGAGAAATAGAAACAACTCTCCTTTGAAAAGAAAGCTAAAAAAAGCAATTGAGTATGGAGAGCTTATTCAAAACGATAGAAAAGAAGCGAGATTGCTTCTTGATGATTTTATATTCGTATTAAAAAAGGAAAATGACAAGCTAGTCTTAGTAACTGTTAAGACAAGCTCAATTAGTGAGTTTGATTACTACAAGAGAGGCAAAAGAAGAGTGCATCACAATAGGCAAAAAGCTTCTTGTGCACCATAAGGAGAAAAAGTGTCAAAAAATCTAGCAAATGTAATTGATTTTACTGATTGGAAAAAGGCCAAAAGAAGAGCTAAAGAAAAGAGGCAAGCAAGACTTTTTAGCTCACTCTTAGCCTTTTGTGTTGTAATTATTGCCTCTCTTTACTGGTGTATCTCTTAAAGCACATAAAATGAAAGAGAGTTTAGTATTTACCCCAATCACCAAAAGAGATAGTAAAGAGAAAATCTATAAATCAAATATTTTAGTAAATGGTAAATACGATATTACTCTGGTTCAAGCTAGATTCATTGCATTCATGAGTAGCTTTATAAATGCTTATGATGAAGATTTTTTAACATATGAAATTAGTGCAAGTGAAGTGTTAGAGTTTTTAAAAGTAGAAAGAGCAAATATAAACTGGCTTGAAAAGACTCTTGGTAAGCTTTTAAGAACAATAATTACTCTAAGAGATGATGAGAGAGGTTTAGCTGCCACTACATTTTTATCCTATTTCTACCTAGATAGAAAAACCAACAAAATTCAAGTAAGGTTTGACGCTTCAATTAAGCATTGCTATGTACAGCTTAAAAATAATTTCACCCCTTTAAAACTAAATAGATATATTGAATTTACAAGCATTTACTCAATTAGGTTTTACGAATGGTTGGAATACAACATAAGACTTTATGACAAATATAAAAACAGGATGTATAGCAATATTGAAATAGATGTAGATGAATTAAAAAATAAGATTGCTGCAAAATATAACGACAAAAAAGGAGATTTTTTAATCCCTAAGAGTTATGAAGAATTTAGAGATTTTAAAAGAAAAGTCTTAGAGCCTGCAAGAAAGGAATTAAAAGAAAAGAGCGATATATATTTTGAATATGAAGAGATTAAAAATAGTAGGAAAGTTGAAAGGATAGTAATAAATATTTTCAAAAATGGTGAACGAATTAGTAAGGAGTTTGCCAATAAGAAAAGAACTTATCTTTTAACTTCTAATAGTAGAAAAGTAGTAGCACAGGAGCAGATAAAAAGAATTGTTGAGAGAACTCCAAATATTAAAAAAAGAGTTAGCTACGAACAAGAGCTCTTCCAAAAAGCGATGAGTGGAACATTAAATTACGATAGAGACCTGGAAGAGATATTAGAAAAAATAAGCATGGACGAAATTTCAAAAACACAAATCAAAAGGAGTGTGAAATGAAAAGAATTGACTTTGACAAAAAAAGATACCCAGCTAAGACTCTTACTCCAAAAGAGTGGAGCAAGCAGAGAATAGCTGCTGCTAAAAGAGCACTCAAAAAGGAAAAAGAACGAGCAGGGCTATTTCCAGAACTCATGCGGTTTAATAGTGCTGAAGAGAGGATGGAGCAGGCTGATTCAAATTTTTTAGTAGAAAAGCACATAAAACAAGTGAGCTAACCTTATCTTTAAAGATGATGGTTTCTGGCCTTGATGAGTTAAAGATTATGATAAACTATATTTTTACTTGCCAAAAGAAGCAATAAAATGCTTAAAAGGATTAAAATGACAGCTCCTTACTGCAATAATGATGTTAAAAAATATGGCTTAGAAATTAATAAAGTTTATAATGAAGATTGTCTTATAGGTATGCAAAAAATCAAAGATAAATCAATTGATATGATACTTTGTGATTTACCTTATGGTACAACTCAAAATAAATGGGATAGTATTATTCCCCTAGACGATTTTTATGAAATAGAAATTAATAATAGAAAAATTCAAGCTGATAATTTAGAAGAATTTTTAAATAAAACTAATTTAGATTATAAAGATGCAAAAGAGTATAAAAAGTTTGGATTGTGGTCTCATTATAATCGAGTAATCAAGGACAATGGAGCAATAATTTTAACATCAGCTCAACCATTTACATCAATATTAATCCATAGTAATTTAAAAAACTTTAAATATTGTTGGATATGGGAAAAGCCAAATGGAACAGGACATTTAAATGCTAAAAAACAACCATTAAGAGCTTATGAAGATATTTGTGTATTTTATAAAAAACAATGCACTTATAATCCTCAAATGGAAGAAGGAAAACCATATAAATGGAATAGCACTAGAGGACAAAGCAGTAGCTATAATGAACATTCAAAGAATGATTTGATTGATAATGAGGGAACAAGATACCCTAAAAATATCTTAAAAATTAAGCAAGAGAGGGGATTACATCCCACACAAAAACCAGTAGAATTATTTGAATATTTAATAAAAACATATAC
>LSQX01097309.1_pt1 | contig 33202 bp, 42 predicted proteins | sample 654561 | NCBI WGS metagenome assembly LSQX01 (sample SAMN04489861, study PRJNA283612) | anaerobic digester metagenome | isolation source: 4 biogas reactors fed with cattle manure at either 37C or 55C with and... | place: Denmark: Kongens Lyngby | collected 2014 | reverse complement strand
ACGCCGTGGCGGCGTTCCGCGACAAGATGAGCAAACTGAAAGAGGATGCATGAGCAGCACGTGGGGTTCGATCGAAGATTTCAACGGGTTCGGGCATAGGTTTATCCCGAAGGATCACGTCAACGCGGTCGCCATCGTGTGGCGCCCCACCCGCTACGAACGGGACGTGCCCGGCGGGTACCAGGGTAAGACGCGCGATGTCGTCACCTGGGCGGACTTCCACATTTTCGCGTCCATGGATGAGGTGCGTGACGGCAAGCCGTCGACCGTCCTGATCGACGCCGAATGTGACGCAGCGTCGATCGCGCGACGCGGTGTGGCGATGGTGGACTCCGGCACGGGGGTGGCCGTCCCGTTCATTCTTGCGAAGGAGCGGACACATGCAGGCAACACGACGTGGGTGCCGAAGGCGCCGTCACCGGATGTGTCCAACAAGGTTCGGGAATACTGGGATCGCGTGATGGCTGACGAGAAAGCGGCGGCCGACGAGCTGTCCGACCTCGGCATCTGACGCGAGTCTTTTGCGGACCGCGGGGGTGTCGACCGTGTTCGGCGCCCCCGCGCCCATCCCGAAACTCTAGGAGGCATGCACCTTGCATTCCCTGGCGCGCACCATGCAGGCCAGCGTTTCGACGGCAGAACCGATGCCGGACATCCCCGAGCTGGCCGACCTGTTCAGCGTCTGGACGCCGCGTCGGGGGCAGATCGTGATGATCGCGGGGCGGAGCGGCACCCTCAAATCGGGTTTCGCCATGTTTCTCTGCGCCATGTGGAACCGGCCGACCCTCTATTTCTCCGGCGACATGTCGATGCATGACAGCGCGATCCGGTTCGCCTCGATACTGACTGAGCGGTCGTCGGCCCTCATCCATGAGGACATGAAAGACGAGGCCCGGCGGGAAGCGCTCATGCGCAGGCTGCATGGGCTGCACATCGGTCTTGTGCCGGAATCCCCGATCACGTTCCGTGGGATCGGCCATGAACTGGAGGCGTTCGTCGAGATGCATGACGCCTGGCCCGAGGTGATTGTGATCGACAACTTTATGGACATCGCCGGCAACGAGGCGGACTACCAGTCACAGATGGAGTCTTTCCAGGAGCTGACCGCGATGGCCCGGCACACCGGCGCCACCCTGCTTGTCCTGCACCACGCGACCGACAAGTCACGGTCAGCGGAGGGCGTCGAGTGGACGACCCCGCCGGCACGGTCGGAAATCAAAAACGGTATGGCCGAGAAACCCGAGGTCGTGTTGACGGTGGCCGTCGACCTAAACGCGAACCGCTACCAGGTGGCGGTCGTCAAGCAACGAATGGGGCGGAGCGATCCGTCCGCACTCAACCCCGTGTCCCTGCAGGTCGTCCCGGAGCATTTCCGGTTCGGGCGCTGGGCGCTGTAAAGGAGGACGGAATGAAGGATGAAGGGTGGCCGAAGCCGCCGGAAGCATTGATGACTGACGGCCCGATGTGGATGCGCCTGGACCGCTGGGTCGTCTACAGGCAGCCGCGGGCGACAGGCGGCAAGCCCTGGCTCATGTGGCCCCCGCGGATCGCCGAGGGTGAGTTGAGCCTCGGGCCGGAAAACTTCCGCACGCAGCGTGAAGCGTATGACCGGGCGCACAGCCTGGCAATGACACACCCCTGGTCGGTCATCAAGTGAGCCGGCCGTCCCTGCCCGAATGGAAACGGGGGATCGTGCAACAGGTGGCGACCCGGTCAACATGCTCCCGCCTGCAGGTCGGCGCGGTCGCGTTCCGTGGCGCACACCCGGTCGCCGTAGGCTACAACGGCGCCGCCGCCGGCGAGCCGCACTGTGTGCATCTCGACGACGAGCCCTGCACCGTGTCCGTGCATGCGGAAGTGAACGTCCTGATCGACGCCGCCCGGCGGGGTGTCGCACTGGAGGGTGCCGAGCTGGTTGTCACGCACGCACCATGCCTGGCGTGTGCCAGACTCATCATCAACGCCGGTGTCGGCCAGGTCAGCTTCATTCACCCGTACCGTTCACTCGCCGGGGCACTCCTTCTGCAGCGCAGAGGGCTGCTGTCGGAACAGCCAGGCATGGATGGGGTGTCAGTCTAGTGCCGTTTATTCCCCGCATCCCCGAGTTGGTGCGTGTGCAGGAGGTGCTGGAGACCGCCGGGCCAGGCGATGTCCACGTGTACGCCCGCAAGACAGCCGCGATGGCGTGGGGCCTGATCTTCATGCGGACGTTATGGGCTGCGCGGGTCGAGGATGCGATCTGCGGGCCTTACGCAACGGAGGCGGATGCACGTAAAGCCCCGGGCTGCGAGGGCGCCACAGGCCCCCTTGCGGGCCTGGGAACAGTATTGCAGGCCAGGCGTGGCGGGCCGTGGGTTGACTGGTGCCGGTGCGGTCACCGCGGCGGCGACCATCAAGTCGAGGGGCCACGCAAAATGCGCTGCATGTGGGCCGACTGCGACTGCCGCAGGTTCGACAAGGTCACGGACAAAACGGTCGGCGCCGGGTGGCAGCCCCCGTTCACTTTGACACCGACCGTCGACGACACGACGGCGTTCGTGACCGCCCTCATGGCGGAGTATTCGTCCCCGCGTGACATGGCGAGGGCCGTGCTCAAACTGGCCTGGGACCTGCTGCAACGACGCGAGGGTTGGCGGGTCCTCCACGACGGTCACGTCACGGTCGGCCCGGTCCACGCCCGTCTACGCGGGGAGGACATCCCGTTCACGCCCGCCGGGCAGTGGACGATCCACCCACTCAACAAGCCCCCCGTCAGGAAGGGACGTAAATGACCCGCAGCCCGTTTGCCCGGCCCATCCCGCCCGAGGATGTGCCCACCACCGTGGACCCGACCCAGCCCGGCGACGACCCGCAGGTGCGTCGCGTGACGGACGCCGCATTCGTGTTGACCGGCAACGCCGGCATCGCGGAGGACACCGGCCTGGTCGGCGTCAACATGGCCCGCCTGGCCGACGAAGTGTTGAGCGCCGTGACACAAATACTGGTGGCCGCCAACGACGCGGTCACCCATTACCTGGATGGAGCTGAGAAATGATCGACAACAGCAGGCACCTGTCGAACGTCATCGACTTGTGCAGCGAAGTGATGGACCTCGCGACCGAGATGAACGAGCAAGTCGTCACCCACTACCGGTCGAGCTACGCGGAGCGTCCGCCGCACCCGAAAGGCACCGCACTGTCCGGTGAACTGCGGCGACGCAGTCTCGACCTGACCCGGGCACTGGCGGAGTTGAGGAAGTCGTGAACGAACCGGCCTGGCTGGACCCGAGCTGGAGGGTGGCATGGCTTCCGAGGCATGACACTGCCCCGCCTGCAAGCGCCTGGCGTGAATGGCTGGGGCGGCACCTGCCGGACTGGCACATCGACGCCGGCCACCCCGTTTACATCCGGCCCCGCCGGAACACCTTGGAGGTCCTGCTGTTCGGCTCCTGCCGTGTCGGGCGTGAAACGGCCGAATGGATCAACCAGCCCGGCGGGCTTCAAGTCGACCACGCGGAACAGGTCGTCTACCCGTACGTTCTCGTCCTCACGTACACCGGCGAACGTCGTGGACGGTTTTGACGACGGCGAACTGCTGGAGCTGGTGTTCAACCATTACGGCGTCCCGGTCCGCAACGGCAACGTGCGCTGCCCCCTCCCCGACCACGGGGAGCGGGTGGCGTCCATGTCGGTCAACGTGAGCAAGGGCGCCTGGCACTGCCACGGCTGCGGCAAGAGCGGGTACGCCACACACTTCGTGATGGGGATGGAGGGAATCAACTATCGACAAGCACGAGAGCTTGCAGCCTCTCTCGCCGACGCAGCGGGCGTTACTGGCCGAGGCGGTAGCAAGATACGAGCAACACACCAACGACGCGATGACAACCTACCTTGGTCGGCAGGGGCTGACACTGACGGACGTCAATGGGTGGCGCCTTGGCGTCGTGAATGACCCGGCCCCCGGGCACGAGCACGCGCGGGGCCGGATGGCGATCCCATACCTGGACCGGTTTTCCGAGCCGTTGGGTTTCAAGTTCCGCTGCCTGGAGCCGCACGTCTGTAAAGACCATGGCTGCCCGAAATACCTCGGGGTGACCGGGGAACGGGGTCGACTGTTCAACGCGCCGACCGCGATCCTCGGCGACCCGCTCCTGGACACCCTGCCGCCCCCCGACATTCACGTCGCCGAAGGCGAGGTGGAGACGATCGCGCTCACCGTGATCGGCCTCAACGCTGTCGGGCTGCCCGGGGCCAACGCCTGGCGGCCGCACCACACACGCATGCTGCAGCAGTTCGAGACCGTCTACCTCTGGGGCGACCCGGACGATGCCGGTCGGGTATTCAACAACACGATCCGGAAACACCTCGCGCAGTCGCGCATCGTGCCGATGCGTGACGGGGATGTGTGCGAGACGCTCGCCGACGGCGGGCCTGACGCGCTGTACGCCCTACTGGCGGCGGCGTGAGAGGGGGGGGTATGGGGACGGCTGATCCGTACTGGGACCACCTGCTGGGGTTCAGGCCGATGATCCGCGCGGTCTGCGACAGGGCGGCCGGCAGCATCGAAGGGATCGACCCCGGCGATGTCGAACAGGAGACGCTGCTTGAACTGTTCACGTCCAAGCCCCGCCACATCCACCCTGCCGTTGTCGCGAGGATCGCGCAGCGGCACACGCTACGCATGGCGGGGCAGTAGTGAACAGGGACCAACACACCTACACATACGACCAGGCAATGGACCTGGTCATGGAGGTCTTGACGGGGGAGCACAACCGGCTCACCCCGGTCAGGCCGGAGGGTCCCGTCGCGCCCCCCGCGGAGGTTGACGACGGAATGGACCTGCCCTGCATGCTGGCCGACGCACACAACGCGCTGCGCCGGCACGCAAGGCCCGGCACAACCGAGCGGTGGGTTCTCACAACAGACCTGCCGCTCCCACCAAGGCTCGCGAGAATGCGGGCATCAGTGTGCGACCTGCTGGTCGCCTCAATGAATGGAGAACTGGGTTGACGACGACAATCCCTGAACCGTCCACGGTATTCACGGACCTGGAGAACGGCTGCATCACCCCGGAAGCGGCGGCAGCGATCCTCGCCTTGCAGGCCATCGACCGCGCGTACAGGTCCATCGACCGGGCCGCTGCCCGCGACGACGCCAGCGACGCGGAACGGGCGATCGCCGACGCCTTCCTCCGCATCGGTTTCACGATCGACCTCAACGGCGGTGCCTGCGACGAGGCCGGGGGTGCCCATGCCGTCTAACGCTAACGTCCCGCACAATCGGGCGCGCAAAGCCGCGGTCGCCATCGTCGACAAGATCCTCGCCGAACGCGAACTGCACCAAGCATTCGAGGACCTGGAGGGTCTCGGGTTGATCGACGAACTCACCGACGCGCAAGTCGAGGAAGCCCACGAACTGGTTCGTGGCGCCGCACTACACCTGGCCGGCAGCGGTTGGTGGAAGAAACATGCCGACGCGGACGGATGGCTCAGCCCGTTCGAGCACGCGCAGCGAGTGAAGGCAGCGCAAGCCAGGGCGTGGCGCCGGGGCGCGACGGCAGCACCGGGGTCGCTCAACCCGTTCGACACGAAACCCGAAGGGCGGGGGCAATGACGGGCCACACAGGACTGGACGATAGTTCCGTCATGAAACTCAACACCAGCCAGGTCGTCCACCGTTTCCTCCCCTGGCTGGTGGGGCTGGACACTCAACTCCAGTCGTCGGCGGCCATCGCCTTCCAGCTCGGCCACCGACGCGGATACCAGCTCGGCTTCACCGAGGGTGCCGAGTCCCGGGACGAGGCCACCTATGTGACCGGGTTCGAGGACGGCTATATCGAAGGGAAAGGGCGGGCGTGATCGACCTTACACTGGAGGCTTTGACCAGGCAGTCCCAGGCAGCGTCCTGCATGGCTGCCACCGCAGTGCGGGACCTGCAGACCGCAGTCGTCCGCTTAAACATCGTCAACGCCAAGCTACGCAAAGCCCTCAAGCATGCACAGGAGGGCCGTGAAGGGGGGTCTGACGGCCTGGCGTGCGAGGGCTGCAGGAACACCCACCCCTCCACCTTTGAGGCCGCCAGGACGCATTCTCGCGGCCCCCAGCGCCATCATGAAGGGGAAGCATGACCACCGTTGACTTGACCGTCCACTACCACCCGATCGTCGCGGACGAGTTGAAACTTGAGACGCGGGTTTTCGGCATGAGGCCGGCACTACTCGTCACGTTCGGTTTCGACGACGACGAGGTGGAATCCGTCACCGTCGAGGCTTACGGCCCGCCACCGGACGAGGACATTGACATCCCGTCCGAACTGGCGGAGGTGTTCGAAGATATTGGCAGCATGTTGAGGGATGCCTGATGGCCGGGAACCTCGTAGAGGGTGATGAGGCATGAGCCATCAGTGCGAGGTGTTCAACGAGACAGGCACCTGCGTCCACGTCGAGAAGCGCTACATCAAGGTCACGGTCACCGACACCTATGGCGTCGAGCAGATTGAGTTCTGGCTGGCCCCGGGGTCGGTGCAGTTCGAGATCCTCGATGATCGCGAGTTCGACAGTGTCTACGATCCGCGATCCGATCAGCCCTTCATTCGGAGCCAGCGGCAGTCGCTCCGGCTTACCGGCGACCTCTCTCTCAACGAGGACGGCCACTACGCCAAGCAGACGATCTGCGATGAGTGAATCAGCGAGTGAACAACTGCGTTGAGCCGCGCACACAACGCAACAAAGCCCCCCTCGCAGGGACGCGAACCCTTGCCTCTCAGCGGCTTGGGCCAGCGTCCCCGCGAGGGGGGCTTTCGTCGTTTCAGGGGATTCAAGTGTTGGATCGACGCGGCACGTCCGGGATGCCGTCGGCACCAACACCCGGGCCGTCCTGGGGCTGCGTGGTGACGAGGGCCAGGACGATACCGACCAGGCCCATCACGGCAGGCAACGCCAGCTCGACCTGGTACTCGTTGACCACACCGAAGGCGACACCGACGCCGGCGAACGCGGCCAGTGCGGCGTAGATCGCCTGGCGGGTGAGGGGCGCGCCGCCGCGACGGGCGTTCCATGCGGCGTACGCCAGGGTCAGGGCCTCCGCCGCGAGGCCGGCGACAGCCGCGCCCTGCAGGTCAGTCAGGATGCCGAGGCCCACCAGGAGTGTGGCGATCGGCGGGATCGCGGCATAGAGGTTTGATCGGAACGCGACATTATCATTCGCGGTTTCGCTTTTGAGCACGGAGACCTCCGGTCGGGTGAAGTTCGCTAGGGATGGTCGTGGACGGATGGTTCTCTGCGAGAGCGGACAGCAGGAAGGCGTCGACGGCCGACTGCTTGGCGTGCGCCTCCAGCACTTGACTGAGCGCGTCCCGCACCTCCCGCACCTCGCGTGACAGCTTGTCGTGCGCCGAGCCGCCGCTGTTTGGCGTCACCTCGTGACGGACCTCGGCGATCTGCCTGCCGAGCTGTCGCTGCTGCTCTTCCAGCTCGACCTGGTTGCCGGCAATAGCCTGCTGGCTGCTGGACAGCTCGCTCAGCATCTCCATGACGCCGGGCTTGGCCTTCACCCCTGGTCGGGCTGGCTCCCCAGCCCAGTCCCGGAGGAAGTAGCCGACACCGCGCAGCAGGGGCCAGACCCACTTGCGAACGAGGATGACGCCGACACCGGCGACACCGGCGAGAGCGACAACCCACTCCCAGGCGAGGGCCAGGCTCACCATTTCGGACCATTCGCTCGGCGTCATGCAGCCCCCCCGTCCGTCCAGACAATATCCCAGCCGTCAATCATGTGACCCCTCCCCCTGTGAGTTGTGCTGAGGTTAATCAGCGGTATAGCTGCCGGATTGCTTCCACTGCTGGCTTGGGGCCGGTCACCCGCCCGGAGGCGTCGTTGCGGAAGATCCCGAAAAACGCCTCGAAAGGATCGCTGGTTTTCCGGGACGGAATGTCCTCGTCCGCGTAGACGAAAGCGTGTGTCACCCACGGGAACTCGTCGCCGAGCCAGGCGAGGACTTCTTTGATGCGTCGAGCCTGACCGGCCTCGGATTGTCCCCCGATCCCGGCGGTGGGGGACCCGTCGCGGGTCGCCCCGGGCGGGGTGGACGCACCGAACTCGGTGAGCCACACCATGGCGGGCCAATGCCCGTGCTGCCGCATCAGGCCCTCCAGGAAGGTGTACTTGGAGCGGTCGCCCTGGGCGTCGTAGTTGTGGAAGCTGACCCCGTCCGACACACCTGCGTAGCCTGCGGCGTACACGTCCCTGAGCCAGTCCTGCCAGCCTGAGGCGTACACGTTCTCGGATGCGCCGATGATCTTGAATCCGGGATCGACTGCCTTGAGCTTTGCGTACGCGGCACGGGCAGCACCGGTGTACTCAGCGCCGGTGACGCGGCCGTTCATCTCGTTGGGGTGCTCGAACACGACATCGTCCGGGCCGAGGCCCAGATCATTCTTCACGAAGGACGCAAGCTCCCCCACGTACACCCCGTAGGCCTGCTGCTCCGCCGCGTTTAGGGGACGCTTCCTGTTCCATACATCTCCGGGGAAGGATGCCCGGAGCAGGACCTTCATCCCAGCATTACGCAGCGCGGTAACGTAGGTGCGGACGTGGCCGCGCCAGTCCCCATCGCTGGAGAACCCGACTCGCCCCCACACCTGCGGCGCGAGACCAGCGAGCGTGGCATAGTGGCCCGGCTCGATGGGGCCGCTCAGGGCTTCACCATTGAGACTGAACCCGAGCGCGGGCAGTCCTGCGACGGACTCGGGGTCATCTCCTGGGGGCGACCCCTCGGTCACGGTCACGTTGCGGACATCCAAGTAGCCGTCCCTAGAGGAAAGCCAGTTGGGTGTGGCACCGCCACCCCGGTGGGTGTCCCACAGCACCGCGTCCCACAGGATGGAGGAGTCGGAGCCGCGCAGGTCGGCGTCCGTCATCTCGAACCGCAGATCCCCGTCGAGCCAGAACTGGATGATCCCGTCCCGCTTCCCCGGCGTGTTCATGCGGCCACGGATCTTCACATTGTGCCACTGCCCTTTGACGAGCGTCCCGAGCTTCGCGTGATGCCCGAACCCGGAGAACCTGCTCCCGTCCGGGTTCCGCGCGTAAATGTAGGTGACCACCTCATTGTCTGCTCCGGGCGGGAGCGGCCCGAGCGCGCCCTGGAAGGGCCTGTTGGAGCCGTCGGAGCCGTGCACCATGATTCGCAGGGACGCGCCCGCGTCCCGGGCCTTGCCGGATGTCGGGTCGTAGATACCGGCACCGGGGCGGACCCCGACAAGCCCGGCACCGGCCTTGAAGCCGTGCCTAATCTCCATGCCGGGGTCCAGGCGCAGGTCGAAGCTGATGGTCGCGTCGCCCAGGCGACGGGGGAGCTTGGGGGATGCGATCAGGGACCCGAGTTGATTCGCGGGGATGTGCTGTCGCATCACCTTCCGTCCCGCATCGGCGACGATCTCGGTGTTGTTGATCACGCCCGCGGACGTGGCAAAGGTCGGTCCGAAGATCCCGGAGACTGCAGCGGCGCTAGTGCGACCAACCGGCGCGCCGTCGATATTGGCCCGCCACGCGACGTCGCCCTCGGGCGGCGGATCGGTCGGCGTCGGATCGGTCGGTGTTTCGGGAGTGGGCATGGTCACGGTCACCGACGCGGAGAGAGCAGTGTCCACATTGGTGATCGTAAAGGTGTACGTGTTGCCCGGGATGAGACGGGTGAAAAGGATCTCCCGCCTGCCCGGCTCGGCCCAGTCGTAAGACCAGGGACCGGCGCCGTGGCTGTCCACGCCGTCGCGGGCAGTGCGCCACGCGGAAGGGGTAGCTTCGGCTTCCCAAGTGACCAGGGCGCTCGTGCCGTCCGCCGAGGGCTCCGCGGTGACAGCCAGCTCAGGCGTGGGGTCGGGCTCCTGGTCAGGCTCGGGGTCAAGATCAGGCTCAGGGTCAAGGTCGGGCTCGGACGACTCTGCGACCTGGAGCGCAGCGATGATCCGGTCACCTTCAGCCTTCATGTCGGCCCGCCAGTAGGCGCGGAGGGTGTTGAGGACACCGGCCAAATCAAGATGCATAGGTCAGTTCCCGGTGAGGACGGCAGCGACGGCCGCGAGAATCAGGGAATCGGATACAGCGGCATGGTATTCGCCAGGCTCAACAGCGAGCGCCACCCTCAGGGGTGGATGGCCGGGGCTGTTGATGTCGGCCTCTTTGGCGGCCCGGTGCGCCTCCAAATACTCGACGGCGGATTGCAGGACAGCAGCGATAGTTTCGCCGTCCACGTCAACGGAGACGATCTGTCGGGCGGTTTGCCCGACCCGGGCATCGGGGGCCTCGATGCCGAGCTTGGCGGCGGCAGAGATCATCCGGTCGGTGAGGGCACGGTCGGTCGCGGCGGCAGTGATAGCGGTGAGAGACATTCAAGCGTTCCTTTTCTTTTAGGGGAGGGTGGTGGGCCAGGGGTAGTGGGTGGCCCATTGGACGATCCCGGTGATTCCGGCAGAGGGCCGGTCACGGGTCACGACGCCGTTCACGAGGGACCACTCAGACAGCCACGTGAGGGAGGTGGATGAGACGACGAGCTGCTGAGCGAGGGTGGTGTTGGTGTGGCGGAAGACGTGCAAAAGGGTGTGAGCTTCGGCTCGTGCCCACGACGGCAATGTCCCGCTTGCGAGATTGCCATACCCGTTCCCGGACTCCAGCAGCAGGCTGGTGAATCGCGCCCGGACAATGCCGCCTGGGAGGCGGCGGAGCTTCAAGGTGCCCTCGTTGTCAGGGGAGAGCCCAGTCAGCAGGTGGGTGGCGTCCACCCAGCCGGTGTCGCCGTGACTGACCTCCCAGCCGGTGGTCCCGGTTCCCGACGTCTTGATCCATTCCCAAGCACCGAAAGTGCCATTCTGGTCGATGTATTTGGTGCCGGGCGGTGCGGGGACAACGCCGAGGGGTGAGCCGGTGCCAGAGACGGTGCCCGCGAGGAGCTGGTCCACTTCGGCCTCGGTGTAGTACCGGTCGTCGTGGTCGTGCACCGTGGGCGGACGGGCGTCCGACAGACGCGGGTCCGTGTCCTGCACCAGCCCAGACAGGTCCGGCGCAGTGTAGTCGCTAATGTCCGCGAGGACGTGATCGTGATCGGTCGGGGCGAAGTCGCCCCCGCCAACGATGACGAGCGTGTTGCTTAAGACGGCAACCGACTCGCCGTCGGACGGCTGCAGCCCGGTACCCCCGGACCCAACATTGTTGGACCGCCAGACGACCGGGCCGTACGCCCACACGCGGCCGGTCGACGGGTCGTCCAGCTCAAACCCGGGGGTACCGGATTCGAAGATCGTGTCAACCTCCGTCGCCGTCAACGTCGCGGCAGCGTACCTGCCGTCCGCCGTCAAGGAACAGGTAGCGGTCACACCACCACCGAACGTGAAACGCGGCGCGGAAGCGAACGGCTGCCCATCCTCCCGGGCGATCGGCCGGTCCGTCACCCATGGCCGGCCTTTAATCATGTTGCAGGGTGCGGCTGTCGGCTCGTTCAACCCCAGTGTCGCGGCGCTCATGCGATCCCCTCAAACATTCCACTGCGCCGACCAAGCAGCGCCCACTGTTTCGGGCCGAGGCGACCGTCGACAGGGTGATTGTTGATGCTGCGCTGGAAGTTGCGTTGCGCCTCGATATACCAGCGCGCCACGTCACCGCCGAGGTCACCGTTCCACCATGCCGGGGATTCGACGGCCTCGCGGGGGGCCACGCCCAGCTTGAGTGTGGCTGCCTTGAGCAGGCGCACGTCGATCGGCGTGTGCAGTTCGACTGCATGCCGCACCGACGAGACATACAAGCCCCAACCCAACGCCACCTTGGTTTCGACATCGAGTTCACCGAGCCGGTAGTACCGGCCCATGCGGATCATCTGGAACTCCCGGAGGTTGGCAACGTCCACGCCCGTCCACGTGCGGGATGGACCCACCTTGTAGTGCCGGTCGAAGCCGTGCGCGACGAGACGGCTGCCGGCGTACAGCGCGTCAGGCCCGGACACCGCGCCGGGGTCGGCGGGCGCCACGGCACCCACGTCGACGGCCAGCCGGTCCCCAGCCAGCCAGGTCCGCAGCGGGCCGCCCGCACACGAGGTGGCCATGTAGTCGCCATGGTTGCGCCACGCCAGTACTCGCCCGCACACCCGGTCGGCTTCCTTTTTGAGCCACACGAGCGAGCGGAGCGCGGCATCCGATGGGTGCTGGTTGCCGCCGATAGCGACCTGCACGCCGATGCCCTCAACGTTGCCGACCGAGCCGGCGTGGGCGCCGACCTCATCCCAGCCACGCATCGCGTAGATGGCGCCGGCCTGGTCGACAACAAAGTTGTAGCCGCCGTCCCGCCAGCCCTGGCCGTTCATGTGGTAGTTTTGAATGGCCTGCGGCACGGAGTTGCCGGTGCGGGTGACCGGTGTGGCCCCGTCGTAGTGGACAACGAAAGTGCGGCGGCGGCTGCGCGCCACCCTCTGGCTGGAACGGGCAGCTCGCCCGCCCCATTCACTCTTTGGGATAATGCGGTAGCTCACTTGGGACCTCCAATGGTGCTGGGAGCCGCGAGAATGCGATCTGACGGCCACGCAGTGCGGGGCCTAACCGATGTAAAGGAGACACTTGATGAAGCGCTCGAAAGGCTTGTTGGCAGCGGTCGCTGCTGCTGCCTTCATTGCGACCGGATGCACGGCGAAAGACGAACCGTTCGAGGCGACGTTCACGCCCGCCACACACACTCCGGCAGCGTCCAGCCCGACGCCTGCCCTGATCGTTGCGGACCCGGCGATCATGGGGTCAATGACCTGCGAACCTGTCAGCAGGGACGCGCTCTCCACGCTCGCCTATGGCCCCGACGCAACGCGAGCGATTCAGGTTGAGGCTGGCGAAGGGCTGGAGCCCGGCAGCAGGTGGTGGGTCGTCGTCATGGACCTGCCGGAGGACCGTTACCACGGCTGGCCACCCCGGAGGGTCCAGTTCTTGACCGACGCGCCATCGGGAGGCGGGAAATGGATACCACTCGGCGACCCCTACAGCGGGCAGGACCCTTCGGACCCGTGGACGCACGTCTCGTGGGACCCCGAGCGATTGATCAGAGCGCAGTCGGCCCTAACCAGGGCCGCAGAATGTCTGGGCCGCCAGGCATGAGTCACGTGTTGAGCGTGAACCCCCCGCTATTTTTATAGTGGGGGTGGGGCGCCTGCGTGCCGTTGTTGTAGGCGGCCCCGCCGCCAAACACCGCGGCGTAGTTCTTCCTGCTGGTCGAAGGGCCGAAGCTGTAGGCATCGGTGCATCCCCCCGTTGATACGCGATGTTTGATGCCGCTCACTCTGATGAGGGTGCCTGCCTTGAGAAAGCCAGCGATATTGGGGTAGTACCCAACGGCGCTGGCCAGCCTCGTGACCCTGACCCACGCCCAGTCCTGCCCGTAGGCCATGCCCCATCGAAGCTCGACATAATACTCGGCGGTAAGAAAGTGCCTCCCTGCGACCGTCCGGACTGACTGCATCGGGGCGTTGTACGGGTTGATCCTCTGGCCAAAAGCCATCGCGCATTCCTTCCGTTGGCGACTACCCGGTGTAGCCGACCATTGCGTCGGGGGGCAGTTGCCCGCCCGACAGGGCCTCCCAGAACCGCACGTCCTCCTGGCCCAGGGACCAGAGGGCAATGCCTTGGAGGCCCCAGTCGTGGGACGCCTTGTCGGCCCAGTGCCGCAGGTACTCCACGTCCGAGTAGTAGAGGAGCCGTGCCCCTGTCGCGTCGCAGGCGAACAGTCGGCCAAACCAGCAGTCTATGTCGACAGGTTTGACGACGACCGTGCTCGTCCTTGTTGTCGCCAGTGGTGACGACGTGACGTGGGCGTACGTCCAGTCGAGACTGATCGCCTGTGTGCGGGTCGAGCGCTCCTCCACGTCCGTCAGCGGACGGAAACGGTTGGCCTGGTCCCATACGACGTTGGTGCGGGGGATGCGTCCCAGCACCCATGACTGGTCACCGATCGTCACCTCGACTGCCTCGCGTGGCTGGTACCACCAGCCGTCGCCGATGCGGATGTGATCCCACCAAGCCTCGCCCGATGACCACAGCCCGGCAGTGCCGCGACCGGCAGCGACAGGCACGTCAGCTTCCAGACGTAAAGGGACCGAAGTCTCGGAACGTGCCGTGTACGCCCTCACGTGCCCGTCACGGACCCGCAGGCCGATGACATAGGCATTGGTGGTGCCTGGCGTGGTCTGGACGCCGGGGGCGGCCACTGTGGTCGATGCCACGGTGGCCCCGTTGTTGGTGATGCGCAGGGTGCCGGTGTTGCTGACCTCGGCCCGGACATTGCCGATACGGACGCCCATCCAGCCGGCGGCGGGAAGCTGCCCGCGCCCCTGCACATGCAGCGACTGCTGGCCAAAGTTGTGCGACGTGGACAGCATCCCGCCCGTCGTGCGGTACTGCCCGTAAGGCCGTGCCGCCAGCGACCCCTCAACCTTCCAGTGCGTCCACGTCCCCGACCTGACATAGATCGGACTTGTGAGCTGGTAGGCGTCACGCATGTCGTCGTCGAGGATCGTCGCCGAGTCGGGCGCGCGTTGCAGCAGCTCCAGCGTCAAGTTGATGCCATGGCGTGGTGAAGACCAGTAGCCGTTGATGTCACGCATAGGGCGTGGCGCCATCGTGTATGTGGCGTGCGCCGTCTCGGTCGTATTGTCGGCGACCGCCCACATGGGCACCCCCGACGACTTCCCGTAGCGCACCGCATAGTGCCTGCCCTCGTAGGGTCCGAACGTCACACCCGACGACGACACCCTGCCTTGCGGCTGCGTCCAGTCCCACACCCCAAGCAGGGAGAACGGGACCCGATCGTCGCTGTTACGGAAGGCGAGCCACGCCATCTCCGGCTGGTCGGGGGTGCCGGGGGCTGCGGGCCAGGTCCCGTCGATCCAGTTCCTGGCGGCGTAGTACGTGCCGGACACGCCCCGATAGAGCCCGGTCGGATAGTCGTGGATCGTCCACGCCCTCGCGTAACAGGGCAGGCCCATCGACAACTTGGCTGGGTCGATCTGTGTGGTGGCCCAGTTGTACACGTTGCGCGCCCAGAAGCCCGGGGTGACCGGGCCAGGCGCGGAGCCGTCCCACGCCATGTCGTACGACATGATCGAGACGTGGTCGAGGATGGCGCCGAGCTGCTGGTAGCGGACCCAGTTTTCCCCACCCACCGAGCCCGTCGACGTGAGGGCTGGCAGGGCAGCAGACACCTGCCTGCCGTGCGCGTGAGCGGCATCGGCGACCGCCTGGAATACAGCCTCCGATTCGACCTGCGCGCCATCGCCGCCGGACTCCAAGTCAATATCGACACCATGCAGCCACGGGAAGTCCGCGAACATCGCGCCAACGTCGTTGACGAGCTTGGCCCGTGCCGCCGAGTCGAACCGGAGCGCGTCGAACACCTGCCGGGCCGTCGCCCCGGACGGGGCGTCCATGTTGCGGAAGCAACCCCACCAGCGAATGTGCGGCCACTTGGCCCGATACTCGTAGAGCAGTTCCGGGTCGAAGGTGGGGGTGAGGCCGCCGTCCGTGTCGACCGCCCATCCGAAGATGGACACGTCGGTCAGGCGATCGCCGTACCTGTCGAGGACCATCCGCACACGGTCAGACCACAGCAGGCCGACCCACACCCACACCTGATTCATTCACTCCTCCAACAGCGCGATGCCCCGGAACGTCTCACCCGTCTGCATCGGGACGTGCCAGCGGACGAGCCCGTCAAAGCTGGCAGGCAAGGTGGCGGATGGGGATGTCCATGTCACGCCGTTGTCGGTCGACAGCAGCGCCAAGGGAGTGCCCGTCAGCGGGTCCAGGGGTGCCACCACGGGGGCTTCCGTCCATGCATGGGACTCTGCCCCCGTCTCCAGCAGGGCAGTGCCTGTGGCGGCCACCTGGGCGTCCGTGACGGCCAGGTTCGCGCCCTGGCCGGTATCCATCCGTCGGCCCCTCGCCCAGCATGAGCGACGCACAGCCTCCACATGCTGCGTGAAGTTGAAGCTCGGCCTGCGGTGGGACATCGCTACCTCGTCAAGCAGGGGACCCGACCAGTACGCCGCCGTCGGGGACAGCGACATGGCGACGAGATCGGCAGTGCAGGCAGGATTGGCACTGCCCGTGAAGGGGCGTACCGGCCCGAGGAAGCTCGTCGCCGACGTGTGCCGAACAAGGGCGAGCTGCGAGGTCTGCGCATCCATGTCGAGCAGCAACATGTAGTTGACCCACTCCCGGGGGATCGGGGTCCACGGCAGGTTCTCGTACTGGTCGAGCACGAGCCCGCCCGTCGCGTCGTAGACCTGCGACCGTGGCCTGCCGCTAATGTCGGTCGACAGGTACAGCAGGGGCGCCCGGGTGGCATCGTTGCGCGTCGACAGGATCGGCGAGAACGCCATGGCGTAATGCAACGCTGCCCACGCGGACAGCAGCACCTTGCCGGTGAGGGGCCACATGCCCGGCGTGTACGGCAGGGTGACGCCAGTCTGTTCGGAGCCGGGGTTCACGTCGTTCAGCACGAGCCGATCACCCCAGCGGCCAGGGGTGATCGCCGCCGAGGTGCGCCAGTTGTTGACCGTCCAGTCCCTGCCTGACGCAGCGTCGATCGCGGTGCGTGTGGAGCCCGTGCCGGCCACGGCATCGAACCTCTGGAGTGCGATGCACTCGCTGGCAGGGGACTCGCCGGACCAAGCCCTGCGGGTCGTCCAGCCCGTCACCGGCGGGGTGATGTCCGGCGGGTCAGGGTCGAGTGGGGGTGGCTCCGAAGGATCGGCAGAGGCCAAGCCACGGAACCAGCAGAAGATGGTGGCGCGGCCCTTGACCTTGAGTTTCACGTCAACGTCGGATCGGGCAGTCAAGTGCGGGGGAATGCCTGCGCCCTGCGTTGCGGTACTGGCATGCCCGTCGAGCACGGCGCTGTTGGTGACATGGCCGAAACGATATTCGCCGAGCTGGAGTTCCCCGTCAGCCCGGTTGATCTCCCAACGCAGCGGTGACGCCGACAGGGTGTCGGCCACGATGACAAGCTCCTGCTCTTCACCTTCCGTGCCGTACGCCACGCCGTTGCGCCACGCCCAGCCGTCGACAGGCTCGACCCCCAGGTCCTGCGCGGTAGGCGTCCAGCCCGTCACGTAGCGGCTCGGCTGGAGCTGCACGTCGGTCACGTCAACCCTCGCACCCTCCGGCACGTCGTGGGTAGTGATGCGAAGCTTCACGCCCGTCACGACACGCCCCTTGGCGGGACGGATCTCGGCGAACCTCCGTTTACCCACCGACAATCCCCTCCGACCAGGGCAGCTCAGTCACGTTCGGTGTCCAGCCGGTCACGAACGACCCGGCCTGCAACATGAGGTCGGTCAGGCGTACCGCACCCTCCGCCGGGGTGTCGGTCACTGTGACACGGACCCGCATGGTCAAGACCTGCCCGCGGGGACGGAACATGGCTCGCCGCTGCATCAGGTCAGCTCCAGTTCGATCGTCTCCGGCTCGGTACTGTCGGCGTAGGTGATTTCGACCGTCACCTTAATGTCCGGCGTCCACTCGGAGTACAGGCCTTCCTGGTTGACCTGCATCGAGAAGGCGTACGCCGGGCGAGTGTCTGCCGCGACCGTCTGCTCAATCCATCGAGTGCCGGACCCGAGGCGGGCGGAACGGGTTCCGGTCACACCTTCCCCGACAACCTCCGCACCCGAGCTGGCCCAGTGTGCGAGGCCGTTGTCGAAGCGAGCGTTCCTAAGGAGGTTCCACGGCACAAGGTCGTGCGCAGCCACCCCGAGGGGGGACGTGTTGGTGCCGCCCGGCGCGCCGCCCGCCAGAGCCTTGAGCCTGCGGGACGCCTGCACTTCACGCTCGACGAAGCGGTCAGCCAGGATGACCGAGCCGGTCACGCCGTCCGCGTCCTTGGTCAAAGTGATCTGGTAGATCCGCAGCTCCTCGTAGGTGCCGCGATAGCCGGGGGCAACAACCATGTCGCCCGGCAGGTAGTCGATGAAAGGCAGGTACTCCACGCCGCTGTCGAGACGGATGTCGCGGGTCAGCTCGGCCCGCACTGCGTCGCCCTTGGCGAGCAGGGCCTGCACAAGCAGGGCAGCAGTGTCAGAGTCCGACACCCCACTCTGCTGCTGCACGACGGCACGCCGCCCCCGGGGGTGGGGGGATCGGTCTGCCGACGACACCATGCGCATGCCCTGGTCGCCGAGGATCAGTACGTCGTCAACACGGTCACGCACGGAACGCCGTTGCGGTGCGCCCAGCACGTCGGCGTCGAGCACCAGTTCGATGTGCGTGCGGTCACGCCGCATGCCTTGCTCGGTGTCGACCGCAAACATTTGGAGCGTGTTGCCGTTCATGCGCCAGTCGATCAGGTACTGATCGGCCAAGGCGTCCAGCAGCTCCCGGGGGGACGTGGAGGGTTCGACCGCCCACTTCACTTTCGCGGGCCAGGGCTGGCCTGCGGAGTCGTGTGTGGCGGTGAAGTCGTAGGCGATGGCGGTCGCCAGGCCGTGCGTGTGGGCAAGGTCGATCGTGGCAATCAGGTACTCGCCGGGGGTGGAGTTCGGGAACTGCCAGCGACCCTCCTCGTCGAGCACTTCCTCGCTCAACACGACCGCCCCCGACAGGTCGTAGTCGGCGCCGAGTGCGTCGAGCTTCACGCCCCGTGTCGGCGCTGCATCGTCCTCGTCCTCTTCGAGCAGGACACCGTAGGCGTGGGGATACTCGACCCACCCCCCGTCGGGATGGTGGATCTCGATCACCAGTGAACGGCCCTGGTTCAGAGCCTCGCTCAACAGCTCAACCCGATCGTCACCGCCAAGGAAGCCGGAGTCCCGATGGGTCTCGACCGTGAAAGTTGACGTCTCGTTGAGGCTGGCGGTCCAAGTGATCTTGCTGGCCGGCAGTGCGTCGACGAAAACGTCCACGTCGTAGATGGCCGCGCGGATGTCGAACACCCAGCCTCCTTAGTTGTACTTGGGGAACCCTGCGATACGCCAGGCGCTGCCGCCGGTCGCAGTGACCTTCACATGGTGCGGGGGGAGCATGTCGAACATGCCAACCCCGCCACCCCAGGCGATCTGTCGCAGGGCACTGACGCCCGGCGCGGTCCCCGCAATCTTGACGGCCTTCCGCCTGCCACAGTCGATGACAAGACTCTCGTCGCCCAGTAAAGGCCCCTCGTGGGTGATCCACGACTCGCCGCACTCGAACCGGATGTTGCTGGCCGGCCCCCACACTGTGAGGACGGCGTCCGTCACGACACCTTTCGCCACGTCACCCATCAACGCGGTCACCGGGACGTACTCGTTGAATACCGTCGAGTGATGGACTGCAGGGACCGTGCGGTCCGTCCACCAGCCGGACGGGTTCTCCAACACCACCGCCACGCGGGACAGCGGCGCCCCCGAACCAGGATGTTCCTCGGCCTCCTCGAAGCTGAGGGTCCGCACGTTCGCGTACCGCATCGTGCCGTCCGGCATCCGCTGCGACAGCTGCCACAGCCCGCGTTTAGCGAAGAAACCGGCGACAGTCGACATGTTCCGCTCATACTGGACACGCAGGCTGTGCGGCTCGCTGCCGTCCGGGTTCAAACCGTCCACCCACATACGCAGCCGATAGGTTTTCGGCTGGGACCCGCCGAACGTGAATGTCACGCCCTCCTGTCCGTAGGCGTTCAACTCGGCAACCCGCTGCCCCGGGAGACTGCGCCTGCCCTCGAACTCGTACGCGGCGTACGCCTCCGACTGCATCGGGACACCGTCCGAATAGAGCATGTAGTCCACTGCCGCCCCCTAGGGTGCGCCCAGGAGGCGCGAGAATGCGATCTGAGAGCCTTGCAGGGGGCGAGGGTATAGTTGCCAACCCCCGCCCCCGCGAGGGCGTTAACGCAGCGTCTTGAGCTGCTGGGCGCGAGCGATCGTCCTGCTGGTCGGCTCGGCCTGCGGGTAGTAGTTGGTGACATTAATGTTGTCCCCACCCACGCCGACCCCGACCGGGTCGGGTTCCCGCACGACACCGCCGACATGACCGACGACGCGGGTCGACACTTCCGTCGACACCGGCAGTGTCAACGAATCCGGCAACGCGGATGTTGCGGCATCGACAAGCGACTGCACCGACCGGACCACGCTCTGCTGTTCACGGTCCAGGCCGAGGGCCAAGCCTTCGGCCATTTGCTCGCCGAACCGGGTCCAGACTTTCGACGGCGAAGCGATCGACGCGCGGGCACGGGCGGCGCGGTTGGCGGCGCCGATAATGGCGGACGCCGCTGCAGCGACAGCACCCATCTGCGACCGCAGGCCGGAGGCCGCCGAGGCACCCATGTTCGCGCCGGCCGAATAGAACGCACCCGACGTTCCCCGCAGCGCGCTGGCGGCAGCGTAACCCGCCGCACTCGCAATGCCAGGCATCGGTGAGAGACCGGCCCGCAGGCCACTGGAGGCGGAGGAACCAAGCGTCGAAGCGATACCCGGCATCGGGGACAGCCCGGACTGTAGCCCGCTCGCAGCCCCCGCGCCCGCCGTGGAACCGATCCCCGGCATCGGGGACAACCCGGACCGCAGGTTGTCGGTCGCCGTGTTGGCTGCCGTCGCAGCGACACCCGGCATCGGGGAGATCCCTATCGCGAACGCGGCCGACGTGTTGGTGCCGCCCTCGCCGCCGGCGGCGGTCATGCTGCTCATGCCATCAATAAAGACGCCGAGCGCCGAACCGATCGCGCCGTTCACGCCGGGCAACAGGTCGAGTGCGTTCGCGAAAGCGCTGCCGATGTTCGCGCCGCCCGCAGCCGCCTCGCCCGTCATCTCGGCGTAACCGTTGTTGAGGGCGCCCCGTGCGCCGTCGATCGCGCCGTCCGTCTGCGCCTGCATCGTGGCCAGGCCGAGACCGAACCCGACCGCAATGGCGAGACCTTGAGCGAACGACGTGACACCGAGACCGACCAGGCCCGCCAACAGGTTCGCGTCCGCGTTGGCCGCTGCCGTCGTCGACTGGTTCGCCATGTCGGCGAGACCCTGACCGAACGCGACCGCCGCACCGGTACCCCCGGTGAGGGCGATACCGGCCAGACCCGCCAGGCCCTGCAACAGCAGTTCCCCAGCGGTTGCGGTTTGCGTGGTCGAATGCTCGCTCATGCCGGAGATACCCGTGCCGAAGCCTTCCGCGACACGCTCGCCACCCTCGATTGCGCCCGCCTCCATCTCGGCGTAGCCGGCGCCGGCGGTCTCGGCCATGCGCCGCGCCCGCTCTTCGAGCGCGGTCACTTCCTCGCCCGTGAGCTGCTGCTGCTGTTCACGTCGACGCTCGATGTGCCGATCCATGAGGGCGTTCGCGCCGTTGAGCGCATCCGCTTCCACAAGCAGCTTCTCGCGCCAGGCGTCGATCGAACGATCGGCACCCTCCTCGACGCTCTCCACGAAGTCGGAGTACGCCCGCATGGCCTCCTCGAAGGAGAGGCCCTGCACCTCGCCGGCAGCGGCGACCAGCTCTCGGTAACTCTCGACACTGGTGTCCTTGCCGGCGCGCTGGTTCTCAGCGAACCTCTCCCAGTGCCCGGCCGCCTCCTCCAGGGAGGTGCCGGCGTGGGCTGCGAGATCCACCAACCCCTGCTGGACCTTGAGGTACTGCTCGACTGAACGGTCCGCGCCGGCGACCTGCCCGTCCGCCCACTGCTCCCAGCGCTGATACATCGTCTCGGCGCTGACGCCATGCACCCGCGCCATCTCCTCGACAGCCTGCATGGTCCGGTTGTATGCCGCGATAGAGGTGTCCGCGCCCTCCGGCTGCGAGCGCGCCCAGTTGGCCCAGCGCACGTGCATCATATCCACGCTGGTGTTGAACCTGTCGGCCAGGTTCTCGACGCCGCGCGCGTGGGCCTCGAAGCCCTCGGCAGTGGCGGCGTCACCGACAACCCCCTGGTACTCGCGCCAACGCCGCTCCATCTCGCCAACGCTGACGCCGAACTCCTGGGACAGGCGATCGACAGCGTCTATGTGACGCTCGAAGCCCTCAAGCGTGGCCCCGTCGACGGTCGACTGGTACTCCAGCCATCTGTCGTTCATGAGGGGGACGCTCGTGCCGAAGGCCCTGGCCAGTTTCTGGATTCCATCCATGTGGCGCTCGAAGCCCTCGACCGTCGGGTCGTCGACGGTGTCACGGTAGCTCCGCCAGGCTCTGTCGATCTCGGCGGTGTCCGTCTTGAATCTCTCCGCGAACTCGGCGAACTTCTGCTGCTGTCGCTCCCAGGCTGCGACGGAGTAGTCCCCGCCCTCCTCGACGTTCCGCACGAAGTCGGAGTAACTATCCATCGCCTGCTCGAACGTCATGCCGTTCAGCTTGGATGCCGCATCGTAGAGCTGCCCGAACTCCTCGATCCCCAGGTTGGCGTAGTCCTCCAGGCTCTGTGCGTACTCCGCCCAGGTGCTGCTCGTCTTTTCGAGACTCCACCCTAGGCGCTCCGCCAGCTCGATGGTCTGCTCCATGTGCCGCGCGCGGGTTTCCTCTGTCTGAGCCGCCCAGGTCACAGTCTCCTGGTAGTCCTGCTCCAGCTTGTTCCGGAGACGGTTCGCCTCGTTCAGCCTCTTCTGCACGGAGATGTGCTCGCCCAGATTATCCTTGGCCGCCTGCTCTAGCGCATTGGTAATCATCCGCTCGCGCGCAAAGTGCCCGAGCATCCTGGTGGCCACCTCAATCTCGTCAGCCAGGTTGCTAAGATCCCTGGCGAAATCCTCAAGGACACTGGAACCCTCCACCGCCTGAGCGAACGATTCCAGCGCGGGGGCAAGTTTCCCTACTGACGTGGCAATGCTGGCGAACGAGTCCCCGAGGGACTCCACCACCTCTGGCGTCAGCTTGTCCGCAATCGCATTCGCGACGGCTTCGAGCCCTGGCGCAAGACTGTCGATCAGGCCGGCGGCGGCCTCGCCGATCCGCCCGATCAGCGGCGAGAGGGCGTCCGCGATGCGACCGAGGGCCGGGGCGACGCGCAGCATCGCCCGGCTCAGTGCAGGCCCGACCGCGTCAATGAAAGCGGAGATACCCGGCTGGAGCTGATCCAAGATATTGCTGACGTGGCCTAGAGCCTGCGATGCGAGCGGCAGCACCTGCCGAGCCAGGTCACCGATGATGGTGGCCAGCGCACCGAGACCCGTCCCGACTGCCGGGAGGAATCGCTCCATACCCCGCAGCCCGTCGGCGATGCCGTTGAACATGCTCTGCAAGCCACCCTGGAAGCCGTCGCCGGCGAGGCCGACAAACAACCCCCGGGAGGCATGGGACAGGCCATCCATCATGGTGCCGAACGTGACCCGCACGCTCTCCGCGGTACGCGCCATCGCGGCCTGGAAGGCCGGACCGGTAACCTCTTCGAACTCGATCATGATCCGGCGGAGATCCGTGAAGCCTTGCGTCAAGTCACGCTGGAACCGGGGGGAACCGGTCTGTGCCCGCAAAGACTCCATGTTCCGGGCGAACGCCTCGACCGCGGACCCCGGGAACGCCGCCGCGATGGCGTTGGTGACGTTCGCGAACGAAGCGATCAAGTCCCGCGTGCCAGCGCTGAGCTGGCGGAGACGCAGGACACCCGTGTCGACCCAGCGCCAGATGTCGCCGGTCCGCTCGGCGCGCTCCAGGAAGCTGCCGAACTGTGTGGCGATCTGCGTCATCCACGAGCCGAACCTCGGGAGCTGGGCAGCACCCACGGTCATGAGCACGCCGAACGCCCGGGCGAACCCTTGCGTCCCCTCGGTTGCCGTAGTGATCCCTCGCGCCACGTCATCGAAGAACCGTGGCAGGCGGGGCTGCATGATCTCGCCCATCCAGCGGGACAGCGAGCCGGTGAAAATGCCGGCCTGGCGGGCCACCTGTGTCATGCCCCGAGCGATACCCGGGATGAGCCGCTCGAACATCTCCGCCATCGGGCGACGCGCAGCCTCCCAGAAGGCGGGGCGCATCGTGTTCGCCATCTCCTGGAATCGCCGACCCACGCCAGGGAGCTGTCGGTTGAAGTCGGACAGCGCAACAGCAAACGCGACCGCGCCCACAGCCATGCCGGTGAGCATGCCGGGAAGGGCGATACCGGCCCGGGCAATCTCTGCGAGACCGACACCGAAGCTGGCGATCGCCGGCAGCACCGAGCCGATGTTGCCGCCGAAATGCAGAATGCCGGACGAGACCATCGCCGTGCGCACGGCAATCCGGTCCAGGTTCTCCAGGGTCCGGTCGAACCTGTCATTGATGTCGCGGAACACGTTCCACCCGGTCATCGCCCGGCCAGTCTGGCCGATCTGCCACAACGACTGGCGCAGGAGCCGGGAGCTGCCGACCGCCCGGAGCATTCTCGTGGACAGCGCATCCACGCTGCTGACGAACGCCCGCACCCCCCGGGTGGCCGACACGTGGTCGAAGTCGATGTCGGCCCGGATCTTGATGCGATCGACGTTGCGCTCGACAGAGCGAATCGCCCGGTCCATCGCGCGGGACATGCTGTCGGCGAAGTAGTCCTCATCAACCCCGACCTTGATCGGCTTGGCGCTGCGCTCGATCGCGTTGAGCTTGGCGAGAAGCTCCTTGTCGAAGTTCTCGGTGTCCGGGCGGACACGAACCTTGATCTGGCCGACGATACTGCTCACGCCGTAACCCCCCCGTACTTCCGCATCATGATTCGGTAAAGATCCTTGACCGTCTTTGGCCTGCCGACACGCTGGCCGGGGCGCGGGTAAGGCTTGGGTGGCTCAGGGACCTTGCCCCAGTTGCCGGAGGCGTGCGTGTTTTCGCGCACCGCGTCGATCAGGTCGGCGACCAGGAACCACTGGCGGTCCTTGCCGTACCACTCGTCCCAGGTGCCGCCGTGCTTGGCGGCCGCCATCATCGACACGGTGCGGGACCCGAGGGGCAGCCCCGCAATGACTTCAAGCGCAACAAAGGCCGGGACCTCCCCCTCCACCACTTGGGCCAGCGTGAGGCCGTAAGCGGGGAGGTCGGTGAGAAGTCCCGGCCCATAGTCGTCAATCAGTCCTGCGAGGGCGAGCCTTCCCCCAGGTCGCCACCCCCGTGGACCTCCAGGAGGTAGTCCATGCTGGCAAGGTCGTCACGCAGCGCGACGCCCTGGCCGCCGAGGTCGCACGAGAGGAAGCGTTCCGCCTGCACCGGATTGGCGATCAGCGCGGTCAGCACGTTGGAGAGGTGCGCGGCGACATCCTCCTCCTCGGGCTTGGGCGCGTCCGCCGCATACCTCGGCCTACCCTCACCGTCCTCGTCCTCGCGCGGGAAGCGCTCGCGCCACGAGTCGAAGATCTCGTTGAGCCTCTTGCGCTCGACCTTGGTCATGCGCATCGGGTTGCGCAGGACAACAACCTCGCCGGAGGGCATCTCGATCTCGGTGACCTGGTGCTTCTTGCCAAGCCTTTCACGGAACTGATCGGCATTGAACTTCATGGGTGGACCCCTTCTTGTTGACGATATTTGCCGCACGCCCGGGTGGAGTCGAACCACCCCGCCCCCTCAGGGGCGACCCGGTTCGGGCGCCGTGGACCTTGCTAAAGCACCCTCCCCCCGGGCCCACTCAGGGGGAGGGTGGTCAGTGGGTCAGCCCCCGGTGCCCCCTGCCGGGGTGTGCGCCTGAATGGGCAGCACGCCGAGCGACCAGTTGTTGGAGTCGTACTGGGTCGGGGTGATCCGGAGCGGCAGCGACGCGAGGGCGTCAGTGTTCTCCAGCGTCAAGTTCTCGTTGCGGATGATCGAGGCCGACGGGGCGTAGAGGCCGAACACGTTGGCGCCATCCCAGTAGAGCGCGCACCACGCCATGCGGGTCGGGGTGGGCGTGGTCGGGATCGTGTTGACCAGCGTGTCATTCGAGCCCTGGGTGCCCATGTTCGAGCCATAGTAGAGCTTAAGGCTGTCCAGGTCGAACTGCTGCAGGTTGATGACGAAACTCTCCACGATCGGGGCGACCGACGTGCGGAGCGTCCGCTTCTGCAGGGTGCCGAGAATCGTGGACTCGCCACCCTCCTGCTGCGAGCCGAGAATGTTCTCCAGCGAAGTGTGACCCAACGCGCTCCACGGGGAGTCCGGGGTCAGGAGGTTCGCTGGACGGACAGTGCCTTCCGGGGCGATGAAATAGTTGCCGCTGTCAATCTTGAGGACAGCATCATCTTTGAGAGCCATTACGGGGCCTTTCGATGGGGCTTGCGATGGACGAGCCGATAGCGGGTCTCGTGGCGCCAGGCGTTGGCCGGCAGATCGGCGTACTGGACCGGGCCGAGAGCGGTGGCCCAGTCGGATTTGCGGTTGGGTGCGCCGAGCTGGTCGATGCGGGAGACAGCGCCCAGCCCCGGGTATTCCCGGTGCTGCAGCCACGCATTACGCAACGCGACACGGCATGCCTCCGAAATCAGGAGGCCCTTGGTTTCACCGTCCGGGTCGGTCGTGAAAACCTGGACCTCCATCAGCGTCTCCCCGATGAAGCGAGGGTCCGCGGTGATATTCGAGTCCAGGTTCGACGACTTGCGCGACATGATGAACGGGTCCGACGGGAGGTTCAGAACCCCATCGCTCGACAACGCATTGTACGGAATGCGGGGCAGGATCAGGATGTCCGGCATTGCCTCCCGCAGGATTTTGAGGAAAATCTGGTCGGCCGGCGGAAGCTCGATCAGGCCAAGCACGGACGCCGGCACATCCGGCATCCCGCCGGGAAGCTCAACAGCGGTCACGGTCACCCCCCCAGCAGGAATCGCAGCGCACCCTTGCCGGGCGTGTTACCGAACCGGGCGCTGCGTCGGCCGTACTCGATCGCTGCGGCAGCCTTGTCGCCGCGCATATCGTTGAGCACGATGAAATAGTCGAGATGCCCCTTCTCCAGCTCGATGCGGGAGTGGAACTCGGAGGCGTGGCCACGCAGGCGTGTTGCGGCCACGTCCCGCAGGATCACGGCGGCCAGGTGCAGCCCGCGCCGACAGTCCGCCGAGTGCGCGGCGCGATCGTTGCACCACGGATAGACCACGGCCATCAGAACCCCCCAGGGGTTTCGGGTGATCGCTCGCGGACCTCGACAACGAAATGCCGGTTCTGACGCGGCACGTTGCGGCGTTCCTCAGGGGGCTTGACGATGTCCCATGTGCGGCCCCAAAAATCGCACCGTGCCCACGGCCCCAGGCCGGGCATGCGTTTGACCAGGAGACGCACGTTGTTGACGGTGAGCTGGCCGGGAACCTCGGCGCGCTGCGCGCGCTCAGGCAGGACCGTCGCCCTCGTCGGGCGCGACGGGTTATCCAGGTCCGGCATCAACGTCGGGACGCCGTCACGGTCGTGGACGACCTTCTGCGGGTAGAACACAACCCTGGCGCCGTGCCGGCGCTGGTGCGTGCTCACGGGAACCTGACCCGACCCTCGCTGTTGCGCGAGGCGAACGGAACCTGGTCGGTGTGCCCGAAGATCGGCGCGTACAACGTCTCGTCCTCCTGGTTGCGGGTCGGCCCAAACCGGGTGGTGCTGATCGTGCCGAACCCGGTCCTGCCGGGCGCCACGGATGCACGGATCGAGTCGACCTCATCCCGAGTGAACGTCGGGCTGCCGCCGTGACCAGCCTCCTCGGACCAGCCGAGGTTCTCGTCCCCGGCGCGGGAGACAATGTTGCCTTCCGGTCGCCGCGCATACCTGACCATTGCGGCACGAATGCAGGTGGCAACGATCGCCGGCATAGTGGCGTTCGTCCACTGCCGGTTGGCGATGGCGCAGGCCCGGACGACCAGGTCGTCGAGGTGGGCCTGCAGGAAGCTGTGGACGCGCGCCGAGTCTTCGCCGATCTCGTCGGCATCAAACTCCAGCCGCGCCAAAACTTCCTGGACTGTGGGGTACGGCATGCGAACCTCCTCTGCCGGGGCGGCGCGAAGGCTGGCGCATGCCAACCCTCGCGCCGGCCTTGTCAGGCGGTGACGACGCCAGTGAACTTCTTGGTGTCGACGCCAACAGAGTTGCTGGCCTTGACCCAGACCTCGTACTCGCCCTCGGCCGCAGCGGACGGCGTGCCGGTGATGGCGCCCGTGCTGGAGTTGAGCGACAGGCCTGCCGGCAGACTGCCGGACTCGATGGCCCAGGTGATCGGCGTGGTGCCGGTCGCGGCGAGAGTGAGGCCGGTCTTGGCGGTCCCGACCTCGATGTCGCCGAAGCTGACCGTGCTGATCGCCGGGGCCGAGGTGGCGCCGGCAGTGCCCGCCGGGTTCAGCTTGTTGAGGAAGGCGACGTTGACGCCGGTCGCCAGCGACAGGTCAGCCGCGCCGCCGTAAGAGTTGGCGGCACCAAGCTTGAGCTTGACCGAGCGCGTGTAGTGCTCGGTCTCCTGCACGACTTCGACGCGGTTCGTGGTATCCCAGGTCTTGAAGATGTCAGTGACCTCGCGCATGCCGAACCACGTGTTCACGACCGACCTGTCTTGGAGACGCATCGTGTCGTAATCCATGATGTGGCGCATCGCCAGGCCGTCGGCCGAGACGTTGACGCCGTAGGGCACGCTGTTCGGCACCGAAGGCGAAGTGTTGTACCAGATGATCGCATTGCTGGTGCAAGCGATCGCCTCGTCGGGTTCAAGCTCCGTGCTGGAGATGACGGTGAAACCGGCGATGCGGCCGAGGGTTGCGTTCTGCACGGCCACCGAGGCGAGGGCGTCGCCGACATTCTGCGCGAGGGTCAGGTTCGGGTCCATGAGCAGCTTGGCCTCGAACTCGGAGCCAACCAGCAGGTAGCGGGTGCCCTGGCCGGTGCGCAGGCGATCGAGCGTCAGCTTGGCGGCGTTGATCGCGGTACGCACGTCGCCGTCATTGGAGCCCACACCGATCTGCACCGGGTGCGGCAGGTCCAGGAAGGTCTCGGAGGCGCGACGGTTCAGGTACTCTCCGACAGCGTCAGCCTGCATCGGCATGACCTTGGCCCAAGTGACCAGGTCAAAGTCCTTCTGCTCGTCGGTGATGGCGACGGCGCTGTAGGCGTCACCCGTCACGCCGAAACTGATCCGACGCTCCTTGAAGGTGTCGACGACCAGCTCGTCGCTGCGGTCGTTGCGGAAACCGTACTCGTGCGCACGCAGGACGCCCGGCACGGAGACGGTGACCTTGTCACCGAAAGAGCCCTTGAAAATGTCCAGCGAGGCACGCTGGAACAGGTTGGGAAGGAAGAGGGTGTCCTCGATCAGCGGCAGGAATGCAGCCGAAATGGCTTCCGCCTTGTTCGGCTGATGCGGCGTATAGACCATGTGTCAGTCCTTTTGGGTTGGTGGGGTTCAGCGGATGCGCTGCATTTTGCGCATCCGGTCCGCGATCTCTCGCGGGGTGCCAGCCAGGTCCCCCAGGGACTCCTGCTGCGGTTCAAGCCCTCCGCCGCGCGGCCCTTCACGGGGCGGGGGCGGGGCCTTGGGGCCGCCCCGGAGGGCTTCCATCTCGGCCTTCATGGCCTCGGCGTCGGCCTTCAACTCCTCCGGGGAGTTGCCGACAAGACGTGCAGCCAGCGACTGCGGGAGCCCAGCGTCGCTGGCCGCCTTGCGCTGGTCGTTCTGGAAGATGAGCTTGGCGTTTTCCGCCCGCAGCTCGCCGAGCGCAGCCTCGAACTCTTCCTGCGTCTTGGCTTTGCCGAGCTTCTCCTCGGCCTCACGCAGCCGGGTGCGATAGTTGCCGGCATCCTGCCGGGCGTTACGCAGCTCTCGCTGAGCCCATTCAGGCAGGGACTCGATGCCCTGCTTCTCGACCGCCTCGCCCTCGGGGGCCTGCGCACCCTCTGGGACGGCCTGTGCGCCGTTCTGAGGGCCTTCGGCGGGAGGGGTGGACTCTTGGGTGGACTCGCTCATTCGGTAGCCTCCAGGGCTGTTTCTTGAGTTTCGGATGGGGCGTCCGGGGTGGGCGCCTTGCGGGCGTTGAGCCCGTCGATCAACTTCCGCCATTCGCGGATTGCCTCATCGCCGGCGTAGGTGCCTTTAATGTGGGTGTCCCATAGCCGGCGGTATTCACGGTTCCGGTCGAAACGCTCGTCCTGGTAGTCGGCTTTCGACCAGAGTTCGACCGGCTCGCAGTCACAGTTCACGTGGTAGCCGTCAGGCTTCGAGCCACGGGCGCTAGCCTCGGAGCGGTAGACCATGCCGCGCGACATCAACATCGCGCAGAAACCGCATGGATGGGTGTCGTGGTCGGGTTTGGCGCACACCCTGACGTAGCCGACAACCATCGCGTCGCGGTTGCGCACTGCCTCGCGGGTCGCGCGCCCGCCGCGCCGGGCGGAGCGGGCGGCCTCGCCGGCGGCAGCGGCGGCGGTTTTCTCGAAAAGTTCGTCCAGGTCAGCGCCGTCCCTGGCACCCCGGAAGGCGTACGCCTCGGGGCCGACCGTGTTGAGCGCCTCGCGGGTCATGCGTTCAGTGGCGTCCGACAGCCGGCCCAAGACCTCCTCAAGCCCGTCGATCAGGTCGACCTCGACAAGCTCGCCACCGTCAACGATCGCGGGGTACCCCATGTCGATATGGAGTCGGGGGGAAATGTCGGTCACCGCCTGCACGAACTCGCGACGCAGCAGCACCAGCGGCTCGGCACGAGTGTTGCGCCACGGCACCCCAGTGGCCCTGCCGGTACGCAGCGCGCGCTCCAGTCGGTAACTGGTGAGCGCCAACGCCTCGGCCTTGCCGTAGTGCTCGCCGACCACCGGCATGACGGCACGCAGCCAGCCGGGGGCGCTCGACCGGGTCTGCCCCGGCGTGCGGGACACGGTGGAACGGAACGCCTCCAGCACGAAGGCGACCACCAGCATGCCCAGCAGCTCGGCGGCAGCATGGTAGATCAGGCTGACCAGTCGCGCCTCGGCAAGCCGGTTGATGCCTGCTCACCCCCGTCAGCTTCCGTGGCGGCACCGAGGAAACGGCTCGCCGTCGACAACCCGCCGGCCAGGGCAGCCTCCGGCGAGTTGGCTTTCGCCTCACGCCAGCGGTCGATCTCCTGCGGGGTGGCGCCAGGCACGCGGGACCACAGTTCTTCTGCCGGGATTTCGAGCATCTCGCGGAGCTTGCCGAGGGCGTCGGCTACGCGGCTGAGGCTCTGCGCATCCATGTCGCGCCAGAGCACTTCGGCCTCATAGTCCTCGGCCCCCGCCTGGTCGCCGCTCAACTCGGCCAGCAGGCGGAAGTCCCGCTCCCACGACTCCCCAAGCGCGGTGCGGAACTGTTCGCAGCGACGCATCAGCGTCGTCTCGGCGGCCTGCATGGCGTCGGCCGAGAGGTTGGCGATCTGCCCCAACATGTAGTGCGGGGGTGTCTGGGAGATCGTCGTGAAGTGGCGAAGAACCTGGTCCAGGGACTGGATGTATCCCTCGATCGGGGTGCCGTCCAGGATGCCGAACTTTGTGTCCGGGTTCTCCGCGTACAGGATGTCGGAGAGATTCAACTTGATCGGGCGCTGAATGTAGTTGCCGGCATCGTCGATGCGGGGCCGTTCCTCGAAGCTGGTCTCGCCGGTGACGGGGTCCTCGACCTCGATGCGCTCCATCTCCAGCGGCGGGGCCATGCCCGTCACTGTGCGGGTACGCCACGACCCTTCACTCTGCGCGAGGAGAAGGTCGAATACGGTCTGGTTGACGCGGTCCTGTAGACGCATCATCGGCTCGATCACGCCGATACACCGGCCCGACAGGTCCACGAGCGGGGCGAACCGGGTGACCGGGCAGACGGTCAAGCCGTGCTCCACCTTGTTCGACAGCTTCGGCTTCTCGTCACGCAGACCGTCGAAGGTCACGTCCCAGCGGTGCTTCTCGTCCCAGAAATAGCCCCGCCCGGGTTCGGTGCGTGCCTCGCGGAGGATCGTGAAAGCGCCGAGCGGGTCCATGTCGGACTGCGGATACTCGAACAAGGCGAACGTCTTGAGCGGCGACAGGCCGCGGGTGACACTCAAGCCCCTGCGATTATGCTCGGTCACCGTGAACGACAGCCCGTAGGCGATGGCCGCCGAGATGATCGGGATCTGGCCGGCATCCAGATGGGATCGCTGCCAGTGCTCCCAGTGCGCCGCCGCGACCGGGTTGCCGTCCTTCACGCCGGACCGGATGCCGTCGACATACAGCACCTGTGTCGGGATCATGACCACGCTCGGCATCAGGTTGGTGACCGCGCGTCGAGCCAGCAGCTTGTACTCGTCTGTCGCCAGCTTCGGCTGGTACGGGTCCGGGTGCCTACCCATCCAGTAGTTGTCGATCAACTGCAGGCGGGGCAGGTCATCTGCCAACCCTTGCATGCACTCCAGCAGGATGTCGCTCAACGTGCCCCCCTAAGGCCCTTAGAGGGCGCCTGCCGCGCTGTAGACGCGGCCCCCGATCTTCTTCTGTTTCTCGTTGTTTCGTCGCGCCAGGTAGGCCATCCCGGCCTCGTGGGCCAGCACTGCGGCCGCATAGGCGTCGACCTTGTGCGGCGACTCCCGGCCTGCCTTGCCGAAACTCACGCCCCAGTTGTTCTCGCGGCGACGGGCGTTCATCGTGTGGCGCCACAGTCGGCGAGACAGTTCGGTCGCCTTGCCTTGGTGTTTGACCCGACCATCCTCGATCGCCGACAGCCAGCGCTCGTGCGCCATCGTCGTCTTTTTGAGCGACCGCATGTCGTGGCTGATCGGGTTGTCGCCGGGTGCGGCCACTTCAAGCTGGCTGCGATAGGTCTCAGCCCACTGGGCGATGTCGACCTCCCAGCGCTCCACGTCGGCGAAAAACGCGAGCACCCTGTAGTGCTTGAACGCCCACGCAACAGCGGAGTTGACCGCGGCCTTGCTGATCTGGCCGCCGTCAGGGAAGTCGGGGTCACCTTTCTCCCAAATGCCGAGCGGCACGATCAGGCGATCCCGGACACGCATGGCGACCAACGCCGTCGCGTCGTCGGTGCGGCCACCGTCAAAGCCGAGGGTGATCGCGTCACCCTTCTGCAGCGTGAGGTCAGTGTCCTGCAGTGACGCCCAGACGTGGAAAGGAATCAGGCTGTCATCGGCCGACACGATCTGGTTTAGATACATCCGGCGGGAACGAGCGACCTTGGTGGATCGCTTCGTCATCGTCGAGACGATGCTGTCAATATCCAGCCACACCGCGTCGCCACGCACCACCTCAAGCACCTTGCGCAGCACTCGCGGGATCAACGGGGTGTTGGGTGCGGCCTCCAGGCTGTCGTAAAGAAAGTCCGAGGCGGCCAGCGTTCCACGTTCCGCGGCCTCCTCGTAGTCGCCACGCA
>LSQX01231668.1_pt1 | contig 33211 bp, 21 predicted proteins | sample 654561 | NCBI WGS metagenome assembly LSQX01 (sample SAMN04489861, study PRJNA283612) | anaerobic digester metagenome | isolation source: 4 biogas reactors fed with cattle manure at either 37C or 55C with and... | place: Denmark: Kongens Lyngby | collected 2014 | reverse complement strand
AGTGAGTTTAAAACAAGACCTATACATGTACGACTAGATGATCATATCGAAGCACACTTCCTTATCTGTTTTGTAACATTGGTAATTATGAGACTATTAGAAAGCATGACAAATCACCAGTTTTCAACAAAAGAAATCAGGGAAAGCTTAATAAACTATGGTTGCTCATATCTTGAACAAAACTATTATCTTTTTGACTATCGTGATGATTTTTTAAAAACGGTAGAGAAGATATTCGACCTAGACTTAGGAAAGAAAATTATGACACTAAGTGAGATAAAAAATATTTTAAAAACTTCAAAATAAGATAAATTTCACAACACATTTTTGCATTAAACAAAGCCCTGAACCACTTGTAAATAGTGAGTTCAAGGCTTAAAAAGAACATATGTACTGCAAAACTCAAGATACAATTTATTTAGATTTATTTTACGAGAAAGAATATTTTTATTTATTTGAAACTGAAGCTAAAAGCCATGAACACAGTCCTTATTTGTACTTGTTAACACTAGAGGGTCAATATGGGAACCCTAAAAAAGATACTAAAGTAATTATATTAACAGATGATAAAACATTAACTTTTGAAACAGTAATGAAAGTGTTGTATTCTAGTAATCTTGATTATAAAAAGAGTGTACCTAATTTTAGGATTCTTTTTTTCTATGATTTAATTTAAGTATGGGGTACTGGCAGGATAAAGCGGATTTTATGCTCGAACAAAAATCAATACGTTATGTGTTGTTGAAAACTACAATGTTGAATTGATCAAACACTTATTAAACAAGATGAATCAAGCGGCAATTACTCTTAGGGAAAGACCCGAGCCGCCGCACGTTAAAATCAGGATGGCAATCGAAGAAATGCTAAAAGTAATTGAAAACAGTGAGGATTTTATCCAGACCTGCCGCTTGATTGCCCAAGCAACAAATTCAATGGACATACTGGAGAAGGAGCAAGAAGTTATAGAAAAGATGAGGGATATCCCTTATCAAGAAATCGCTAAGATAATGAAAGAAGGCCAAAAAGAGGGGACAGTCATTGAGGCTGATCCCCATGAACTCGCCTTAATTTTTTGGACATCCATTAGCGGGTTAGCAATTTATAGAGCATCCCATCCGCATAAGGTTAAAATGCCTGATAGCAGATTACTGACGAAGATATTTTTGAAAGAAGAATAATTCAGGAAGTGATGGTGGAACAGACAAACAAACTTCTAAATAGGGTAGAAGGTGGCAGTCAATATTGCAGGAACACCACTAGGAAGTGAGGGCAAAAGAAAGACATGTAAAGGTAATAAATGAAAAAAGCTAGAAAAGCTAGATAATAAGAGAGGAATGATTTTTATGCCATTTGCTAAAGTCAATAATATTAATTTACATTATGAGATTCGGGGGACTGGACCCAGACTATTGTTTATACATGGTATAGGAGCCGATCTAAAGAACCCAATCTAAAGAACCCAATGGGGATTTTTAATACCCCTGTACCCAATCATTTTACCGTTCTGGCTTTCGATCCGAGAGGGCTCGGGGAATCAGACAGCCCAAATGAACCATTTACAATGGCGGATATGGCAGATGATGCGGCTGGTTTGGCAACAGCTATTGGATGGGACAAATATTTTGTATTTGGTGCATCTATGGGAGGGATGGTAGCTCAGGAGTTGACACTTAGACATCCCGAAGCGGTAGAAAAGTTAGTTTTGGGAGTAACCTATGCTGGAGGAGAAAACTCAGGATCTGTAGTAATAGATAAACTTGATACAATGTCGAGAATTGAAAAGCTCCAATTATCAGATACCAGACAGGATGAAACCTGGGCCGCCGAACATCCTGAACTGGTCAGTCAGATGGAAGAACAAGAGCGGGCAACTCAAGAAATTATGAAATCTAATCCTGATCTGATGAGGGGTTACACTAATCAGGTAAATGCAGTGTTAAAGCATAACACCTTTGACCGGCTCAAGCAGATAAAAATACCCACCCTTGTTTTTGGAGGGAGATTTGATGGCAGCAATCCGCCTCATGTCACAAAAGAGCTGGCGGGACTTATCCCGGGAGCACGCTATGAGTTGATGGATTCAGGGCATGGCAGTTGGTATTTTGACTCCGGATGCTGGGGGATGATCATAGATTTCCTTCTCGGTAGAGAATAAAAATGTGTATATCCGTCCTGTAATAAAGCTGTTGACTTAACTAAAAGCAAGTGGTGCCAGACCGTGTACCATGCTAAGGTAGAATTATATGGTGGGTTGTATTATCTCAAATCTTTAAAAGAATCTTTAAGAACATATGAAAATGCGCTTGAGGTTTTCAACCCGCCCGATTATACTGTAATTAGCAGATGTTTGGTTGGCAAAATAAAACTCATAAAAGAAAAAATTGTATGGAATATAGGCTGAAAAGGAAAGTGTGATATATGTTAATACCCTCATATCTTGTTAATGAACAGTTTGACGATAGATATTTTGATGTGGTGAATGCGTTGGACGAAGCTCAACAGATTTATTTTATGAATAATAATTTAGTTGAGCGGATTAATATGGGGATAGAGTCGAAAACCCCTTTTATTATTGGTGAAACAGGTTTTGGCGCCGGCCGCCTGTTAATTGCGCTTATGGAGTTTATTAGAAAAGTTGGTTTGAAAAATATTTCTATAGGATATAATTCAGTAGAATTGTATCCTTTGAGTCCAGAGAGAATGCTTGATATCCTGAGCGGATTTAGAGAACGGGTCAATGAGGAAATTGATATACTTGTGGAAGCATATAGAAGTATTGATATTACAGTGGCAGGATGGCATTTGGTTAAAATACAGCAATCATATGGAACCATTGAACTGAATCTTTGGATAGGAGAAGCTCTCGAAATGGTGAAAGCTTTGGATAAACCCTGTGATGTCTGGTTTCTTGATGGTCACAGCCCTCAAAAGAACCCTTCAATATGGAGACCCGAGTTGCTTAAGGAAATTGGGGAAAAGACAAAAACAGGAGGTACCTGTGCTACTTTTACAGTAGCAGGGGCTGTTAAAAGTGCTCTCATAGAAGCTGGGTTTACGCTCAAAAAATATCCCGGGTGTGGTGGAAAAAAACATGTGCTGCAAGGAGTAAAACATTAAATATCAAAATCACTTGTTAAGTTTACTGATTATTCTCCTGGGAAAACTGTTATCGTTCCAGGAATAAGCCTCTCTATAAATGCATAGTCCGCTATCTATGATGCAATATTCTATCAAAAGAAGTAATCTTTTTAGTCAAGGGCAGACATAGCAGGGCAGATAAGAGAACCTTCCCCGTGTCTTTTCACATTTATATAAACTTTTGTCATTCTATAGCCGATAATTATATTGAAGTAACTTATTGGTTTTGTTGTTGCATGGAGGGATAATTATGAGAATTGAAGGCATGGATGCATCTATATCAAAGGTATCGTCTTACGAACAGGATAACACTGTAAATAATTCTGATGTGAGGAGCATAGGAAATAGTCAGCCTAAAGCAGTAACTACTGAATTGCCTAAATCAGGACAGTATTCGGAAAAAGATGTGATTGAAGCCATAGAAAAGGCCAATAAAGCTATATCAAGCTCAAATAGAGTCCTGGAATTTTCAATTCATGAAAGAACAAAGGAAATTATGGTGAAGGTAGTAGATTCTGAAACAAAAGAAGTGATAAGAGAAATACCGCCTGAAAAGGTTCTGGACATGGTTGCCAAACTTTGGGAATTAGCCGGAATACTTGTTGATGAGAGAAGGTGAGCTAAATGTATATAAATAATATCCCGTCGACCCGGATAAGCGGTTTAGCTACAGGTCTTGATACCGACCAACTGGTAAAAGATCTGATGAAAATTGAAAAGTCTCCCCTTGATCGGCTTTTTCAAAAAAAACAACTGGCAGAGTGGAAGCGTGATGAATACAGGGACATAACCAATCTTTTAAGAGGGATTAAAGATGAGTTTATGAATGTACTGAAACCTGCTTCCAATATGCTTTCACAGTCAAATTACAATAAGTATTTAACATCAAGTACAAATACATCTGTGGTAACAGCGCAAGCAGACGGCGATGTAGCTGTGGGAACACACACAATTTCTATAAAAAGGCTTGCTACGGCCGACAAGGCTGCGAGCACAGGAAATGTGACGAAGGCTCTTGAAGCTATACCTACGGGAGACTATGCCCTTTCAGGGAAGAGCATAAATATAGAGCTTGACGGCACAGTAAGGAAAATAGAACTTGATGATTACAACGATTTGGATGATTTTATATCAAAAGAAGACACAGGATTGCAGGCTTTGGTTGATAAAGCCTTTGGAGTTGGCAAAATACTTGTAAGCAATATAGATGGAAAGCTGAATTTCAACACTGCAGCAGGAGCAACAAAAATAACTCTCACAGCCGGGGTAGCCAATGACGGACTTGAGAGCCTTGGTTTCTCATCCGGAAGCTCAAATAGAATCAGTACGTCCGATACCCTTGAGACTTTAGCTGATAAACTAAGTACAGGGCTTAATTTCAATAATGAAAACAAACTTGTATTCAGCATTAACAATAAGGAATTTTCTTTTGACAAGACAGTTTCATTAGGCAGCATGATGAATACTATCAACAGTGATAAAGATGCCAATGCAAATATGATTTACGATGAGGCAACGGATAAACTTATTATAACTGCAAAAAATACTGGAGCCGGAGACAATATAATCATTTCACAGACAGGTGGGAATTTCTTTGACGGAGCATCTAAGATATCTTCAGCAAATCCTGTTCAGGAAGGTGACCAAGGTGTTGATGCGGAAGTTTATCTGGATGGTCAATATCTTGTGCGTAGCAGTAATGAATTTACTGTTAACGGTATAAGCTATACAATCAATAAGATACACTCAAACCCTGCTGAAGATGTGGAAAGCATTAGTATAACCCGGGATACCGAAGGCGTGTTTAATAATATAAAAGCTTTTGTAGAAAAATATAATGAAGTTATTGAGACTATTAACGGTAAGCTTGGAGAGAAATATGACCGTTCATACCAGCCTCTGACTGATGAACAGAAAGAGGGAATGACAGATGAAGAAGTAGAGAAGTGGGAGAAAGTAGCCAAAACAGGACTTCTTAAAAATGACTCTCTGCTTACAAATATTGTTTATGACTTGAGAAGAGCTCTTTTTGATAAAATAGAAGGTTCGGGTATAACGCTTTCAAGCATTGGAATAAATACCGGAAGCTATTCCGAAAAGGGAAAGCTTAAAATTGATGAAACAAAATTGAAGGACGCTATAAGCAAAAATCCCGACGGTGTTATGAATCTTTTTTCTCAAAAGTCGACTTCTCAGCCAAGTTATACAAGAGATCTGACATCAACAGAGAAGAAAGAAAGATATAACGAACAGGGAATTGTTCAAAGGTTCTACGATATTATTGAAGACAATATTTCAACATTAAGGGACAAAGACGGAAGAAAAGGAATATTGCTTGAGAAGGCAGGTATTACACACGATTTATCCGAGTTTAACAATATCCTTTACAAACAGATTGAGGAATATGATAAAAGTATATTGAGACTGCAGGATAAGCTCTATGCAAGGGAAGAGTACTATTATAACAAATTTACTGCAATGGAAAAAGCCATTGCGCAGATGAATGCCCAGAGTAACTGGTTGTATTCTCAGTTTCAGGCAGGCGGATAAGTAATTCATAAGTAATTATAGGAATGAGTGAAATTTAAAAAAATCAATATTCAACAAAACATGGAGGGTTAGCAAATGGCGGTTAACAAATTACACAACCAGTACTTTGAAAACTCAATAAATACGGCTACTCATGAGGAATTGACTCTGATGCTGTATAACGGACTTGTAAAGTTTATTATGATAGCGCAGAGCGGCATGGAAGAAAAGAATCATGAGAAAGCAAATGCCAATATTTTAAGGGCTCAGGATATTATAAATGAGTTTCGTGCAACTTTAGATATGAAATTTGAAGTATCAAAAGGTCTTGATTCCCTTTACGAATACATGAATAGAAGGCTGATAGAAGCCAATATAAGGAAGGATAAGGAGATTCTCGAAGAGGTGCTGGGTATGGCTAAGGAGCTCAGGGATACATGGAGCCTGGCCATAAAACGGGCAAAATCCCAGCCTGCAAAGAAGACTATCGAAAACTGCATTTAGGAGGCTTTCATGAATAATAATCCGCAGAATTATCTGGACAGACTTAAAGAGATATCAGGGAAAAAACATATACTGCTTCAGGATATGTATATATTGACGCAGGCTCAGACTGAAGCAGTTAACATTGAGGATGTCGAAAAACTTGATGAGCTTATAGCAAACAAACAGCTTAAAATAGATGAGATTTCAAAGCTGGACGAAGAGTTCGGCGTATATTTCAGAAGGCTGAAACAAAATCTTGGTGTCGATAGCATGGAAGAGGTAAAAGGCACTGAAATGGAAGGCATAAGAGAGTTTAAAAACACTATAGGCAACATAATGAAACTTATGAAAGAAATCAGTGAAATGGAAAATGATAATAACATAAAAGCTAAAAAACTTTTGAGCTCCATAGGAGATGAAATAAGAAAAATAAATACTGGCAAGAAAGCAAGTTCAATTTACAATTCAGCTCCGAATATGGGCTCATCTTCATATTTCATCGATAAGAAGAAATAATTTAATGAAGCTTTTTATGTTGACAGTTACACATTGTGTTGCATATAATGATAATGTGAACTGAATATCTTTGTTAGGTGAGGCTCCTATACAGAAAGATGCTGCTACCCGGAAACGTCGAAAGACGCCAATGGGTTAACAAGCACTGCCGGATTAAGGTTTTGCTTAATGTAGCTGGTCGCTCAAGACCTAAGCTGTATAGTGCTAAAGCTCTACGAGAGAAGGGTTGTATATTAGCTTGGATTAATATATTTTACGGCTTCCACTCGTATGGAAGCTTTTTTGGTGGGTTTTTTATATATAATTTTTATTAGGATGTGGGAGTATGATGGAAATATTCAAAACAATGGAAACAGCCAATCAACCGATTAAAATTGATAAGTTTGAAAAGGGTTGCTGGGTAAATATTGTTTCTCCGACAGAAGAGGAACTCAACTTTGTTGAAAGTAGCCTTAATATTCTTCCCAATTTTTTAAGAGACCCTCTCGATGAAGAGGAAAAGCCCCGAATAGATGTAGAAGATAATCAGACCCTTATCATAGTTGACGTGCCGTATGTGTACGGAGAGGGTAGGACCCTGAAATTTGAAACCATACCTTTAGGCATCCTTATAATGAATGACTATTTCCTTACCATATGCAACAAAGAGACCTTTTTGGTTGATTTTTTCAAAGGCAAAAAAGTCAGGGAATGCTACACTTATAAGAAAGCAAGGTTTACTCTGCAGATCCTATTTGCTAATGCAAAGGACTTTCTTAAATACTTAAGACACATAGACAAAAAGACCGATGACGCTGAAAAATCTCTGCACAAGTCAATGCGTAACAGGGAGCTTTTCATACTTTTGGAGCTTGAAAAGAGTCTGGTGTTTTTCACTACGTCTTTAAAATCAAACGGAATAGTAATGGAAAAACTCTTAAGAGGTAAATACATTAGGCTTTACGAAGAGGATCAGGATCTTTTGGAGGATGTTATTATTGAAAACAAACAGGCTATTGAAATGGCCAACATATACAGTTCCATTTTGAGCAGTATGATGGATGGATTTGCATCAGTTATTTCTAATAATTTGAATATGGTGATGAAGTTCCTGACATCTATAACCATTGTTATGGCTATACCTACAATGGTTGCCAGCTTTTATGGAATGAATGTATCGCTTCCGTTTCAGAACAATCCCTTTGCATTGGTATATATTATTATATTTTCTCTGATCGTAACAATTGGAGTAAGCTTGGTTTTATTCAAAAGGGGAATGTTTTAGTGGGATTTAATGGAAAAAGGGAAATGAATTTTATTGAACGGTATTAACTTACGTGGTATAATATAAGTTATAGTTCAACTTTCCCATTTATAGTATTTTGAGGCTCTGGTTGCTCANNAATACTGTGGGAAAGTTGAGTTGTAGGTTTAGATATACAAGTCTAAGGTTATGTGAGTTGATTAAAAATAATCAACTTAAGTCTGACAATTTTTTTACCGATAATCATTTTGCATCATTCATACAAGACAAAATCTTGTTTTTTCTGTTTTTTACTTAGGTTAAGGAGGATAGTACAAAGTTTAAGGAATCCGCTGTATATTTATTTGTGGATATTTTGCATGTTTTCAGATTTTGTTCTTTCGACGTAAATCCTATAATATTTTTACAGAACAGGCCAATCCTATCTAAAGCATTAAGAATGCTATTTAAATCGCAAAAATGATTTTAAATTTGTATCTCTGTAATTCAAAAAAAGGAGGAGTAGGCAAATGAATTTTAAGAAGTGTGTTGCTTTAACACTGGTGGTTCTGCTTTCTCTTGGTCAGGTATTGACGGCATTTGCACAAATGGGTGTGCAAATTGAAGTGAGATTTGATGACCGGATCAAGCAATTAACGGTTTCTGGTGAGGTTTATAGTGATACTGAGACTGAACCTGCCNNGTTTGAATTAATGGAACAGGATAATCAAAGTGAACCTCTGATTAATTCCACCCAAGTTCTAGGAAGTACTCCGTCAAAACAGTTAGGCAACCTTTACTATTATGATTTTGGCTTCGACTCGCAGGAATTTACACCGGAGCAGGGTAAACGGTATAGTTATAATGTTTATGCCGACGAAAATCTGATAAGAACAGAAATTTTTGGAGGTCAGCAACCAGGTGATCCGGGAGGACCGATGGAAGAACCAGGTTCGAATATATGGACGGGATTTGAAAACTACAATATAAAACATTCAATGGGATTGAATGTGAACATTAATTATGAAGGATCAAATTCTCTTGAATATATCCAGATGGATGGCGTTACTATTGCGGAAGAAAAATATATTTTGTATGAAACATCTGTGGAAATTTCTCGCGATTACTTAAATACACTGAATTTAGGTGAGCATACGGTAACATTTAAGTTTACTGACGTAACAAGGACTCTTATACTTATGATAAACGATGAGAATCCTTCAGGGTTTCAGAGTCTGACCTTTGATTTTGAAAACGATGAGAAATATGTTGAGTTTAAAACCCCAGCAGAATCACAGGAAGTTGCTCAGTTTGGAACTGCAAAAAGAATACGTTTTGAAATAAGAGGTATGCTTCCTGACAGCATGTTCTCATCAAATGGTGTTAATTTGAACGATGTAGGAAGCGTATTACTGATAGATGCAGATACGGGTTTAATAATTCCAACGGGAGAGCTATGGGGTGGGATAAACCAGAAAGATGAGAACGGACATACGGAAAGATTGATAGAACTGAGTCTGGACTTGGCTCAGGCTCAGGGACTTAATTATGATACTACATACAGGTTGCGGTTTACGGGTGAATTGCTCAATGAAATACTTAAAGGAATAAATAGTTATACATATATTGTTGAAGGTATGGACAGCCGGAATATAATACTCGAAGTTGAAACGGGTGACGGCAGGATGACCAGAGGAGAGGTTCAACTTAATAATGACGATGTCGACAGTACAACTTTAGTGTCCGTCATGGAGCTTGGAGATGAAGGATCACTTGGAGTGAACAACAATTATGTGGCATATGATATAGACTTCACGAAGGGGTTCAATGATGTCAAGAAAGTAGTGCTGTTTGCGGAGGGTAACTGGCCATCACAGGAATCAATTGATACTTCCGAGGATATAAGCACATTTGGGCAGATTCAGGGTGTTACCACATCCTACAGCATAACCGACAGTCAGGGTTATGCTATCAAGATGGAGTTTAATCTGCCTCTGCCGTCAGGACAGGACTTTACAGAAATAACAACCCTCCAGTCCTACGGTAGAGTGGCCAACGAGTTTGCAAATGCTGTAAAGGCATACAGCTGGGATCATGAAGAAGAAGGAATAAATTATAGAGACTATAAGGGGTCGAAATATCTACTTGTATATAACTCCCTTGATGAAGTTATAGGATGGAAAGCTTTAGGTCATAATGTTAATTTCGACAGACTCTATGCTAATCCCCAGATGCAATGGGTGTCCAGTGTGGAGGATACTCAAACACATCAATGGGTCTATACACCATATACTCCTGAAGTTGACGTTGGTACAGAATTATCCTTATTTACCGGGTTGGACAACTCGAATCCGAATAAACAAATCAAAATAGCAAACTCAGGTACAAGGGATAGATTAATACTTAATGGAACTGTTACCTATGGTGAAACCGAACAGACCTTTGATATAATAACTGAATCCAGCTGGGAACCGGGTGATGAGGGAAGCCAGTATGTATTCCTTGATTTCAAGAATATCAATCACGATGACTTTGCATGGGAAAATGTAAGGATGATTGAAGGTCAGGCAGGTGAATGGCATAATAGATGGATTCCTGTAAATCCAATTGAAACAAACACCATATCATTGTCCTACAAGTATGAAGTGAATAATCAGACATTCGAGGGAACTAAAGAATTTATGTGGAAGCTGGATTCTCAGGAACTTGCCAATATGATTATAGGCAATCTCAATATTGCTGACCACAATAATGCCAGAATTGGTATACCTCCGGAGAAAGCCTCATTGACATTTAGAAAGAATGATACATTCGAGATTGATATAGAAAAATTAAAGCTTTATATTTATTACAACGGAGAACTTTTGGATAACTCACCTTCTGCCGAACGTGCATATGTAGAAGGCAAAAGCAAGGTATGTGCCGTATTGTCGGCGGTAGACTCGAGAAAAGAAGGCCCTGATGAATTCGGTAATGTGGATACATATATAACATTTGAATATAATGAAGAAAATGGTTATGTGTACACAATAGGTGACTTGAGGATAGACAATTACATGCATGAAGGTAATGTTTTGAATGACCTCACGATAGGAGAATGGCAAGCATTAGGGCAGGATAACAGAATACGTTTGCGCTCAATGCTGGTATATACCGATGGTGATGTAACTGCAAAAAGGGATGCGTCACAAGGCATAGAAGATATTGAAATTGATGCATTAGCACCATCAGAATTCGATACACGATTTAAAGGTGAAGACACCTCATATACGAATCGTTTCAAGGTGAAAATCCGGTTTCATGAAAATATTGATATGCAAAGTGTATCGGGAAATGTATGTTTCAGCATTAAGGATATAAATGGTACAATCACTGATACACCAGCAGTTACGCTCGAACCTGTTCATGATCATCACCAACGTGATAGTGATCCTTACCAGGCATTTATAGCAACTTTTGAATGTGACAGGGATGTGCTTGCAAACTCGTGGGAGAGGAAGGTTGTAGTCAATAGCGTATCCGACCTGGTGGGAAATACAAGCGTAATGCCCATAATTAAAGATTTTCATGTAGATACCCAATTCAGAGTAAACGTATATGACAATAATGGAATTGTTATAACAGACTCGGAAATTTCCTTAATAAAGACCATACCTTTGCCGGTTATAACAGATAATCCGGATAACAGTTGGGAATCAGAACAACACAGATTCCAGACCAATAATAAAGGTATTATGGAAGGCCGGTTAATACCTGGGAAGTACTATGGTTATATGCTGTCACAAAAAGATGACAAGGGCAGATGGATTGAAAGAAATGTTGATTTTGAGTTTGAGGTGCCGTTTGCCGACGGAGAAATAAATTATTACCTGATGCCTGAAATCAGACTACCAGCAGAAAATGTAAACGGAAGTGTTCAGAGGCATAATGAAAGGAGCTTTAAGGAGGAAATTGTATTTATAGATAATAAAATATATAACGATTATGTCCTTCCTTTATATGCTGCTATTGAAAAGGCGATAGCTACAGCAGAACCCATTGCTTTTGAAAGGTGTAACAGGGCGCTTGATATCATAGAGAGATTCTATGCAAAGACTGTTAAAACAGATATGAACGGTAATTTCAGCACCTATTTAAAACCCGGGGTTGAATACAGAGTTCTAGGCAAGAGAATAACACGCGGAAAATATATTGAACCGGAAGATGAATATATATTTACATTAACTGATAAAGGATACGAGTTTTTGGAACCGATAAAGTTTCCGCCGCCTGTATTTACAGGAAAGCTTGTTGATCATCTGGGTAATCCGATGACTTACTGTACAATTGAAATGACTGGTCATAATGGATTATTTCTTGCAGAAACAGACGATATCGGTTGTTTTGATGCATACATAAACAAAGCGGGGTCATACAGGATTGTAATGGTAAAATCAGGCTGGAATGGTGGGGAAACCGGAGAAACCGATAAAACCGGAAGACTATATGTGATAAATGCAAGTTTTGATGTAGATGTATCTGGAGAAGAGCTCAAAGCCGAAAACTTTAAAGATAGTTATAACAATTCTGTTACTGATTTCAACAATTTGCAGTTGCCTGAGACTAATGTAACCTTCAGAGTAGGTAAAGACCGTGACAGTGACGGCAAACTCATCCAGTCAGATAAAAAGCACCATTCCATAAGAATATCAACGGTACAGCAGGACGGAGAGGAACATCAGAGTATTCACGAAGTTGATATTCCATCGGAAAACGGTAATTATCAATTATATATTCCTGTTGGAACTTATAAGCTTGAAAAGATTAATTCAAACGATATGGGTGTGCCGTCATGGTGGAATGCAAACGAGGAAAAATTCGTGGAGATATCAATGAACGGCGAAGATCCGGTAACTATTTACGAAACAGTTACTACCAATCCTGAGGACGGACATACTTCGGCTCAATTTGAAGGATATAACTTTACAGTATCAGAGGAAGTTTATTCAGCTGAATACGGTGAGCTTATAGAAATTGATCTGAGGGGCTACTTCGATACTGTAATAACCTTTGTAGATGATGAAGGGAATCCAATGGAGGGCATAGATGTATCAATTGAGAATGTAGATGCCGGTGGCATGTATAATGTTGCGACCGATTCTAAAGGCAGAGTATACTTCTACTTTGGTATTAATGACGATAACGGACAGGAAGTAACAAACAAGTTCCGGGTTCATGGATACAACTATAACAGGAAGTGGTATCCTCTAGAGGATGATGGGAAGTATCAGTTCACAGTTTCCTCCGGCTGTACACCGCTTGAAAAAGCAGAAAAAGAGATCATTATTTACAAACCGAACTTCTATGGAGTACTTTACAACAACAGGATAGAAGACGGTCAGCCCATGGGTACAGACAGTCAACCCGTCGATGTAATAGAGTCTGGATGGCTTGATATAATCAAGCTTGCGAAATCATCGACCGAGCCTGAAAAGCGGTTTAGTACAGCTACCGACATCGACGGTAACTTTTCTATGGCATTTAACGAAGAAGGACAATATATTGTGCAAGGCACAGGATTCAACATAATTGAAACAAATGAAGAAGACCAAACTGAAAACAAATTCTATAGCTTCGATATAGGCTTTAGGTTTGATATTGTCATGACAAAAACAGGAAAATTCATTGCAGTGTATCCACAAGGACATGACCTTGAGGGTGAGGCAATACCAATGGGTATAAACCTTGGAAGGCCTTCTCCCAACTTCTATGGTTATCTGTTTAAAAAAGATGTTTACGAAGAAGACATTCTGGATATTGAAAAAAGCATTAAATACAAGGGATATGACGGAACGGAAACCTGGAAACCTAATCCTGAAGATACAGGGGTGAATATCATACTTGTAGAAGATGGAGTAAATGAAGAAGCATTGCATGTGGAGCGGTGGAAGTATGAAAAATCGATAAGGGTACAGGAAGACGGCTCTTTTGAAGGATTCTTGGATATATCAAAGACCTACAAGGTCTGGGGCGTATCCACTCTGACACGCTGGTACGAATACGGCGGAAAAACTATTATAGATCCAAAATCACAGCAGGAATACATTATAACATTTCCTCAAACGAACTTCTCTGGACAGGCGGCTACATTTGACAAGACGTTTGCAGAGCTTAGGGCTGAAGGTATTAAATTCCTATGGGGATCAATCTATCTTGAAAAGGCGGACAAAACAGACCAAGAATGGGTTGAAATAGACGAAGATGGTTTCTTTGGGAAGGACCTGGAAGAAGGCGTAGAATATAAGATAAATGATTTTAGCTTTGAATTAGGATACCCATCACAGGAAACAGAATCTCTTGTTCGGAAAAACTTCAACTTCAGAGTTGGCAAACTTGTAACTCCGGGAAGCTCTGAGGCTATGAATATGAATTTAAGGCCTAACTTCAAAGCTACTATTTACGGATTGAATACTGATATCGGTAATATGTTCAATAACCAGGTTGGTGTGACAATGCGCAGGGTTTTGGATTCCGAAGACCCGAACTTTGAGGATTATACCAAACAGCCATATAAATATGAAATCTGGAGCAATGGAATTTATACTCCGGCAGAAAATGATAAACAAAGCGAAGCAGTATTCTACAGTTTTATAGAAGAAAGTACAGAACTTAAAAATATAAGATATGCTGTTGTAAGAGTACATGATACTGATATAAATGAAACATTTGTTGTAGCTCCAGACACGAAATATACAGAAAGCGGACAGGGTGAAATTACCGTCACAGAAGGTCGTTACGAACTTATTCTGGATTTTGTGCCTAACGTAATAGGTTGGGTATCGGAAAACGGAACAGCGATAAAAGATGCATGGATAAACATACGGGAAATAGTTGAAACAGGTGAACAGAGCGGAGAAGCTGCAAACCAGAGCCATAACCAATTTTTTGGCACAAAAACCGATTTAAACGGTGAATTTGCGTTAAAACTTGGCGACAGTATATATCGTATTGATGGCTATAATGGCAAAGGAGAATGGGTTAGTGGTAAATGGCATCAGGGACAGTGGGTGCAGGTGGGATACGAATTCCAGGTGATTGATGGTGAAATGTATGATAAGACTGGGACAACAGAACTTGAAAGTATTCTGCTTGATACCAATGTAACAGGTAAGATAATGAGGGCGGATAAAACATCTGAGACTGGATATACACAACTGAAAGAACATGCATGGCTTCAGATATGGCCTGCCGATGAAAACGGAATTATCGACTTTAGCGACTGGTCAAGGTCAATGAGGGCTGATACCAATGCAGACGGAATATTTAAGATGACATTGCTTCCGGGGAAGTATAAGGTTACGGAAGCAGGAGGAATTAACTTCCACATGAGATTGGAACTACCATTTGAAATAAACAGTCAGGCTGAACTTGTGATGCCAGACCCTCAATACATAGAAGACGGATATTTTATTGTCAAGCCGCAAAAGCCTAACCTATTTGGTACGGCATACAGAGACTCACAAAAAACTACTAAATTAATAAATGGAAACTTTATAGTAAAACCTAAAGCGGCAAAACAGGATGACTGGAGCAATGCGAAATGGATTAAAACAGACTATGAGGGCAATTTCAGTACATTTATCGATGATGGTGAATGGATAATTACTGAAATGGGAACATGGAATTTCCGGACTAAAGTAACCATACCGCTTAAAGTGGAGGGAGATTTGATAACATCTTTGTTAGGAGGATTTGATGTAGATCCTGCACTGGGTGATTCCATATACCCGCCTGAGCCAAATGTTAAAGGCGTTATTATTAGAAAAGACGGGGAGCAGTTAAATGACAAAGGCTGGATAGTAATCAAGCCTTCCGATGCGGCTGAACATGACTGGTCAAGTGCAATCTGGACGGAATACAGACACTACCCTGATATAGCCGGTACAAACAAGAACCAGTTCAGGGTAACCCTTGAACCGGGAAGCTACAAAATAGCTGAAGCCGGTGGCGGCGGTGTTTTCTACAAGGCTGATATCAAGTTTACAGTTGGGCAGGATATGAAGCTTGAACCGGATGGCTTGTTTATCGGACAGGATGGCATAATTAATGTAAATCCTCCAGAACCAAATGTAACAGGAACAGCCTTCATAGATTCCGGTAATGAGGAAAGACCTGTAAGAAGAGGCTGGATCAATATAGCAAGGTATGCCGATAATGTACAGGTTTCAATGAATGGACAGCCTATACCGGAAGAAGAAATTAAAGATCCGCATACAGGAGTGTATTGGCACCATACCGCTGGATTTGAAATAAACGATGCAGGTTTATTTGAAGCTAACCTTGATACAAATGCAACTTACAGGGTAATCTCTGTCGGAGGAGAAGGGGGATGGTATCAGCCAAATTCCGAAATAACTCTGACCGGAGATGAAAAGGTGAATGTTGAAGTAAGAAAACCGGGACCAAATGTTACAATTACAATCAAAGATATACCGAAAAATATAGAAACTTCTACTGAAGCATGGCTCGATGTGTTTTTCGAAAAAGACGGATTCAAACAATTTATACCAACAGTATTTATTGAAAAGACTCAAGAAAATGATTTTGTATTTAAAGCAAGTATGAAGGATGGTAGCTATAAGATTGCTTTCTTAGGAACGCCGGATGGTAAGAGCATTGAAATTGATACAAACTTAGAAGTTGAAGGTACAACAAACACTGTAGTTAACCTTAAGAACAGCAATAACCATGCAATAATTGAAGGAACTGTAACAAACAACGGCAATCCTGTGAGTAATAAGGTATGGGTGGCAGTAACCTCAACTAATAACGGTGAAACAATCAAAAAGAAGACCCAGACCGATGAAAACGGAAAATTTGTATTGAAACTGCCGCATAACACTGTATGGAACCTTGTAGAAGTGGTAACCGACCAAGAGTATATCGGGGTTTCAAATGCCGGAGCGAGTGAGATAATCAGCATAGTTGAGCAAAATACGATAAACTGGTCTATAGAAATTAACGAAATAAAAGCCAAATAAGGTTTCACGTTTTAATAAACGGCCTATATACTGCAATACGCTGGCTCTTTAATGCCGGCGTATTGCAGATAGAAGCAGCATAAAATAAACTTTATGGAGGAACGAAAATGAGCACACAGGTAAATGTTGCAGTAAAGTTTAGAAGGTTTCTGGCATTTGTTTTATGTTTTACTTTAGTTTTCCTCTCAAATGGTTTTATTTTTGAGTCTAAGGCAAATTCTGCAGCTTCCTTTTCAATAAGCCCGGGTTATAGCAGTTCATCTACCTTATCTTCAAAGCTGATTAGCATCACGGCAAGTACCGAAGCATTTTCACCGGGATCTGCCTATCCTAGAATTTACAAAGACGGTGTGTTACAGGATGTAACAATAACAAACCTTGAATCAACTTCAACAAAGGTCAGCTTTAAAATAGCAACTGCCCTTCAGGATGGACAAACATACACTATAGGAATTGATGGTCCTACCGGATACAAATATCAAAGTGCAGCTTCGCTTGTTGTGGATAAACCAGTTATAACAGGAACATCGCCGCTTGTATCACTGTTAAAAGGATATGATTCTCAGAAATCAGTAACAATAACAGGGGGATGCACCAACTTTTCATTGGGGCAAACAACTGTAGAAGTATTAAGCGGTTCTACAGTTGTATCTACAGCTACTGTGACCAGTGTATCAGGGAGTGGGTCCACCCAGCAGCTGGCATTTAACATTTCAACAGGGATTACTCCGGGTGATTATGACTTGAGGGTTACCACCGGTAGTGAAGTCATAGTTAAATTAGCAGCATTAAAAGTATTGGGAAGTCAGACTATAGTTCTTAGTCAGAGTTCTCTTACTTCTTCCTATTCAAATGGGACAACAATAACTGTAACGGGTACAAATACCCTTTTCGATAGTGATATAACTACTGTTTCAATTATTGATGATGAGGGAAATGACACCGAAAAGGCCGGAACAAAGGTTGTTAACTCAAAAACCAGTCTTACCTTTCCTATAAGTTCAGGTCTTGGGGCAGGAACTTATAAAGTTCAGGTTTTGACAACGGGTTCTTGTGAAGAGGCACCGACTTCAACGCTTGTTATATCACAGCCTACAGGAGTATTGAAGAAGAATGATAAAACAATAACAACACTAGGGGGCAATTATCCGAATTTATCATTAAAAATTGAAGGTAACAGTACAAATTTCCAGTCAGGAAGCACACAACTATACGTTTTTGCTGAGGGAAGTGAAACGCCGATAACCGGAAAGATATCCGGGTCACCTTCCATTAGTGGGCAGACAATAACTTTTACCCTTGCAGGAGGAAATTCTGCATTAACTCCGGGAAATTATATTTTTAAGGCTGTTACAGGTTCACAAACAGCAGAAATTCCATTTGCAGTTGTTGCTCCTTCCATTTTAAAGGTTACTTATAATTCAAGTATAGTAGATACGTCAGGGGAAAAACCTAAAGTGGCTTTAGGGTACAAATCCTTTACGATGACTGTAAGCGGTTCAAATACCCACTTTTCAAATGATACAGCGGTGACGGTTGAGGATAATTCAGTTTCGGTGACATATACCAGTGAAACCGAAATAAGCTTCAGTATACCTGAAGGTAAAACTACAGGGTCATACACTATAGAAATTGATATGGATGGAGACTCGAATACCACTGGTGACATATTGACACAACAGTTTAAGGTTGGCTCTGTGGCAACTATAGAGGCTATATCACCAAATACAGTGATTAATTCCGGAGACACGGTAACTCTTACTGTTACAGGTAATAATACGCATTTTAACACAGGAGCCCCTTCGGTTGACATAATTGGTACTGACGAGAACATTTCAAACATAAAGGTTATAAATGACACTACATTAACTTTTGATTTGTCTCCCGGTTCAATATCTACCCCTGGAACTTATGGGATACAGGTGACAATAAATAATGCAGTAATTGCTGAAACTGCAACAACATCTTCAAATATTCTTACAGTTACAAACTCCGGCTTTTCAAACAATACTCCTGTTGTTTATACATCAGGATTGGAGTTTGCACAAATAATTCTTAAAGGAGTGAATCTTGATGTAAGCGAAGAGGCTGAAGTAAGTGTACAGGGCTATAGTGTACAGGATATGGATTTCAATACTGAGAATAATACAATAACATTTGATTTACCCGATGAGATTACGAAACAGGGAACGTATACAATAAATATTTCAAATGACGGCAGTAATTATTCAACCAGCATAGCTGTTGTTGAAAGCTATATAAACACCTTTAGTCCTGCGTACAAGGTTTACGGATACACAGACCGGGCATTTAGCATCAGTGGTAATGTTACAGTAGCATTTGAAACGGGAGCATTATCTTCGGTAAAGTTCAAGCAGGGAGCAACCACAAAAGCTACAGTTTCTTCAGATGATATTACCCTTAGCAATAATATATTATCTTTTGATATTCCGGCAGGACTTGATGTCGGTATTTACAATATTGAGCTTTCATGGGAATCAGGTAAAAAGATTACGGTAACCGGCAGTTTTGAAATAAAACATGAAATAAGTGCTTTAGCACTGACGTATAATAGCGTTGATGCAGGAGCCTCAATAACAACATATATGAATAAACCATCATTTTTGCTTAAGGCATTAGGTACCAAAGCTCAGGAGACGGGTACGGTTGACAGAACAGCAAAGGCTGACTGGACTTCCACTGATGAGAATGTTGTCACTGTGTCCGAAGGGACAGTTTCTATAGTCGGAGCAGGTACGGCTGCCGTAACAGCTTCATGGGACGACCAGTCAGACACTGTAAATGTTACTGTTGAGGGTCCTCTAAGTATTGAAATATCTACCGACAGCAGCAGTAATGTAACACTAGGTTCACAAACAGAGCTTATTGCTACAGCAAATTATGCGGATTCAACCACACAGAATGTTACTTCAAAAGCGGTATGGAGCTCTTCTAATACACAGAATGCACAAGTTGATTCAGAAGGGATTGTTACTGCGGTTGGAGCCGGTTCAGCGGTTATAACTGCTCTATTTACATCCAATTCAGTTTCTAAGTCGGATACAAAAAGTTTCAGTATATCTGACCTGACACTAACACCTTCGAGAGTAAATACCGCCGCACTCAATTCAGGTACATGGATAACTGTTTCGGGCATTGATACTTCTTCAGGTGTGGATGGAATAAGCGTGACGGCGGACGGAGCTTCAAAAACATCTACAATTACTGCCGTTACAGGAAGTAACCATTCGTTCAGGTTCAAACCGGAAGTTTCATCAGCAGGATCATATGCAATTGTTGTATCCAAAGGTGGACAGAATTATACTAAGACCTTTACTGTGGCTCAGAGCTCAATAACTCCAAACCTTTCCACACTGTTTGAAGGGTACTCTTCCTTTGAACTGGGTATCACCGGCACAAATGTTACCTTTGACAGTTCTGAAAGGAAACCGGTTATAACTGTCGATGGGTCCGCCATAAGCAGTGCAAGTGTAAATGTAAACGAGAGCTTGAACAGGGTAATATTCCCGTTCCCGGCAGGCAAAGCCGTTGGAACACATACCGTAAGACTTTCATGGAGTACAGGTGTTTATGCTGGATATTATCTGGAGACAACCATCAATGTGACAAATGCTATTGTGGATCAGGTTAAAATCTATAAGGACGGAAGTGAAGCTGCAAACAGTATTGAAATGAATGTAAATGATATTGTACATCTTACATTGAAGGCTTTTGATGAAAGTAGCAATGACCTTGGTTATATAACTTCCACCGCAGTATGGAGTTCCGGTAATAATTCAGTTGCAACGGTAGAAGAAGGTGTTGTTACAGGGATTACAGAAGGAAGTACAAGTATAACTGCTTCCTATGAGGGCAAATCCGATTCTGTTACGGTAGTAGTTTCCGCTGAAAGCCAACCTACGCCTGTAATTACTCCTTCACCGACACCAGCAGTAACAACACCGCCAGCTGGTGGTAGTAGCGGAGAATCTGGAAATTCCGGAGGTTCTACGGGAGGCATAATGCTTGATCCTGCTTTGCCTACACCATCACCTACGCCATCGCCTACACCTATACCGGATATACAAAAGGATATTACCGCAGTTGATGCAGCTAAGATAGCCGAAAAAATAAAAGGGCTGGCAGGCAGTAAGAGCAATGAAATTAAGTTTGAGCTTAACGAGGGTGAAAAGGCGGTAAAAGAGCTCCTGCTTAAGGAAGATGCAGTAAATTCAATTATAAATGCCAATGCCGACCTTTTAGTCAAGTCGGGAAGTGTTGAACTGAAAGTGCCTGTGGATATTATTAAAGGAATGGCTGATTCGCAAGTAAAAATTAATATAATTTCAGTTGGAAACGAAGAAAAGAACAACCTTATCAGCTTAATTCCACAGTCTTCCATGAAAAAGCTTCAGTTTAGAAGCAGTATTGTAGACCTTAAAATAAGTTCTGTAAAGGGTACAACCGAGAAGAGCATTTCAACCTTTGGCAGAAAAGTAAAAATTGAACTGGGTATTGACAATGCAGATACATTAAACACCAAAAAACTGGGAATATACTATCTTGATGAGGTTGCGAAAACATGGAAGTATGTAGGCGGCAAGTATAATGCAGCTACGGGAAAAGTGGGTACAGAAACAAACCATTTTACCAAATTCACTGTAATAGAATATGACAGGACTTTTATCGACGTTGGATCAGACAGTTGGGCAAAAGAGTATATTGAGCTTTTGGCTGCACGGCACATAACGGATGGAATAGATGAAAACAATTTTGATCCGGGAGGAGTTGTAACAAGGGCTCAATTTGCAACCTTCCTGGTCAAGGCATTGGGCATAGAAACTCAAGCCTATAGGGGAAAATTCAGTGATGTTCCTTCTGGCAAGTGGTTTACACTATATGTTGAAGCTGCTGAAAGGGCAGGGTTGGTAAGCGGCTATGGAAATGGCGGTTTTAATCCAGATGCAAACATAACAAGAGAGCAGATGGCCGCAATGGTAATGAATGCCTATAAATACGCAGTGAAAGCCGACATAGCTGTGGAAGCAGGAAAATCAACGGCAAAATTCAACGATGAAGACACAATAAGCAGTTGGGCAAAAGATTCGGTGTACGCCGCTCAGGCAAAAGGCATAATAAACGGTATGCCGGGCAATGTATATAACCCGTCGGATAATGCTAAAAGAGAGCAGGCTGCAAGGGTTATAATAGGGTTGCTTGAACTTTTAGGCGAGATATAGTAAATAATACAATAAAGAAATACATTATAAAAACCCCTGGATTTCTGTTCAGGGGTTTATTCTTCAGGCTGTTCATTCAATTTATTAAGAAAGATAACCACCCTTTTTATGTATTCATCGGTAAATCCTCTAAAACTGCCTATATGTCCTACACCTTCGGTTTCCCAGAGCTCGGCTGTATTGCCTGCGGATTTTAACAAGTCATAGCTACTTTGTATCGGTATTATCGTATCATCTTTACTGTGGATTAAGAGAATAGGTCTCGGAGAAATTTTGTCCACAACCTTTACAGGGCTTACTTTGCTTGTATCAACCCCCGTAAGAATCTTCATGGACAACAGTGTAGTATCGTTGAAAGGCACTGCGGGAAGCTTACTCCAAACGCTGAGATTGCCTTTTAGGTATTGTGTCAAATCAGCAAAAGGACTGTCGGCTATTACTGCATTGACATCATTGTTTTCTGCGGCAACTAAAATACTGGTGGATGCTCCCATTGAAAAACCCAAAAGCACAATTTCATCCGAGCCTTTGTTTTTTACATATTTTATTGCTCCTAGCAGGTCATCCTTTTCAAACAACCCGACAGAGGTCAGATTCCCTTCCGATTCACCGCTGTTTCTGAAGTCAAAGGTCATAACATTATACCCTTCGTTTAGTATTGCTTTTACAAGAACAAGGGTATCTTCGTCGAATTGGAGTCTGTTGTTCCCATAACCGTGGGCAAGAATTACCGTCCTTTTGCTTCCTTTTACTTCAAAAAACCAGCCTTTTAAGGTCAGAGTATCGTTTATATCCTTGAAGGTGATATTATTATACTCAGGCACAATATTTGCTGAGAAGACAGGTATACTCTGCCTTTCAGGGTGTGACAGATCCCACCCTATATAAGATGATATACACATAACTATAACTGCGGCTATTATAAGCAACAGTATGATAAAAATCAAAATATTTCTTACCATATGACTTTTCCGATTTATGTATGATAAGCTCGATATTCGCACAGTTTTCCTCCTTGTGTTTTTCAAAGCCATTAAAAATTACCTGTTTTATAGTTATTTTAACAGTTGACTATGTATTCGTTTATTTTTATTATATTTTTAAAAGCAAATTTAGTAAAGTTAAAAATACTTAATCAAAAAGCGTTATATTAAGGGGTTATAAAAATGACAGTTATCTTGCACAGAGGTATTATGAAGAGCATAGAAGCGAAGTTTGCTCATTGGTTCATTGCAGCTTTTGTTGCAATATGCTACTATTATAATGGTTTACAAAGGGATTAGGACGAAGTATTCAATAAATTTGAATTATACTTATAAAAGGATTAAATAATAAAAGGGGCTGATTTAAATAGGCATATCAGAGTATTTGAATTCTGATATATTTGGTTGGGTAATCCTACCGATACTTATATTTGCATCAAGAATAATTGATGTCACATTAGGAACTATAAGGATCATATTTGTTTCAAGAGGAAAGAAATGTTTGGCTCCCATTCTGGGTTTCTTTGAAGTTATAATCTGGATTATGGCTATAAGTCAAATAATGCAGAATCTGAACAATTTTGCCTGCTATGTGGCATATGCAGCCGGCTTTGCTACAGGAACATATGTAGGTATAATTATCGAAGAGAAGTTAGCAATTGGAATGCTTGTTGTCAGAGTAATCGTTGTAGAGGATGAGCATCAATTAAAGCAGAGTCTTTACAAAGCAGGTTTTGGGGTTACTGTGGTAGATGCCCAAGGAGCAAATGGAGATGTGAAAATAATTTATACAGTTATTAAGCGCAAGGATTTGAATGAGGTTATGGAGATTGTAACCAACTGTAACTCAAAGGCATTCTACTCCATAGAGGACGCAAGAAAGGTAAGACAGGGAGTTTTCAGGTCTGGGGCTGATTCAAACTATAAGAAATCAGGTGTTTTAAACTTGTTTCGTTTTCATAGAATAGACGGGATGAACAAAAAAGGAAAGTAGAAGGAAGCATTATAAGGAAGCACAATATAGAATGAATAATATTTGTTTATGAGGTATGATATGGCTGATAATATTTTGCCCAAGGCATGGGAAAGCCTTTTGAATTCTTCTGCATTTATTCCTGTTATAGTAAAAACCTTGGAAAGCTTTCATGACACTACTTGGTCTATGGAGCCGAACAGGCATGAGTCTTTTGAAATGGTGTATATAAAAAAGGGGAATGCAGTTTTTGAAATATCCGGCTGTCCTGCTGAAATAGGACCTAACGATATTATAATTATAAAGCCTGAGCAGCCTCACAGATTTATTGTGAAGTCTGAATCTGGTTGTGAATTTATTGTTTTGAGTTTTAAATTTCAGAGCAAGTTCGACAACCAAATTTTGGATTTATCTTTGGAAGACTTTCTGAATTTCGTAAGCAGTAAAGAGACAGGGGCTTTTATTACTTTGAAGGTAAGCCAAAAAAATGAAATAATAAATCTTTTAAACAGAATTTTAAAGGAGAAGGAGAATCCCGAGATAGGCAGTGAGTTTCTAAACTATCTTTTTGTTTTAGAGCTTTTTGTTCTGATTTCAAGGGCTCTTAAGATGGAATGGGAAAATAGTATCAAGAATAAAAGTCCGAAACTGAAGGAACTTATTCAGGCTTCCGTTAGTTATATTAACAACAATTTCGAAAGGGATATATCGCTAAAAGATATTGCCCGATATGTGTTTTTGAGTTCAAGTTATTTTACGAGGGCATTTAAAGAAGAGATTGGCATAAGTCCGATCAATTATCTTTTGAAGGTAAGAGTTGAAAGGGCAAAGGAACTTTTAAGGGATACAGACCTTAAAGTCAGTGATATTGCATTAAGTGTAGGTTTTTCCAATCATCAGAGATTTAACGATATCTTCAAAAAATACGTGAAACATACCCCGCTTAAATTTAGAAAAGTAACCCGAGACGGGTGAAAAAGTACCATCTCGCAAAAAACGTTAAAAAATCAGTTAAATAAAGATAAATAACAGGAAGAATCTTTTTTCTAAGAGGGTTATAATTTTTATATACTATATTAATTACGAAAATGAATTTACATTGAAGCGTGATGTAAAATCTTTATCGCATTCAATATAGTATTATGGCAGTTGGTTTTAACTTTTGAATAAGGGATAAGTATAATAATAAGGAGGTTTTAACATATGGGAATGACTATGACGCAAAAAATTCTTGCAGATCATGCTGGACTTGAAAGTGTTTCTGCAGGACAATTGATCGAAGCGAGGCTGGATATGGTTTTGGGAAATGACATAACCACTCCGGTTGCAGTTAAAGAGTTCAGGAAAATTGGGATTGACAAAGTATTTGATGTCAATAAGATTTCAATAGTGCCAGACCATTTCACTCCTAATAAAGACATAAAATCTGCCGAGCAGGTTAAGTTTGTCAGGGAATTTGCAAAAGAAATGGGGATTGTAAATTTTTTCGAAGTCGGTCAGATGGGCGTTGAACATGCACTTTTGCCTGAAAAGGGTCTTGTAGTGACAGGGGATGTGGTTATAGGGGCAGACTCTCATACATGTACCTACGGGGCGTTAGGAGCTTTTTCGACAGGAGTAGGAAGCACCGATATGGCCGCTGGTATGGCAACGGGAGAAGCGTGGTTCAAGGTGCCTGAAGCAATAAAATTTGTATTGAAGGGAAAACCGGGCAAGTGGGTAAGCGGTAAAGATGTAATACTTCATATTATTGGTATGATAGGCGTTGATGGAGCACTTTATCAATCCATGGAATTTGTAGGTGAGGGGGTTCAAAATTTATCTATGGATGACAGGTTTGCTATGGCTAACATGGCAATAGAAGCAGGAGGTAAAAACGGGATTTTTGAAGTGGACGAAAAAACCCTCGAATATGTAAAGGAGCATTCAACCAAGCCTTATAAAGTATATAAAGCTGACGAGGATGCACAGTATACGGCGGTTTATGAAATTGACCTTGCACAAGTCAAGCCTACAGTAGCATTCCCACATTTGCCTTCAAATGCCAGAACTATAGACAATGTTGGAGATGTCAGAATAGATCAGGTTGTAATAGGCTCATGTACCAATGGAAGAATAGAGGATTTAAGAGTAGCGGCAGAAATACTGAAAGGAAAGAAAGTGCATCCTGATGTAAGGTGCATTATTATTCCGGCTACGCAAAAAATATGGAAACAGGCTATGAATGAAGGCTTGTTTGATATATATATCGATTCGGGAGCTGCGGTTAGTACGCCTACCTGTGGTCCGTGCCTTGGAGGTCATATGGGTATTCTTGCAAAGGGTGAACGTGCTGTTGCAACCACTAACCGTAATTTTGTCGGTAGGATGGGGCATCCTGAAAGTGAGGTTTATCTTGCAAGCCCTGCTATTGCAGCTTCATCAGCCATAGCGGGAAAGATTGCTTCGCCTGATGAAGTGTAGACTTAAAAGCAGAAAAAGAACAGGATTTCGAATTTGTAATATAAAGGAGAGTGGCTAATAATGAAAGCTCAAGGAGAAGTCATAAAATATGGCGATAATGTTGATACGGATGTAATAATTCCTGCAAGGCACTTAAACACATCAGACCCGGATGAGCTTGCAAAACACTGCATGGAAGATATTGATGCAGACTTTGTATCAAAGGTTAAAAAGGGTGATATTATGGTGGCTGGCAAGAATTTTGGGTGTGGCTCGTCCAGGGAACATGCACCTATTTCAATAAAAGCTTCGGGGATATCCTGTGTTATTGCTGAAACCTTTGCAAGAATATTTTACAGGAATGCTATAAATATCGGTCTTCCTATTCTGGAGTGCCCTGAGGCGGCAAAGGATATTTCGCAGGGGGATACAGTAAGCATAGACTTTGATACCGGTAAGATTGTGAATATCACAAAGAGCCGGGAATATACAGGGGTGCCTTTTCCTGAGTTTATGCAGGAGTTGATAGCTTCCGACGGCTTGATAGGGTACATCAAAAAGAACAAAAATAAATAATGCAAATGACATATATTTAAAGGAGGAAATGGTTGATATGAAAAAATATAATATCGGGGTTATTCCCGGAGATGGAACAGGACCGGAAGTTGTTGGTGAGTGTATCAAGGTTCTTAGAGCTGTAAGCAAAAAGTATGATTTTGATATGGATCTTGAGTACTTTGACTTTGGAGGGGAAAGATATTTAAAGACAGGCAAAGTACTGTCGGATAATGATATCGAAAAGGTAAGAACAAAGCAGGCGGTTTTATTGGGTGCCATAGGTCATCCTGATGTTGCTCCAGGTATACTTGAAAAGGGCATACTGTTAAAACTGCGTTTTGCACTTGACCAGTATATAAACTTAAGACCTGTAAAGCTTTATGATGGCGTTTATACACCATTAAAGGATAAAGGTGCAAATGAGATTGACTTTGTAGTTGTAAGAGAAAACACGGAAGGTCTTTATACAGGTGGTGGCGGATTCTTAAAGAAAGGTACTGCCGATGAGGTAGCTATACAGGAGTCGATTAATACCCGTAAAGGCGTTGAAAGATGTATAAGATTTGCATTTGAATATACGAAAAAGAGGAATAAGGGCAAGAAGCTTACGCTCTGCGGAAAGACCAATGTTCTAACCTTTGCTTTCGATCTGTGGGAAAGAACATTCTATGAAGTAGCAAAGGAATATCCTGATATTCAGACCGACTACTGCCATGTTGATGCTACTTGTATGTGGATGGTTAAGAATCCCGAGTACTTTGATGTTATTGTTACCGATAACATGTTCGGTGACATAATCACAGACTTAGGAGCCGTTATACAGGGAGGAATGGGAATAGCAGCAGGTGGAAATATCAATCCTGAGGGAGTATCAATGTTTGAACCTATCGGGGGTTCAGCACCTAAATATACTGGAAAGAACGTTATTAATCCTCTTGCGGCAATAGCATCCGGGCAAATGATGCTTGAGCAGCTAGGAGAGGAAAAAGCTGCAACGGATATAGAGAATGCAATAATGAAAGCTGTAAAGGATGATATAAAAGACCTTGGAGCAGGCAGAATGGGTTATGGTACCAGAGAAGTAGGAGACCTTATTGTAAGTTACCTGTAAGCGACAGAATCAATAAGGCTGTTTTTTGAATAAAAGCTAAAGAGTATGTTAATAACCCAAATAGTATATATTAACCAATAATTATAACACAATAGTAAAGGGAGCCTAAAATAATTTAGGTTCCCTAAAAAGTTTACCACGATAAAAATAAAAATAAAGATAAAGATAAAGATAAACCTACAAGTAAAAGGTTTAGCCTTCTTACCGTTATATCGATTTCATATCACAAAATGGCACACACTAAAAATTGAACCATAGTATAAAATTTCTGCTATGTTCAACACAAGATAACAGGATTTTTTTAGGATTATTTGTATTGTGTAAATTTATATACAAGTTTTCCTATTATTTCTATTTCGTTAATGTTAAATATTTCTTTGTCAAAAATATCACTATCAGCCTTCAGGATAACATTGTTTTCATTTTCATGTTTTTCGTAATATCTTAACAATACATGCCTATCATACATTACAAGAACAATATCTCCATTCCTCAACTCAGCTTCCATATCGATTATAAGAGTATCTTCATAACCTATTCCGCTGTCAAGAAGACTGTTGTCAGGACAATTTATTATGAAACAATTGCTCTTTGAATCAACCAAATGAGAGGGTAGTGGATAGTACTTTGTTACATTGTACAGGTTAAACAGATCATCAATATTACGTTTGCTAATTTTATTGATTTTAGGCAAATATGTGTGTTCTGCATATTTTGAATCAGTTGATACAAGCTGTATGGATCTTGCCATACCAAGCTGCCTTTTTATTACACCTTTTTGTTCGAGTCTGTTTAAAATTCCCTGTACCGCACCCGGTGTTTTTTCCCCGACCATTATGCCTATTTCTCTCACAGTCGGAGGGATGCCTTTTGATTTAATAAACGCCTCTATGGCTGAATACACCTTTTTTTGTTTGGATGTTAAAAAATTAAAATCGGTAGACATTTTGACCCGTCCTTTTGTATTATTATTTAAAAAACTACTACTATATTGAATGCGATAAAGATTTTACATCGCACTTCAATTTCCTTAATATAAATCACGAAAATTAGTTTTTCAATGCAGAGCCATTTTCGTGATTAAGATATATTGAATGCGATAAAGATTTTACATCGCACTTCAATATGTGTTTGTTTTAGCAATTTACATAAAACATCAGTGTATAGTTTAGCAAATATATTATTTTTTTTCAACTTTAATTAATAGAAATAATGTTAATATAATGTATCAAGCTATTATCATATGTTTACAAAACATAAAAATAATATGAATGCAAAAACATTCTTGTGGTAAAGATAACCTTAGTGGGGAAATTCTGGGATAAATAAAGTAAAGCTACAAAAAAAGGTTTAGATGAATTGTAGGTTGATGTTAGTATGAATATCAAATTTAAAATATGTAAATACTTAGATGTGTTGAATTCAAATACTAATTGATTTATAAGGGATTATAACCGAACTTTCCCACAGTGCTTATGGGCTTTTTGTCGCTAACGCAGAATTGCTCACCGTGGTCAAAAAGTAAACTTTTTGCCTTTAACTTGTGAGTAACCATAGCCTGAAAATACTATAAATGGGAAAGCTGAGATTATAAGTAAACGTAAATTTATGAAAGAGGTGATGTTATGAGTCAATTTAATATCGGCAGAAGGGTTAAAGGCAGTACTATTGCTTTGATGGTAATAGGTTGGATTTCAGCTGTACTATCATTGTTTGCCTACCCGTTTATTTTTGGAGTTGTGGGTGTAATTATGGGAATTATGGCTACGAAATCCGGTAGCAGAGCAGGTTTAAGCTTAATTGTAACAAGTATAATCCTTATGGGAATTGGTCTGATTTTTAGTGGTGTCATAATGAATTACACAACACATTTCCTAGGATTATAGTTTTATATTTTACTCATTCCTTAATGCAATATTACGAAAACCAATTTTTTTAATTTAGAATCATTTTCGTGATTAATATGCTTAAGAGTTGCCGGCAATTCAAAATTGTGGAATAAACGCAGAGACCTATAAATAGGGGCTGTCTCAGGCTTGTTATAAGAGACAGCCTTTATCAGACACCTTTGAATGAAATAAAAATCTTCGGGACATTGAGTCCCAAAGATTTTTGCTGGATTTCCTTTCAGGAAATGACCCTAATAAAAGAGACAAAATTGAGTACCCTTGACGGGTACTCAATATATTGTGAAATGCCCCATTTTCGAATAAAAACTTACTGATTAGAACATATTGAAGAAGGTAAACCGATCTTTGTGGGACGATTTTTTAATGTTTATTACTTTTTCGCCCAAATCAGTTTGATCTCCGTTTTTATTTGTTACACGCAATTTGATTATATGCTTGCCCGTGGAATACTTGGATGTATCAAGGCTGTAAAAGAAGCCTGATTTTTTGGTTTTATACTCAGGGTATCTCCAGTAAATATCATGCCTTGTAACACCATAATTTGCTTTTCCTGCTACTTTGCCATCTACAAGTATTTCAACTTTTGAAATTTCTTTTGAATCAAGAACCCAGCCCATAATTAACAATTTTCCGTTAACAGTAGAATTTCCTTTTGGTGAATCAATATATCCTTTTGCTGGAAGGTCTGCTTTTTTTGCTTTTATATTTATCTGCCCCTCTGTAAAATTTGCAGGTATAGGTTTGAGGTCAAAGTCTCCGAAAGAAAAATCATTTATCTGTGTTATTTGTGTTGTTCCTAAGGGTGCATCTTTTTTAATCTTTAAGCTTATTACTGCAAAATCACCGTCTTCTGTTATCAATCCACGACCAGATACAGTTTCGTCAATATACAGCATGACTATTTCAGATTTCAAATTTAGATTATACGAAAAGTTTTTGTTTGGATTTATTACTATATTTCCCGGTTTTATTGCTGTGACTTCAAATATATCCGTATCAAAAGAAAGGCTGAAATCACAACATATAAGTCCCTCTGAAGGTACATTAACAAATCGGACGGGTACTTTTACAATATCTCCCGGTCTACCTTCTTCAGTACCTATTTCCACATTTAACACGGGGGTTGGCTTAGGAGCAGCCGGTGTAGAAGAAGGTGTCGGAAAAGGAGTAACCGGCTCAGGTATAAGCGTAGGCTCAGGTGTAGGTGTCGGTTCAGGTGTAAGCGTCGGTTCAGGTGTAGGTGTCGGTTCAGGTGTAGGTGTCGGTTCAGGTGTAGGTGTCGGTTCAGGTGTAAGTGTCGGTTCTGGTATAAGCGTAGGCTCGGGTGTAAGTGTAGGTGTAGGTACATCGGATGCTTGTACGATTACAGTGCCGTTTATAAAGGATACAGGTATATTTATTAAGTCATAGTCTGCGAAGCAATAATCTTTATTATATAAGTAATTAAACTGTTCTATTTCGGTAGTAGAGTTATAACTTGCAGTTTCCTTTATTTTAATGCTTATTTCTGCGAATACTCCATCCTCTGTTATTCTTTCCAGCTCAATTCCGGTTTCGTCAAAAAATGCAATTGTTACAAAACTTTTCCTTTCCAATGAATAGTCGAATATTTGAGAATCATCGTTTTTATGTACGATGTAATGGAAGGACTCTTTAGGACTTTTAATAATCTTTCCTGCCAACACTTCTATTATTTCCAACAAATTTGAATCATAAGATAGTTTGAAATCACAGTTATTAACTCCGGTTGATGGCACATTGACAAACCTGATTGGTACTTTTACAGTGTCTCCCGGTATGCCTTTTACTGTGCCTATTTCCACTTTGAATTCGTCCATGGGTATTTCAAAAGGTGATGGTGTAGGAGTTGAAGTAGGTGTTGAAGTAGGTGTTGAAGTAATTGTGGGTGTTGAAGTAATTGTAGGTGTAGGAGTAGGAGTTGGAGTGTATGGAAGATCATCTGAAGGAATTACAGTAACAACTCCGTTTTTAATACTTGTAGGTATTGAATTAAAGTCGTAGTTTCCAAAACAAATAGAACCTTTAGGAGCAATTTCAAGTATGCTTACCGCTTGTGCATATGGTTTTATTTTGAATCTCATAACGGCAAACTCTCCACTTTCCGTTATTAATTCTTTGCCTAACTGTTCTTCATCAACATAGAATAAGCAAACAGAGCCGACTTTATCATGGTAGTCTAGATTTACATCCGGGTTTTTAGTTATGGCACCCGCTTTTATTTCAATAAACTCAAGTGCTTTTGAATCATAAGATATTGTAAAATCACAGTTATTTATTCCTGAAGAAGGTACGTTTGCGAAATTAATGCTCACATCCACAATATCTCCAGGTTTGCCTTCAGTAGATTTAATTTCTAACTGTATTGGCTGTTTGTAGATGACAAAATTTACTCCACCTACTAGACCATACCAAGGTATGTATGTCAGGTTGATACTCCCAAAGGTGCCATTTGACCCTATGGATAGGGTGCTATAATCGGATATTTCGTTAGAATATTGCGGTTTATTATCTTTTATTTTAAACAGGATATTTGTGAATGCACCATTTTGCTTGATTGAGTACTCTCCTGTTCCTGTTGATTCACAGTATAGAAAGTATATTGCTCCTTCTTCCGAAATAACATTACTGTCGAAACTGTTTGAAGGGTCTTCAACAATTGTTCCCGGCAATACGCTTACAACTTCTAAACGACTTGAATCATAACGCAGTTTGAAGTCACAGTTAAGTATTCCCGAAGAGGGTACATTGGAAAAATCAATTGGTATCATTACTACGTCTCCAGGATTTCCATCCACTTTGCCTACTGTTAATTTGAGTGTAGATTGTTCATCTGTGGTTAATGGCTGCTCATAAGCAAATGACAATGATGCCATTGATAATATCATACACAGCATCACAAAGACACTTACAACTGACCTTAATGATTTCATATACATTTCTAAATCCCCCTTTTAATAAGAAAGTTATATATGAAAAGGTATAGACCTTTTCAATACTGATTAGGGCCATTTCCTGAAAGGAAATCCGGCAAAAAGCGAGGGATTCAATGTCCCGAAGCTTTT
>LSQX01145599.1_pt2 | contig 33226 bp, 29 predicted proteins | sample 654561 | NCBI WGS metagenome assembly LSQX01 (sample SAMN04489861, study PRJNA283612) | anaerobic digester metagenome | isolation source: 4 biogas reactors fed with cattle manure at either 37C or 55C with and... | place: Denmark: Kongens Lyngby | collected 2014 | reverse complement strand
AAAAAATTAAAGTAAAATAATATTTATATACACTAGTATTTATAACAGGAATTGCATGGGCTTTATTGTTGAATATTGTTCATTGCCAATGGCACAGTATTTGCATATTTAATTAGGAAAGGAATCAAGATTGTTACCACTAATTATTGGAAATGAATTTGGGAGGTTAAAATATGAAACTGCAAACAGTAAAAGTCGAAAATGCAGTTGGTAAAATCCTTTGCCATGATATAACTAAAATTGTGCGGGGAGAATGTAAAGAAGCAGTTTTTAAAAAGGGCCATATTATTCAAAAAGAGGACATTCCCAAGTTTCTAAAAATAGGAAAGGATAATATATATATTTTAGACCTTGATGCAGATGATGTACATGAAGATATTGCCGGTATCAGACTGGGAAGTGCAATAACTGGACCTGGTGTAACTTGGCGCGGTCCCAAAGAGAGTAAGGTATCGCTGTTTGCAGAAAGAGATGGTTTATTTAAAATTAATGTTGCTGCCCTGGAGGCAATAAATGAATTGCCAGATGTAATACTATCCACATTACGCAATAATTCCGTAGTTAAAAAAGGTGATTTGCTGGCTGGAACCAAGGTAATTCCCTTAGTAGTTCCAGAACAAACAGTTGCGACAGCTGAAAAAATATGTCAGGATGCAGGATGGATCACTGAAGTTGTGCCATTTAAACAGGTAAAAGTAGGTGTGGTTATTACTGGTAATGAAGTTTACAAACAGCGGATCAGGGATAGTTTTGGACCCGTAATGAAAGAAAAAATGCAAGCTTATGGTCAGGAAATACTGAGAATAGATTATGCACCTGATGACTGTGAGGACATAAGAAATAAAATCAGTAAAATGGCTGATGACGGGGCAGGACTGATTATTGTTACCGGAGGCATGTCAGTGGATCCTGATGATCTTACTCCCACGGCTATAGCTCAAACTGGTGCTGAAGTTGTTAAATATGGAGCCCCGGTACTTCCCGGTGCCATGTTTATGCTGGCTTATTTAAAGGACACTGCTATTATGGGTGTACCCGCCTGCGGTATGTTCTTTAAAACAACCATTGTTGATATACTTTTGCCCAGAGTGCTTGTTGGTGAGAGGTTAACCAGGAAAGATATTACTGGCCTTGGACACGGAGGCCTATGCAGATCCTGCGAAAGCTGCCATTTTCCTAATTGTACATTTGGTGTTGGTGTTTTTTAGTGAGCTTAGTGCAGATAGAGGAGGCCAAGAAATATGAAAGAGCTGCAGGAACAAATGGCGGTTATTACGGTTATTAAGCAGGAAAACCTGAATGATGGACTAATTGGTCAAAAGGCAATTTATATTCAGGGCCAAAGTGAAGGCATATCTATTCCCTGGATCAAGGCCAAATTAGAGGAATTAGTACAAATAAGTCTGTCTGCCGGGTCTCTCAAGGTCACCAGTATCATTAATCAGGACAAGCCGGAACAAAAAGTTACTGTTATGATCGAGCCTTGTTTGCTGCCTGAGGAATTGGTTATTCTGGGAGGGGGGCATATTGCAAAACCACTGGCCAAAGTAGCCAAACTATTGGGTTTTAAGGTAGTGGTTCTAGATGACCGGCCTGGTTTTGCTTCAAAGGAACGCTTCCCTGACGCTGATCAGCTTTTTACCATGCCTTTTGACAGGATTCATGAGGTTTTGGAATTAGGGGCCAGAAGCCATGTAGTAATAGTAACTCAAGGTCATAGACACGACTGGGTTTGTATGCAGCAGGTATTGAAATTCCCTTTTGCATATCTGGGCGTAATTGGCAGCAAAAGAAAAATTGCTTTGACTAAAGAAAAAATGATGGCAGAGGGTTTTGATCCAAGTAAAATAAATAATATATATATGCCCATAGGGATTGATATAGGAGCAGAGACTCCTGAGGAAATAGCCATCAGCATAGCTGCAGAATTAATCAAGGTTCGATATGGAGGAAAAGCTGCTTCCTTATCAGGAAACAATAATTTGGCTGCAAAATCTCCTGATCAATCAACTGATGCACAATTTGATCTGATACAAAAAGCAGCTAATTTGGCAAAACATGAAACACCGGCGGCAGTAGCTACAATTTATAGAACAGAAGGTTCTACTCCCCGAAAAGCTGGTTCCCGTATGATTATTAAGGATGATGGAACGATCTACGGGACAATCGGAGGCGGCAAGGGCGAGGCCATGGTATGTGAAGAAGCCAAAAAAATTATAGAAAGTGAACGGCCGGGAATATTCCAAGTTGATATGAATGCCGATATGCTGGATGAATTAGGAATGATTTGCGGCGGAAGTATTACAGTTTTCATTGAACCGGTCAAATCATTTGCCGGTGCTTTTAAAGAAGGCAGGCTCGAATGAAACGTTCCTTTATATTAATGCTGATAGTGCCCTTTTTATGGGCACTTAATTTTGTGTTCGGTAAGGTACTGGTAGATTTATTGCCGCCATTTACCATAGCCGGCGGTAGGTTTACAGTTGCCGGGATCATCTTTGGCCTATGGATCCTGTTAAGGAAAAAAAGGCTGCCGCAAACCGATTTTAAATTCATATTAAATCTCTTTCTGATCGGTCTTACCAGCGTTGTTACTTATAATGGGGTCCTCTATATGGGACTTAAGCATACAACTGTTGTAAATGGAACCATTGTTAATTCTTTTAACCCGATTGCTATCATGTTCCTAGCGTTTTTGATTCTTAAAGAGAAGGTAACTTGGAAGCAAATTTTAGGGGCAGTTATATCTATTTTTGGAGTGGCGGTCATTGTAAGCGGCGGCAGTTTAAGTGCCTTAACTAAATTTAATATTGGCGATATCATAATTTTCCTGAATACTTTTGTTTGGGCTTTATTTTCAGTATTAGGGAAAAAAGCCATGAAGGTCATGAGCCCTTTGGAGACAATTGCTTTTACCACTTGTATGGGTCTGCCCCTTTTATGGTTGGTGTGTGGCGTAGAGCTGCATTATTCTCCTGTTGAAAGCTTATCTTTGTCAACCGTACTATTAGTCATTTTTTTGGGAGTCTTCGCTTCAGTTCTGGCCTTTGTCTGGTGGTATCAGGGAATAAGGGATTTTGGAGCTTCCGGAGCTGCAGCCTTTTATAATTTAATTCCGCTTTACTCATTAATACTCAGTGCTGTTTTCCTGGGAGAAGATATACATATGTATCACATTTTAGGGTGCTTACTGATTTTAGGCGGGGTATTTATATCTTCTCAGTCGTTGAATAAGCAGCCGGTTTCAGAAGGTTAATCAGCTGATTATTGGCAGTTGTCAAAAGTTTTGTTTGCAAATATAAAATAGATTGGAAGAAAATTTATGACAGAATTACATAATGTATCAAAAGCTGCTATTAAAAAGACTCTTACATATCGATATTATATATTTGTAGTAATCGCGATAGCATATTTTTTAATTTATTTCCACCGCACTTCAACGGCAGTTATGGCGCCGGAATTAGTATCAACTTTTGGCATATCTACAACCACAGTTGGTTTTCTTGGATCACTATATTTTTATGCCTATGCCCTGGGCCAACTGCCGGCTGGTATTCTGGCTGATCGTTGGGGAGCAAGAAAAACCCTGACTTTGTTTGTAACTATAATGGGTCTGGGAGCTATTGTATTTGGGATGGCAGAAAATCTTGATATAGTTCTTATAGGAAGATTTCTGGTGGGGCTGGGAGCGGGATTTGTTTTCGTTCCGATTACACGGCTTTTAGCTGACTGGTTTAGAAGAAATGAGTTTGCTGTCTATGTTGGAATACTTACTGCCACTGGCAATATAGGTTCTCTGGCTTCCTCTGCACCGATGGTAATTCTCATGGCGGTTATTGGTTGGAGAAGTACTATGAGTGCTATTGGAGCAGTATCATTGCTGGCTGCCCTGTTAATATATATAGTTGTCCGCAACAAACCTGGTGAGATCGGTGGAGCAAGTATTGCTGCTATTGAGAATATAGAAGCTGTGAGTGTAACTCCACTGGGAATTATAGAGAGCCTTAAAATACTCCTGCGTAAATATAATTTTTGGACTATTGCTATTATGTTCTTTGTACTCTATGGAACTATAATGGGTTTTCAAGGTTTATGGGGCGGGCCTTTCCTGATAAATGTTTATCACTTGACCAATGAACAGGCTGGGAAACTGCTTATGCTTATTCCCATTGGTATGATCCCAGGCTGCATTATATCTGGAATTCTAGCTGATAAGGTGGTTAAATCAAGGAAAAAAGTATCAGTAGCAGGGTTGTTCTGCTATATACTAACCTGGATCCCTTTAGTAATCTGGACTGATTCCATGTCACTTGGCTTTATAAAAATTTTATTATTTGCTTATGGTTTATTTGGTGGAATCTTTACTTTAATGTCGGCAAATCTGCAGGAAAATCTTGATTTAAGGATGATCGGAACAGGTTTAGGGGTTTTGAATTTTTTTGCTTTCAGTGGTGGTGCTGTTTATCAACAGGTCATGGCGGGTATTATAGACAAGGCACCCGTTTTCAATAACCTTATTGCAGTTTCAGGGTTTAGAAATGCTTATATATTCTGTCTGGTTACTTTGATTCTGGCATTAGTCTTTTATTGCACCCAGAATGATGTTTCTCTGGCTGCTAAAAATAAAGGAATGAACAGGGAAAACGTACGGAAATAGCATTAAAAGCAAAGGATTTATGGTTATGGATCTGTTTTATGCTTTGGATTTAAAAGAAAGAGAAATTATATCCTTTGTAGGAGGGGGAGGAAAAACCACCCTTATGTTTCGCTTGGCTGATGAAATCCCCAACCGGTATCAAACCTTAATAACCACTACTACCAAGATTTTTATTCCTCCGGCAGATAGATATCCCACTTTTACTGCAAACGGAAATAAATTCAATGAAATTGAGTTAAAACAGTTTCTCCAGGCAGGTATTAAGCCAGTGCTGGGCTCAGGGCTATTGCCAGAAAACAAACTTAGCGGGCTTAATCAGGAACAGTTTAAAAATATAGCCCAGTGGCAGGAAATTGAGTATATCCTGGTTGAAGCAGATGGTTCAAAAGGCCGTCCTTTAAAAGGGCATTTATATTTTGAACCGGTCATTCCCCAATGGACAACGATGGTTATAATCGTAATAGGTGCAGATGCATTAGGCAAACCTCTTGATAGTGATTATGTCCATAGGTCTGAAGTAGTGACTGAATTAACCGGGAATAGGCCCGGATCAGTTATTACTCCGGAAATCATATCTAAGTTAATCACTCATTCCCAGGGTATAATGCGTTCAATACCGCCACTGGCTAGGACGACAGTTATAATAAACAAAGTTGATTGCCTGGCATCACTTGATGAGGCTTACCGAACAGCGCAGCTGCTTATCGGCGATTTAATTGAAAAAGTGGTTTTATGTTCCGCCATAAGCAAGCACCCGGTAGTTGATGTAGTTTATAAATAAAACAGAACCTGGACCTTCTGATTTTAATCCTTTCAATACTTGAAACAAGTTTAATTAACGTAAATAATAGATTTTCCCACATCACTGTCATCAATATTGGCTTTGCTAATTCAAGTGTTTATCAAGGATTTAATCAAGGTTTGCTATCTGTATTTCATCTCGCAACTCTATCTTCTATATAAACCCCTGCTTTTAGAATTATAAGAATATTGTGATACATTCTATGTCCCAGGTATTAAAGACATTATTGGGGGGAACTTTACTATATGCTTGCTGTTAAATTCTATTAGTAAGCGAATATGTAACCAAAACACGTATACAATTAATAAAATTTGCGCTTAAAAGATGTTACAAAGCAAGAATTATTAATCTTTGTCGTATATCTTACAAAGAATGCAATGAGCATAATATTTTACAAATGCGAGGTAATAATGAATAGTTTGAAATTAAAATCAAATATTTTAGTGCGATTATTAGTCTTGCTATTTATGGCTTTCTTATTAATAAACGGCAAGCCGGCAATTGCAGCGGACACATCTAAGGTGCAGCATTTACATAACGAGATGATTGCGCGGGGCATATGTTTCCAGAAAAATATATACCAGAATTATCAGGGTATTCCGGGAAAGCATCAAAATGAATATATGATCAAGGCAGATTTAAATGATGAAACGGTACAAATCATTTCCGCCAAAGCTGATGATAAAATATTAAAATTAAGCACAGTTTCCAGCCAGATCGCAAGGGAACAGAGTAAGGGGCAAAATATCGTGGCCGGAATCAACGGAGATATGTTTAATATTTCCCTTGGAACAGAACATTATGGAGCACCTCAGGGGCTGCAGGTAAAAAACGGCGAAATTCTGATGGGCTTCGAGACAATTGGATCCGGACCTCGCTACCCGGTATTTGCTATTGATAAAAACAGAAAACCGATAATAGCTCATCTAGCAATGGAGAACCGGATTTCAGTGGTGGATGCCGATTATGAAAGAATACATGGCAGCCCTAATCCTAATCTGACAACCGTAATTGATACCATTAATCGTAACAATACTCAAGTCATGAATGACAAGATGATTCTTTTTACCCCGCAGCTGGCAGATAACGCCATCGTAGGGTTTACAGACGAACAAGCGGCTAATGGTACTTTGACTGTTTTAAAAATAATAGATGGTGCCAGTGATGGCTCTATCAAGCTGGGAGAGGAATATGAGGCTGAGGTTGTTGCAGTAAAGGATACTTCCGCTGGTGAAAAAAGCATGGTCATACCTGCTGACGGAATGGTGCTGGCCAGCCAGGGACTGAAAGCCACATGGGTAAAAAAACATATAAAAGCAGGAGACCGAATCAGATTTTCATTTAACCTAAAGGATCAAAGCGGGAAGCATTTTGATCTGGAGGAAGCAGTAACGGCCTGGCTTCCTTTAGTGGAAAATGGACAGGCATTGACCAAAGAGCAGATGCTGGAAAAATGCAAAGATGATTGGGATCAGGGCCGAGCTACTATTACTGCTGCAGATAAAGCACGAACTGCAATCGGTTTCACTCAGGACCATAAAGTCATAGCTGTGGTTTTTGACGGGGGCGGCGCGGGCAGTGACAGCTACGGCATGGATCTTCCCGGTATGGCTCTCAGGATGCAGGAACTGGGCGTGGTGAGTGCAGTCAGTCTGGATGGGGGCGGATCGACCCAAATGAATACCCGGTTATTCGGAGAAAAAGAGGTACAGCTGATTAACCAGCCTGCAGATGGCAAGGAACGGCCAGTAAGCAATACCATTCTTTTTGCTTCAAATGCACCTGCAACTAATACTGTTGATAAGCTAAAAGTAAACAAAGACATTATTATATTTAAGAACACCAGTTATGCTTTACAGGTAAGAGGGCAGGATAGCAACAGCAACCCGGTTGATTTAAGTGAAGCTAATATTAAATGGGAACTTAAGCCGGCAGATCACGTATATTCCTGGGCGCCCCATAGTGCTATTGGTCATAATGGCTTATTCACTGCCGGCAGTATACCTGAGATTATAACCGTCTCGGCCAGCCTGGACAATGTGGCCAGCAATGCCTTGGTTAGGGTAGTTGATTCAGTTGATACCCTGACTTTTACCGAAAATGGCATAATAGCGGTACATCCGGGGGTGGCTAAACAATTGAATCTAAACGCCTATACTAAGGATGGACAGATGATTATGATGAATAATGATGCAGCAACCTGGTCGGTAACGCCTTCATCCATCGCTGCCATTAATAAGCAGGGCCTTTTAACCCCAATAGGCAAAGGCAGTGGCGTGGTAAGGGCGAAAATAGGAGAGAAAGAAGTATTCCTTCATTTCATATCCGGTCTGGAAGCGCAGTTAATTGACAGCTATGAAACAATAGACTCCCCTTCATATTATGTGGATGGATATGTGGGCGGCAGTTGCGAATTGTCTGGAGAACAGGTCAAGGATGGTCAGTATAGTCTTAAAGTAGATTATGATTATGCCAGTTGGGCCAGGGTTTACAATGGCACGATCAATGTAAAGATGAATACAGATACCAAAGCTCCTGGTTATACCAGCAAAATACGGCCTGAAAAAATGGGCGTATGGGTATATGGAGATGGAAAAGCTCCCTGGCTGCGGGCAATTATCAAAGACGGGAACGACAAGGCTCATACCATAAACCTGGCATCCCGCATTGACTGGATTGGCTGGAAGTATGTAAGTGTTGACATACCTGCTGATATTCTTGGGCCGGTAACACTGGATTACTTTTATATGGTTGAAACCGACAAAAGTAAAGACTCCAAAGGAACGGTTTATTTTGACGATGTACGCTTTATCTATCATTAATCACGATGGGTGTAAGCTTTTATAATCATTAGCTTCCATCGTCGTTGGTTTCCAGATCCACATTGGTAAAATCTTTAACAAAGTCTTCAATTACTTCCACTTGCAAGGTTTCTTTCTCATTCATGAATCTAAAGATACCATTGTTAAAGTCTGTGCCGCACTCTTTGAAAAAGATGCCTTCATATACCACGTTTTTTGAGTGCTTAAACACCAGGCGATAATCTTCCCCTTCCTTCACCAGGTAAGCACGCACGCCTTTATCATAATTATTGACCGGATTTTTTAGATAGCGGGCAACTGAAATAATATGGAGATCTACAAAAGGGATCTCACGTAATAAGCAATTAATGATTGATTCCCGGGAAATTTGTTCCCAGCGGCTTTGGGCAGTTTGGCCGATAATTATTTGTGTTATTCCTTTTTGGCGACACACTTCAGCAATGACTTTGTGGACGGGACGTTCTTCATTATCTTTGAGAATAAAGTCCTCGGCATCATTTTCTTCAGCTAAGCGCCGCCATTTGGCAATGTAAGCTGACTTTTCCGCATCCATTTCATCAAAGGGTTTGGAATCAACAGTTAAAATATAAAGTGGGCAGTCAAGCCTCTTAGCAATCTTACAGCCGCGCAGAATCAACCGCTCCCCATTCGGCCCATAATAAACACAAACGAGAATACGTTCATCCATGTGTTTTTTCTCTTTTAACATTTTACCGTCCCCCTTGGCATTGCAGCGTAATTAAACATATGATGAATATAGCTTATCATTAATTATCAGTCAATCTATCTATGATTCAATTTATTAATCGATAATCAGGTGAGTACATAGAATATTGTCAACAATATTCTATGAAGGTAAAGAAGGTGTGCTGGTTCTGCCTTATAATCGGATGCTTATGTCTAAAACAGCTTCAGTCTGAAAATGTTGTTTTTTAGGTATTAGAAGCGGGTTTTATGTTATAATCAACCTGTGATTTAAAAAACAATTGAGCTGCAATAATCGAACAACTCAACTATATAAAACAATATTTGGAACATAATAAGGCCCTAAATTGATAGTAATCTTACGTGGTATTAAAAGCCGTTTCTGTTAAGCCACCAAAATATTTTGGGGCTGCCAGCAAAAAACTGCATCTATGCAGATCAACCTCTTCAATGAAGCTGAGGATAGTGTCAAGCCTAAGATTGAAGAGCCAATCCGGGAAACAATCACTTTTTTCAGCGCAAGAAAGAGCAATCCGCTCAAAGACAAATACGATAAGATTTGCCGGTTAAGCCGCCGCTTATTGGCTTTACGGAAGAGATAAGCCAGCCTTTGCTGCCAGGACAACCGCCCTAGATATGTGGGCTGATCTGGCAGGAGTAAAGATCATTCCGGCTCCCTTAAAGCTAGTTTGGCATGTTTTGTGTACATCTTCTGTTTAATAACTTGATAATAAAGATGGCAATTTCATAGAATACTGTTAACAAAGAAGCAAGGAAAGGAGGAGGAGAGATGTCCTGGTTGCACCTCATAATCGCTCTGCCGTTTTTATGTGCGATTCTGGTTCCATTTCTATATCAGCAATTTAATCCCCGTATTCATACAGGTTGGTTCATTCTTATAGTTCCTCTGATTATTTTTTTGGGCCTGTCCTCTTATATTCCTGCTGTATCTGCTGGAAAAATATTTTATTTGACTCTCCCCTGGATTCCGGCTTATGACATTAATCTCACTGCTTATATTGATGGATTGTCGCTTACCTTTGCGCTGATCATTTCCGGGATAGGCTTTCTGGTCATTTGGTATTCGATTTATTATCTTTCCAGACTCAAGGAAGCCTTACATAATTTCTACATTTACCTGCTTTTATTTATGGGGTCTATGCTTGGTCTGGTCTTTTCTGACAACATCTTTGTTTTATATGTGTTTTGGGAATTAACCAGCATTTCTTCATTTTTATTGATTGCTTACTGGTACGAACGTGAAAAATCCAGATCCGGTGCGCAAAAATCGCTGCTAATAACGGTTTTTGGCGGATTATCGATGCTGGCAGGTTTTATCCTCCTCTCTATGATTACTGACACCTATAGCATTCGCGAAATGATTAGCCAGGCAGCCATCATACAGGCTCATTTATTATTTATTCCGGCCATGATTTTAATTCTACTGGGGGCCTTTACCAAATCAGCCCAGTTTCCCTTCAGTATCTGGCTGCCAGATGCTATGGAGGCACCTACGCCAATCAGTGCTTATCTACATTCAGCCACCATGGTTAAAGCCGGTATTTATATTGTTGCCCGTTGTACTACGATTTTTGGCGGGGACCCTGCATGGTTCTGGCTGGTTACGGGGATTGGTCTGATTACCCTGCTTTATGGTTCCATTAATGCCGTTAGACAGACGGATTTAAAAGCTTTATTGGCTTATTCCACCATTAGCCAGTTGGGTTTGATCATGAGTTTACTGGGCCTTGGATCTGCTGCCTTGTATTTTCAAGTGGGCAGCGCAGGAACATTTTATGCGATAGCTATCTTTGCTGCCATTTTCCATATGGTGAATCATGCAGTTTTCAAAGGCTGTCTGTTTATGGCGGTGGGGATCATTGACCATGAATTGGGAACTCGGGATATTAGAAGATTAGGGGGCTTGATGCACTTTATGCCGGTATCTTTTCTGATGATCCTGGTTGGCAGCTTATCCATGGCTGGACTACCTCCTTTTAACGGCTTCCTAAGTAAGGAATTATTTTTCACATCTTTCTTAAATGCTCTTAAGATGCCATTTTTCAATATGGAAACCTGGGGAATCATACTGTTGATTGCTGCCTGGGTGGCAAGTGTTTTTACATTTGTCTATTGTATGATCATTATTTTTAAAACTTTTCTGGGCAAGAAAAAAGATCATAAATTAAAAAAGAAGGCACATGAAGCACCCGTGGGCATGTTAATACCTCCGCTTATATTGGCGGCTCTGGTCGTCGCCATATTTTTCTGCCCCAATGTCCTGGCACAGCATTTATTACAGCCTGCCTGGGAAGCAGTTTTACCCGCATTGGCTGCCACAGCACCCTTGGTGATAAAAATTAGCCCCTGGCATGGGTTTAATACCGCATTACTGCTGACCATCGGGGTCATAGCGGCAGGAACAGTTTTATATATAACCTATGAAAAATGGCGCAGTGTATATCGCTACTACCCTGAAGCGCTCACTTTAAACAACCTCTATGAATGGATGCTGGAAAAAACGGAAGCCGGTTCCCGGACGATAACCAACTGGTATATGACAGGCCTTGTCCGCGATTATCTGGTCTATATCCTGGGGTTTACTATTTTGCTGGTGGGTGGAACTGCTGTATTCTTTGAAGGACTGGCCTTTGATTCTTCCAGGGATGCAGCAGTAAATGTGTATGAATTAGTATTGCTTATAGGCATGGTGATAGCTGCCCTGACGGTTCTGCTGGCAAAATCAAGATTAACTTCCGTCATCGCCGTGGGGACCTTGGGCTTTATGGTGGTTTTCTTTTTTGTTCTTTTGCGGGCACCTGACCTGGCTCTCACCCAATTAGTGGTGGAGACAGTCACAACGGTATTATTCTTGCTGTGTTTATACCATTTGCCTAAACTGAGAAGAGAAAAAATTCCGCTGCGGTTTAAAGCCGTAAATGGAGTGGTCTCTGTTGCTATTGGCTTAGTTATGACGGCAGTTGCTTTGTCTGCCAATAGTAATCAATTATTTACATCGATTTCCGGCTATTATCTAGACGCGGATAAACTGGCAGGAGCCAAAAATATTGTTAACGCCATTCTGGTAGATTTTCGGGGTTTTGATACTATGTTGGAGATTTTGGTACTGACCATGGCAGGATTTGGTGTATATACGCTGATCAAGCTCCAATTGGCAGTAAGGAGGAAAGAGAATGAAGGAACCAAATGATGTCATATTAAAAACCGCTACGAAAGCAGCAGTTGTAATTATCCTCGCCTTTTCCATCCATCTATTTCTTTCGGGTCATCATAATCCGGGAGGAGGATTTATTGGGGGACTGGCTTTTGTAGCCGCGGTTGTTCTTCTCTACCTCGTCCACGGAATTGAAAAGGTGCAGAAGAATATCCCGGTGGATTTTAAAAAGGTTGCCGGAATCGGGGTGTTGATTTCTGTTTTTACAGGGGTGGGAGGAATGATTAGCGGGAATCCTTTTTTAAATCAGGCTTTTTGGATGGTAGATCTCCCGCTATTCGGGAAAACTGAGATGGCAACGGCGGTTTTATTTGATGTGGGAGTCGCTCTCGCAGTCATTGGAGCATCGTTGACAATTATTATAAGTATAAGTGATGATCGATAATGGAAACATGTATGTCAATCATAATCGGAATATTATTTGCTGTTGGGACTTATCTGATTCTGTCTAAAACTTTGCTGCGGATTATTTTAGGTACTTCCATCATTGGTCATGGCGTGAATTTGCTGCTTTTAACCATGGGAGGATTAAAAAAGGGTGGTCCGCCGCTTCTCGGTTTAAACACGCTCACCTTTACGGATCCATTGCCCCAGGCCCTTATATTAACAGCAATTGTCATTAACTTTGCTACCACCGCGCTCTTTTTAGTGTTAAGCTATCGTGCTTATAAAGTATTAGGGACAGATGATGTTGAGCAATTAAGGGGTTATAACGATGAATAATTTAATTATATTGCCCATTATAATTCCTATCATAGCTGGAATGTTGATGGTGATCTGCAAAAACATGATTAAATTCCATCGCTTTTTAAGTCTATTGGCGATTATCTCGGTGGGGACGGTATCTGTTTTATTAATGGAGCAAATCAAGTTTGCGGGGATCCAAATCCTTTATTTAGGCGGATGGCAGGCTCCTTTTGGCATTACTCTCGTGGCAGATATGTTTGCAGTCATGCTGGTTTTGGTCACCGCGATCGTAACTTTTTGCTGCTTATGCTACGCTTTTTCGTCCATTGGTATAGAAAGAGAGCTGCACTACTTTTATCCTTTGGTTTTATTCATGATTGCAGGTGTGAATGGCGCTTTTTTGACCGGAGATATTTTTAACTTATTTGTTTGCTTTGAAGTTATGCTGGTTGCCTCCTATGTATTGATCTCTTTAGGGGGGACCAGGATCCAGCTTAGGGAATCGGTTAAATATATCCTGATCAATATGATTTCTTCATTCTTCTTCCTGGTCGCAATCGCTTTTTTATATAGGATGACCGGCACTTTGAATCTGGCTCATTTGTCAGTTTTGGTAGCGAAAGCAGGGCAAGGCGGGCTGATGACGGCAGTTGCCTTTTTATTCTTAATCGTATTCAGCTTGAAAGCCGGTTTGTTGCTGTTCTTTTGGCTGCCTGGCTCTTACAGTGCTCCGCCTCCAGCCATAGCAGCCATTTTTGCCGCCTTATTGACAAAAGTAGGGGTATATGCGATTATCCGCTTGTTTTCCCTGGTCTTTTACCATGAACCCGGTGTAACCCACCAGCTTATTGGAGTTTTAGCGGCTATCACCATGGTGCTGGGGGCAATGGGAGCAGTTGCTTACGGGGATATTAAAAGAATTATGACCTACAATGTGATGATCGGGATTGGCTTCATATTAGCGGGATTTGCTTCTTTTTCCACCGCAGGAATGAGCGGCACCGTGTATTATCTTATCCATGATATGATTGTAAAAGCGCTGCTTTTTCTCCTGGGAGGAACGATTATTTATCTGACCGGCACCGGCAAGCTGAAGGAAATGAGCGGTCTGATACGCCTGCATCCCCAATTAGGTTGGATGTTCTTTATTGCTGCTTTATCTTTGTCAGGCATACCACCCCTCAGTGGTTTTATTGGTAAAATATTCATCACCGAGGGAACGTTTCATTCCGGCTACTTTTGGCTGGGAGGAATCGGCTTGTTGTCTGGCCTGATGGTCTTATATTCTATGCTGAAAATATTCATGAATGTTTTTTGGGGATACACGAACCTTACCGATGAAACAGACAAAGGCACTCACAGAGGATTACTGCTGCCCATAGGAATACTTACTGTGTTAACCATCGCCTTAGGTTTAGGAGCAGAAGGGATTCACGAATATGTAGATTTGGCAGTCATGGGGTTAATGGAACCCGGCCTGTATATTGATGCAGTACGGGGAAGCAGTCTCTGGTAACAGCTGACAAAAGAGGTGATTTTCGTGCCTGTGCAAGTGTTAACCAATATATTTATCGGCGTTTTATGGATGTTCCTGCAGGATGACTGGAGCGTATTCACGTTTTCCAGCGGGTATTTGCTGGGCTTGTTTGTTTTATTTATTATACGGCGCTTTTTACTTTCAAAATTCTATTTGTTTACCTTGCAAGCGGTGGTGGAACTCTTTATTATCTTTAGTTATGAACTGCTTACTTCCAGTATTCTGGTGATCGGTAAAATTATCACCCCAAAAATCAATATTAAACCTGGCATATTTGCTTTTGAAACCAGTTTGGAGGGGGATGTGGAAGTTACATTACTGGCGATGCTTATTACCCTGACGCCAGGTTCTGTGGTAGTAGAGATCTCTCATGATAATAAGATATTCTATGTTCACGCCATGGATATTCCGGAACTGAGTGATGCAGTCTTAAAATCCATGGGTAGATTTGAAGAAGCGATAAAGAAGGTGACCAGGTAATGATAGAAGGAATACTATTTTTTTCGTTATTATTTTTAATTTTCTCAGTATTAACAATAATTTATCGTTTAGTAGTAGGGCCGACAGTATCAGAGCGGGTTCAAGCCTTAGATGCCTTAGGGATTTATCTAATTGCATGTGTAGCGGTTTTCTCTGTTGTGCTAAGAAGTACTGCCTTTTTTGAAGTCATTCTTTTGTTTGGGATTCTTTCTTTTATAGGAACCATTGCTTTGGCCAGATATATTGAAAGGGGGGTTGTCATTGAACGGCAACAATCTGATTGAATTAAGCATTGCCATCATTATTCTAACCGGGACAATTTTTGTTTTCATCAGTGCCATTGGTTTTATTCGTCTACCGGATGTTTATAATCGGGCCCATGCACTTTCCAAAAGTTCTACCTTAGGGGTTTTGTTTGTTCTTTTGGGTACCTTCCTGTTTTTCTTATTTATGGAGGGATATTTTAGTATAAAAATATTTTTAGGAATTTTCTTTGTCTTCCTTACTGCTCCTGTTTCCAGTCATGTAATCTTACGGGCTGCCTATCGTTCCCAGGTACCAATGGCCAAGGAAAGTGTTCAGGATGATTTAAAGGATGCAATTTTATAGTTCTGTAATTTGTCTTTATGATATTTATTCATGCAATGGCTGCGCATAGTTAAAACTTTGTCCCCCCTTATATTTGGCAATGACTAATTGCTGCGCTGTTTCCACCTTAGCTTCCATACCAAATAACTTAAGCGATTCAAGATATGAGTTTTTAGCCAGCAAAGCTTTCTCTAGCTCTGCTGCCGGTCCGATCGCTTTTATGACATAGGGGCTGGTCAAAGGCTGATTATTTACTGTGATCGTGAGACCAGAACAGATAACTTCACTGGTGGCAATTATTCTTTCATCATTAACAGCAATTGCCTCAGCTCCTGCACTGCATAATTCATTGACTATATTTAGTATATCAGTATCGTGGATCATGAAGGCTGGCTGATCATCCCGTACTTTCCGATCATCTACGGTAATGACAATTCCCTCACCCTGTAAATCGGTGGTTCCGGCCAGAGCCTGGTTTTGCAGTTGCGTTGTTTTGGCCATTTCCATCAACACGTCAATGATTCCTTCATGCAAAGCTTGGGCCGCTTTTATTTTGAATTTATCTGACATAAGATTTTGCCGGTCAGCTTCATTGCTGATATGGGATATCTCGGTTATCACAGCACAAGTTTCCGCTTGATCAAGTATCTTAAAATTGCTGTTACTTATACCCAGATCGGTGGTTCCCAGCTGTTCTATTAAATGGGCCTGTATTATTCCGGCGGCTTTTTCTCCGGGGAGTTCGGCAAGAGCTGCCTTATCACCGCCATAGTAGAATGTCCGGGTACCGTTTATTGACTCATCAGGATGCATGTCATTGTGCACGCTTACTATTAAAGCGGCACGGGAATCAGTGACAAATTTCAGCCGCTGATCCAGTTCTGTGGTGCTGTCATCCTGGCGGGTCATAGCAACAGGTATGCCGGATTGCTTTAACATATCGGACAACAAAAGTGATATTTCAAGATTTATATCTGCTTCTTTCATTTCGACCGATTCGATATCGGCAGCTCCGTAGGGATATATACCTCCCCAATCCTCCCCCCCATGACCAGGGTCAATGATTACCAGCATATTTTTTATTTCATCATCAACCGTACTTTCAGAACCGGCATTTGCATTAGTATTTAACCCAGGATTATTCTCCGGTTTAAAACATCCGCCTATAGTAAATGCCAGAACACCAACCAGTATAAAGATGATAGCCGCTCGGGCCGGTATTTTATAAGAGCCTTTTTTAAACCTTTTTATCATAGTGATCCTCCTCACAATTTGCTGGTGATTTTCGTTAAAACCCGCCAGGTTTAAAGGTGCCGGATTATTGGGTAATAAACTGCACAGTCCAATAAGCGTATTACCGTAGGGAATGATTGAGGCTTCGCCAAGAAATTCCATAACATAAGCATCACAGGCAATCTCCCGGTCATATTTCATCTCCCGGATAGCCAGCCACACTAAAGGATTAAACCAGTGGATCATGGCGCTGATTGCAGCCATAAAACTATAGAGGAGATCTTTTCTTTTATAGTGGGCCAGTTCATGCAGCAAAATGTGTTCCAATTGATGATTGTTTATGTGGGTGCAGATATCCGGGGGTAAATAAATTTTGGGAGCAAAAATACCTGCTATACAGGGAATGCGGAAATATGAGTCCTCATAAACGGGTATAATTTTATTAATGTCTGATTTTGCACAGCATTGAGCAACTAAATTTATAAGTTCCGGATCCTGAATCTGTTTAAAGTATTTACTCCGATGTTTAAATTTTAAGGCCATAAGCACCGTGAAACAGGCTAAAACTAAAAATCCCGCCAGCCATATTAGGCTAAAGAACTCTAAGCTCCAGGCGGAAGTTTTTTGAGTTCTGTCATGGTTGTGATCTGCTGCTGTTGCTGTTGCTGGAAAATCGATGCGGTTTTGATTTTCAATGTTGGAGTTATCATTAAGCTGATTAATAATATACTCCTGAGAATAAACCATCTGGATGTTCTCGGGGAAAAGATGGTTTATGCTATACGGGATTTCAACATCAAAGGGAATCAGGAGTCTGAATAACACCAGCATCCACATCATATGGTATACTCTGCCTGAGAAACGGTGGGGACAACATTTTTTAACAATTAAGAACACCGCAATGATGACCCCGGCCATTAAAGAAGAATGCCAAATATGAGAAAATATAATATTAAGCATGACCATTATTTTCCACCCTCATAAATTATTTTGGCTTTTTATCTTTCAGCAACTCCCGGAGTTGCTGAATCTCTTCATCAGTGAGGGCTTTTTCCTCAATAAAGTTGGCAAAAAACATTGCTGTAGCGCCATCATATACTTTTTCGATAAAATTTTTGCTTTCAGCCAGAATACAGTCCTTCTCAGAAACTTTGGCATAATATACGTAACTGCGGCCGTCTTTTTCATATCCTAAGGCGCCTTTTTTCAGAAGCCGGTTGATATATGTTTTGATAGTTGAGGGCGAGCAGTTCATCTTGCCGGAAAGAGAATCAACCATTTCCTCAGAAGTCAGCGGACTGCTTTTCCATATTAGTTTCATGACTTCCCATTCCGCATCTGATATCTTGGGAATATTCAAAAAAACTTCCTCCTTTATTACTTTATTATAAATTACAATTGTAATCCTTATATAGTTTACAACTGTAATCAATGAAATGTCAAATAAAAAATTTCGGAAATTTTATGAGTGGTAACCCCCCAGCTAGCCCATGAAACAATAAAATAATCTTAGGTATTCAATCATGCTATCCCATAGTCTCGGCACAAGCTTAGCCATGCAGGCTAAAGGAATTCTTGAAGACAGTGCATAGATATGGTAATATTAATGCGTAGCTTAAATGACGGGAGAAAGGCAATGCGCAAGCAAATTCTGGCTTAAATAAATCAAAATAATAGGTCTACTATGGAAAGACTATGTCTCTCTTTAAGCCCTGTTATGTCCAGAAATGCTTGCTACTTCAAAAAATTGAACCTTAGGGTTGTAACCGTTTCGTTATGACTGATCATTCAGCTATAAAAGCTGTAAGTAACAGGTGTTGCTTACAGCTTTGTTTTTTCTGGAGGTGTATCGATGTTAATAAGCTGTCGCAAGATAAAGAAAAGTTTTGGAAGTACGGTTGTTTTAAACAGCATAGATTTGGATATATTAAATGGGGACCGGATAGGAATCGTAGGCCGCAATGGTTCCGGCAAAACCACCCTGGCCAATATTATTACGGGCTGCCTGGAATATGACGACGGCAGTATCATCACCGCCCGCCGGCAAATAAATATAAGCTATTTAAGGCAGAGTCAATCTGATCCCCATCTTTTAATAAACACAATCAACAGCAAAGAAGAGAATCGGGAATTAAGACGACTTAGCAGTCATCTGGGAATAAGGAAAATACATGAGTGGTCAGATGAAAGACTGAATCATTTAAGCGGGGGGGAAAAAACCAAACTTGCATTGGCCAGAGTATGGGCATCTCATCCTGATCTGGCTATTTTAGATGAACCCACCAATCATATGGATTTTGAAGGATTGCATTCTCTGATATCCCAGTTGTCAGCTTTTCAGGGAGCAGCGGTCATCATTTCTCATGATCGTTATTTTCTGGACCATACTGTAACCAAAATAGCCGAAATAGAAGATAGCAGTATCCGAATATATAATGGGAACTATTCATCATACCGGGAAGCAAAGCAAAAAGAAAGGGAAAGCCAACAACATATTTATGAATCACAGCAAAAAGAACAAAGAAAAGTTCAAGCGGCTATCAGGCAGCTAAAAACATGGTCGGATGAGGCACATCGCGAATCCCGGCAAAAGGCCCAGGGCATAATGGGCGGTAAAGAATATTTCCGTAAAAAAGCTAAAAAACGTGATCAGGCAGTTAAGTCTCAGATAAAGAGATTGGAAAGAATGCATCAGGAGCAAATAGAACGTCCGAAAGCAGATTTGCAGGTCAGTTTTGATATTAATGTCAGGGAAAAAGGTTCGTCAAGGCTATTGGAAGCGGAAGGCATTTCCAAAGCCTATGGGAAGATGACTTTATTCAATGAAAGTTCATTTTATATCAAACGAGGAGAAAAGATAGGTATAATAGGACCGAATGGGTGCGGTAAAACCACCTTGGTCAAAATGATTTTGGGAAAAGAAAATTTGGATGCAGGGAAGTTGCATCTAAGTCAGACTGCCAGGACAGCATTTGTGTGCCAGGAACTGCCCCAGGGAGAAAAAGAGACTTTCAAAGATTTGGTAAGGGATCGGGAAATGAGTGAGCAAAAGCGCATTTTTCAGCTTATGATCAATCTCGGAATACCATATGACAGATTTAATACAACCTTGGGGGAACTAAGCCGGGGAGAAAGAATGAAGATCGCAATAGGTCTGGCGGTAATGGGCGAAAATGATTTACTCATACTTGATGAGCCAACAAACCATCTTGATTTATTCAGCCGTGAGGCTTTGGAGGAAAGCCTTATGCAATTGTCAGGAACTCTGCTTGTTATCTCCCATGACCGTTATCTATTGCAGCAGGTATGTGACTCTTTATTGGTTTTTGAACAACAGAAGATTACCCGTCTTGAAGGAAAAATTGATGATTTCTTTACAAAAAAAGTTGTTGCTAAGACCCAACTCGAAAATTCAGCAACCGAAGAACTATTACTGGAAACAAAAATTTCACGGGTATTAAGTGATATCAGCCGGTATAAACCGGAAGATAAAGAATATGCAGCACTTGACCAGGAATACATGGATCTTATACAGCAAAGAAAGAGGCTGAGAATGAATTTGCCGCTAGAATAAGGTGAATGGCGGAAGAACAAAAATAGGCTTTCTAACTTAAAAGGACATTTCATTATTTTTCTAAATAAGAAGCCATTGACATTTACGCTGCGTCATGGTTTATAGTTGTTCCTGTCGGGAGGTGAAATCGTGGAATACACGGTACAAAGTCTGGCAAAGATTGCTGGAATCAGCAGCAGAACACTTCGGTATTATGACGAAATCGGACTGCTTAAGCCGGCCAGAATAAATTCTTCAGGGTATAGAATTTATGCCCAGGCTGAAGTAGACAGATTGCAGCAGATCCTTTTTTACCGAGAATTGGGGATCAGTCTGGAGAATATAAGGGATATACTGAATGCACCGTCTTTTGATGAATTAAATGCATTGAAAGAACACCGTGTAAAACTGATTGAAAGACGAAAACAATTGGATTTATTGATTACCAATGTGAATCAGACGATTGCAGTAAAAGAAGGAGGCATAACGATGACGGACAGTGAAAAATTTGCTGGTTTCAAACAAAAAATGATTGATGAAAATGAGAAGAAGTACGGCAAAGAAATAAGAGAAAAATATGGTGAAGAAATGGTCAATAATTCAAATAAAAAATTGCTGACTATGAATGAGGAACAGTATCATGAAATAGGAAAGCTGGGAATCGAGGTAAATGAGACTTTGAAGGCCGCAATGACCACCGGAGACCCAGCCGGTGATTTGGCGCAAAAAGCGGCTGATTTGCATCGTCAGTGGCTGAGCTTTACCTGGGATAAATACAGTAAAGAAGCCCATGCTGGCCTGGCGCAGATGTATGTAGATGATGAAAGGTTTACGGCGTATTATGACCAGATTGCACCTGGTGCAGCTGTATTTTTAAGGGATGCTATTTTAGTATACACGGGGATCAAGAAGTAAGATTAACCTTGGACGATCCCTATACCTATGGCACTAGGTCCGGAATGGGAGCCTATAACAGCTCCCACCGGGCTTTGATATATGGGCCCGTTATAGTTCAGTTTTTCCCGCAGTTGTCTAATTAAAAACGCAGCATCTTCCTGACAGATTGCGTATTGCACACAAATTATTGCTTCTTCTGCCCGGGTGATCCTTTTTGCTGCCTCATCGGCTAATGTCTGCAAGGCCTTTTGCCTGGAACGTACCGGTTTTATGGGATGAACGACTCCGTCAATGAATTCACAAACCGGCTTAATATTAATTAGCTTGCCCAGAAAAGCCGCAGCTCCTCCTATTCTTCCGCCAGCTCTCATATAAGTTAGTTCATTGACTGAAAAAAGTGAGACCACTTCGGGTAAAAAACTCTTCACTCGTTTGACCAGATCTTCAAGAGTTATTTCTCTCTGTTCTATTAGCTTGGCTATTTTTATTTCCAAAGCAGCCTGACCACAAGCGCAGGTATTTGTTTCTATTATATTGATATTTGTATCAGGGTGAGAAACTTTAAATTCATCGGCAGCAATACTGGCTGATTGGACACTTGCAGATAAAGGTGCTGCAATGGTTGTAACGATATAATCCCGATAACCCTCTTTATATTTTTCCTTAAAGGCATTGACCCATTCCGCAGGTCCTGGAATAGAAGTTTTAGGAATTTTACCTTTTTGCCGCAGCATATGTTCATAAAATACCTGACTGTTAATGGATATGTTCTCACGGTATTGATCTTCTCCTAATGTAATGTAAAAGGCTACTTCAGCAATATTATATTTTTTTAGTATATCCCTGGGGATACTGCCTGCTGAATCTACTATTTGCGCTATTCGTTGCTGCATCTCAAATACTCCTTATAAATTTGTTGTTAGTTATTATTACCAGATCAGGGTAATATTATAAGCTGAAATGATAATCCGATAATTACATAATTTTCCTTGTAACATTTATTATAACAGCATCGTTTTTATAGGTGAAGGATAAAATCGGGAAAGAAGGTGTAAGGAATTAATGCTGAAGTAATAAATAAAACTGCCAATGGGGATAAACAAGCAATAGAATAAATATGCATATCTGCCTGGGAGCCGCTTTATCGATTTGTATATTGTAAATTACAAAACCGCGAGGAAGCTTAGGATATTACACAGGAAATCTATGTGAAAGCTCTGGCCTACTTGCAGGAAAATGAAGTATTGCAGGAAAAATTTAGGGCTAATTTTGAACTGGCAGGAAACAACGGCTGAATCAGTGACGGAGGTTATCTTAGGTCCGGTCAAAAAGCGGCTGGTAAGAAACGATGAGACAGGGGTCTGGTCAGTAGTTGGTTAAGATCCTCGTCAGTTCTATAAGATTATTTTTTACCATGTAAGATGTGACAGTCCTCGCCGTATAACAGAATAGAAAATTTTATTTAAAAGGAGAACAGTATCTTGAAATCCAACAAAGTTCTAGCAGGTTTATTAACAGTCACTTTTTTATCACTTTCAACCGTCACTGTATTGGCAGCCCCTTTGGCAGAAGTTGCAGCAAACAATGGTGCTGCAGAAATAAATGAAGTGATTCCTATTAGCGCGCCTGTTAACGAAGCGGTAAAAACCTATTATGGCGCATTTACAGGAGAGGTAAAAGAAATAACTCTACGTGAAGACCAGGAAGATTATAAGCTTCTTGCGGTTGAAAACCAGAAGGGGGATAAAGCAAATATTATAATAACAAAGGACACATATATCATCAATAACGGGGAAATCGCAGTTGGGTCGATAGTTTCCGGTTATTATGATGCCAATGCACCCAGAATTATGATTTATCCTCCCCAATACTATGCAGAAGTGCTGGTTATTGAAAGCCAGGAACAAAATGTTAAAGTTGATATCTTCGACAGTGATTTAGTCAGCTCAGATCATTCTTTGAAAGTAAATATTTCCGAAGAAACGGAAGTTGTTTTACAGGATGGAAAAGCTTATAAAGGGGAACTTGCCGGACATAAACTGGCTGTAATCTATAGCAGCTCCACCAAGAGCATACCGGCGCAAGCTGTACCCAGTCAAGTTATAGTACTGTCTGAAAAAGCAGATCCTTCCCCTGATGATCCGGCAGGAGATGAAATACAGCTGCCGGCAGATATTGCTGCAATGAAAATAGTAGTAAACGATAAGGTCATTGAAGCGCCGGCACCGTTCCTCAATAAAGAAGGCATCGTAATGCTGCCGCTTCGTGCTGTGGCTGAGGCGCTGGGTAATAAAGTCCAGTGGGATCACGAAACCCAAAGTATATTGGTGGGTTACGTAAATCATTTAACAATTGGTCAAAATAGCTATACCAAAGATAAAGAAAATATGCTTCAATTTGAAACCGCGCCGGTATTAGTCGAAGGCGTAACCTTTGTACCGATGAATTTCTTCAGCCAGGTGACCATTACAGAAAGTGCCTTTGTATTCTCCAATGAACCAGAGAAGAGCACAGAGGAAGAATTATAAAGACAAAATCAATTAATCAGACCATCGGGGAAAAGTTTCTGGGTGTGATAACGTATTTTCTTTTAGAGCAAATAATAAAAAACCTGATTCGCGGTAATAGTTACGGTCTGCTGGTAAATAAGTATAAATATTGCTGAAAATAGTTGAGAAAAAACTTTGGTACACTAGTAAGTAGTATAAAAAAGTTATAAGGTATTTTCAGGGTAAAATTATTCATAAAAAATGATTAAGGAGAAATGAATTATGCTGAGAAGATCGGATTCTGTATTTCTATTATTGGAGGGTAAAGAGATTTAATAGTCACCAACTCCCTCCATTTATCTTAGAAATAACATGATGGAGGATCAAAAATGAGTTATATAAACTTAAAAAAATATGGGTTAAGTGAGCGTTTTGAGCAGGAAGCTACGTTGTATGAAGGCTTATACCTGGCCAGAGTATGTGAGCAGCATCGTGAGTTATATAAGATCGCAGCTGAAAATGGAGAAATGATCGCTGCTGTTTCAGGGAAGCTGGCTTATCACGCAATTGACAATACAGATTTTCCAGTGGTTGGTGATTGGGTGATGATCGACAGAGCTGATGATCAAGAGGGAAATGCAGTGATCCATCACATCTTGCGGCGTAAAAGCGTATTTGAGCGAAAAGCTGCCGGCACATCCAATGTAGTTCAAATCATAGCAGCCAATATCGATGTGATTTTTATCTGCATGTCACTGAATGCTGATTTCAACTTAAGACGGCTGGAAAGATATTTGTCGATTGCTTGGAACAGTATGGCGACACCGGTGATCGTCCTTACCAAAGCCGATTTGTGCAAGGATGTAGGTGAAAAGCTCGCGGAAATCGACGCAGTAAGCTTGGGGACAGAAGTGGTAGTATGTTCAAGCATGGTAGAAAACGGGTATCAGCAAGTAACTTCCTACATCAAAGAAGGCAGAACCATTGCCTTTATTGGATCTTCCGGTGTGGGCAAATCAACCTTGATCAATCGCCTTTTAGGCCAGGATATTCTTGCTGTCAGGGAGATCAGGGAAGATGACAGGGGCAGACATACGACTACCCATCGGCAACTGCTCCTGTTGCCAAATGGCGGGATCGTCATCGACAATCCCGGCATGAGGGAATTGCATCTGGAATCCGGAAACCTGGGGAAGTCCTTTACTGATATAGAAGAACTGGCAGAATTGTGTAAGTATAAGGATTGTACCCATACCAAGGAACCTGGCTGCGCTGTTCAAAGTGCTATTATGGCGGGGGAACTGTCACAAGATCGTTTGGTCAACTATAAGAAACTGCAGATAGAAATTGGCTACGAAGGCCTTGACTCCCGGCAGCTGGAACAAGAAAAAATAAAAAGAATGTTTGGCAGTTTGGGAGAAATGAAGCAGGCAATGCAGCATTTCAAAAACAAGAATAAAAAAACCAGATAAATATAATCTTTGTATTTAACAGGATAAACCGCCGGTAAACATGAACCGGCGGTAATTTTTTTAACTCTGTGTAACTTAAAAAACGTATCATCTTTGGAAATGGATTACCCATAATGTCAGAGAATAAATTTTTATATCCAGCCAAGAAAACCTGCAAAGACAATCAGACACAACAGGTCAAAACCCAGGATCCCTCCTGTTGTGATCGCTTTTTTCCTGACACTTTCCATATCATAGACCCAAAAGCTGACTAAAAAGAAAGGCAGATAACCGATCAAAAAGATCAGCCATGGAGCGCTTATGCTCCACCATGAATAATCCCAGGTCAGAGCACCGGCAGCATTGAGAAGTATTTCAATGATCACAGCTGCAATACTATACCCTGCCGCATAAACAATACGATTGGGCAGCCCGAGGATTTTTAGACTACGATCATCAGGCAGAGTATGAGCGGCAGCGATTCCCATTATCGCAAACATCAATGTTATTTCTATATTGAGGCCGATCAATATCAAATAAGCTGTATCGCCAGGGGCACCCCAAACAGGGGCATATTGAGTAAAATGGAAAACCAGTGCATTCCATATTTCATTAAACCAGTCCATGCCCCATAATGCTAAACCAGCAAAGAGGATACTCCAATTCTTTTTACCGATTTCTACATTATAGATGTAAATCACAATAAGCAGAATCGGTATGATATACCACTGAAACTGTGAAGGGTCACGTAAAATTCCCAGAGCTTGAGCCGCAGATTCACTAGGCATTCTGATCTCCCCCATTCATTTTATTCTATTCTTATTCCAAACCTTTTCATGGCAGAATCCAATTCCTTCATTCATATTGAAAACAAGATGTTTTATGGAGCGAAGACAGAATTGTCATTTATAAAAGCTTATTTTCATATGATTTACCCATGAGAAATTTACGTTATAACCATAAAAAAATTATTATACTGGGGCTTATCCTAATATGTCTTTTGGGGCTGTGGCGATTTATGGCCAGGAATGAGGAAACCTTTGAATTGGGCCATGAACCATATATATCATTATATCTGCACCAAAAAGATGAGACGATCAGGATAAAATTCGAAGAATACCTGATTGGCGCAGTAGCTGCTGAGATGCCGGCTTCATTTGAAATGGATGCGCTGAAAGCACAAGCAGTTTGTGCAAGGACCTACGCAATAAAAAAGCTGCTCGAGCAGAAGAAATTTCCACAGCAGGCTGATTTGTCTGATGATATTAATTCCTGTCAGGCTTATATAGACCCAGCTGATTTTGCCAAAGCAAATCCTAAGCATCACAAAGAATTGCTCAGGAGAATAAAAAAAGCAGTGGAAGAAACCCGCGGCGTAATAATGCTTTGTAATGGTGAACCAATTGATGCTTTATACCATTCTACTTGCGGAGGCAGAACCGAAAAGGCTGGGGATGTATGGCTTAAGGATCTACCTTATCTGAATTCGGTTGTTTGTGATTATTGTGCACAATCGAAGCATTATGCTACAGTGCAGGTATTTTCCACCCAGCAGTTGAAAAATAATATAGCGTGTTACTCAACAGATGATCTGGAAATTAAAATCATTGAAACCACAGCCAGCGGACGCGTAAAAAATTTATTGATCAATAATGTCAAGCTTAGCGGAGAAGAATTTCGCCGTCTGCTTAACTTACCTTCAAATTGGTGGAATTTCGAGATTAAAAAGGGAAAACTGATTATCAACAGCCGCGGATACGGCCATGGAGTAGGTATGTGCCAATTTGGCGCAAATGGTATGGCGCAAGACGGAAATGATTATAAAAAGATACTAAGACATTATTATGGACATATAGAGTTTAATAAAATCAGCTATGATGTTCTTGACTAGCACTCTCCCGAATATAAATTAAATAGTTTATGCGGGGGAGGACAGTTATGCAAAATTACATTAGAAAAAGAGCAGTTAAAATCGGCCTTCACATTCAAAAAACATCCAATACGGTGAGACAAACTGCTGAGATTTTCGGAATCAGCAAATCCACGGTGCATAAAGATGTGGCCGAAAGACTGCCGCGGATTGATAAAAAGTTAGCCATGGAAGTTAAAAATATTTTGGATCAGAATAAGGCCGAAAGGCATATCAGAGGTGGTGAAGCAACCAGGCAAAAATATGCCAGCCAACAAATTTAAAATCATAAAATGATATAAATTTAGCATGGCGTAAAATTAGTAAAAAAGGTAGAATGGTGTTAGTTTTAATATTTTTTGGGGAGGCTATGCTAAATGTGTCTTTATCAAGAGGATATTGGAGTAGATCTAGGTACGGCGACGGTTTTGCTTTTTCGCAAGGGGCAGGGAATAGTTCTCAATGAGCCTTCTGTAGTAGCAATTGATAAGAATACTGACAAGATTATCGCCGTAGGGGAAGATGCCAGATCAATGCTGGGAAGGACTCCAGGCAACATTGTAGCAACGCGTCCTTTAAGAAATGGTGTAATTGCTGATTACGATACTACTGAACGGATGCTCACTCATTTTATCAACAAAGCCATTGGAAAAAGATTTTTGATAAAACCAAGAGTAGTTGTTTGTATACCAATCGGAGCAACTGATGTAGAGGAACGTGCAGTGAGACAAGCAGCCTTAAATTCAGGTGCCCGGGAGGCTTACATAATTGAAGAACCTCTGGCGGCAGCTCTGGGCGCAGGAATTAACATTGGCAGTCCCACCGGTAACATGGTTGTTGATATTGGCGGCGGCACCTGCGATGTAGCAGTCCTGTCACTGGGCGGCGTAGTATGCAATACCATGCTCAGAGTAGGGGGAGACCACTTTGACGAAGCGATCATCCGTTATATACGGAAAGAACATAACTTAATGATTGGGGAAAGATCAGCAGAAGAGATCAAAATAAAGATCGGCACTGCACTGGTTACAAATGAAAACCGTGGACAGACAATTGGAGTAAGAGGCAGGGATTTAATAACCGGATTACCTAAAACCATCGATATTACTTCAGAAGAAAGCTGGCTGGCAATTCAAGAACCGGTATTTTCTATTATTGAAGGAATACGCAAAGTATTGGAAATAACTCCGCCTGAATTAGCTGCGGATATAGTAAACAATGGGATCGTAATGACTGGTGGAGGCTCACTTTTGGATGGGCTGGATGTATTGGTTTCCAAAATGACTAACCTGCCGGTCCATATTGCCGAAGACCCCATTGCTTGTGTGGCCAGGGGAACAGGTAAGGTTTTAAATGAAATGACTTATTTACATAGCAATTCCAGTGCAAAATCCAGAATGGTATAAGTAAATAGCTTTATTTCGAGGACATACTTAAAAACCTGCTTTCAGCGGGTTTTTTTGCAGCATTCAATAATCCAATTATTAAAAGGTAATGCTATAAAAGGAGGTGCCTTCACATATGGGTAAAGAACAAAAAGCTGAAATTATGGGATGCCAGGTAGATTTATTGAGTTTAAACCAGGCTTTGGAAGAAATAAAAAAATTACTAGGGAATCAAAAAACATTTGCCCATATTATTACGGTTAATGCTGAGATAATCTACGAAGCAAATAAAAATCCACGGTTAAAAGAAATAATCAATGGTGCTCATATGGTCACACCTGATGGTATAGGTGTGGTATGGGCGGCGAGACAGTTTGGTTACACTTCCTCTGGACGGGTTACTGGGATCGAATTATTGGAGGAAGTATGCAGCGAAGGGGCCAGGCGGGGATGGAGAGTATTCTTTTTTGGTGCCGCACCAGGAGTCGCTGAGAAAGCAGCATCAAATCTAGAAAATAAATATCCTGGCTTGCAGGTAGCCGGTACAATCAACGGCTATTTTGCGCCGGAAGAAACAGCAGATATAGTGACTACTATTAAGAAAAGCAACCCGGATATCTTATTTGTCGGACTGGGAGCGCCACGTCAGGAATACTGGATAAACGAGTATAAAGATCAATTGCAGGTTGTTTGTGTTGGAGTAGGAGGAAGCTTTGATGTTATTGCCGGTCTGAAAAAAAGAGCTCCGGCCTTCATGATCAAACTAAATCTGGAGTGGTTATACAGATTGATTAGTGAACCATCAAGAATAAAACGTCAGTTAGCCCTGCCTAAATTTGTTCTGCACGTATTAAAAGAAAAATATAGAAGACACTAATAATTAATGAGCAAAAAGTCAATATAATAAATAGACGAAAGAAAGAGGTTTATATACCTCTTTCTTTATTTAAATAAAGAAGAGAAAAGCAACCAGAAGGAGCAATAGTTTAAGAACGTCAAATAAATAAAAACAAAAGAAAATATCAGTTAAAAATAGTTCTTTATTAATTACCGGGAACAAAGTAAAATATTATATAAGGTCAATGAATGTCAAAGGGGAATCATCATGAAAAAAAGTTTGGCTGATAAAATAGAACAATATCTAAAAGTCCTTATTGATAGAAGTGAAAATTATGAGATTGAAATCCAGCGGGCTGAGTTGGCTGAGACTTTCGATTGTGTTCCATCCCAAATCACTTATGTTATAGGAACGCGATTTAATGAAAAATGTGGATATTATACAGAAAGCCGCAGAGGCGGAAAAGGATTTGTCCGCATTACCCGGCTGGATGATGCTGAAGTACAGGCAGGGATCAGCCGCAGAGAATTTTTCGTGTTCTTAGATCAAATTATGGCTATGGAGCTTATTACTGAAAACGAAAACCGAATGTTAAAACATCTGGTTGTCAGCAGCTTTAAACAAGTGCCGGGTGAAATACAGAATAAGTTGTTTTTGGCAATAAAGGCCGGTCTGGAAGACTTTGTTGATTTATCTTAAACCACAGAGGAGGAATAATTCATGTACTGTGAAGAGTGTAACAAAAAACCGGCAACGGTACATTTAACTCAAATGTTTAACGGACAAAAAAAAGAAACCCATTTATGTGAAAGCTGTGCAGCTAAAAAAGGAGCTGTAATGCTTAATTTTGACGGTCAATTTGGAATACCAAGCTTACTGGGCAGTTTTTTCGGCAGCCATTATAATGTAAAAAATATTAACACAACAGCAGAACATGTTATCTGTCCCAATTGCGGAATGAAGTTCATTGATATACGCCAAACCGGTAAATTGGGATGTGCAGAATGTTATCAAGCCTTTAATAAGGATATAGAACCTATACTGCGCAGAATACATGGCAGCAGCCGGCATACCGGTAAAATCCCTGCCCGCGGCGGTGAAGCGGTACTGCTGAAGAAAAAAATTGAAGCTTTAAAAATTCAATTACACGAAGCAGTGGTTCATGAGGAATATGAAAAAGCCGCTGAAATAAGGGACTCTATCAAAGATCTCGAAAAGCAGATGGAATAGAGGTGAAAAAATGAGTGAAGACATTTTAAACAATAACTACGTCTACTGGATGGAAGCGAAAGAAGGCAGTAATTCTGATATCGTTATCAGCAGCCGGGTAAGACTGGCCAGAAATTTGAACAACCTGCCTTTCCCCCATCTGTTAAATGAGGAAAAGGGTCTTCATACTATCAATACAATAAAGAATGCCTGGGAAAAAAGTCCCAGAGAGAATTTAAAAGATATGACCCTGTTTACTTTTAATCAATTGACCAATCTTGACCGTCAGATTTTGGTGGAAAAGCATTTGATCAGTCCTAATCATGCTGCCAGTAATACTGCATATAATGGCCTGCTGGTCAATGAACAAGGTTCTCTGGCCATTATGATAAATGAGGAGGATCACCTGCGGATCCAATGTTTTCTTCCTGGTTTGCAGTTAAGCGAAGCCTTAAATTGTGCCCAGACAGTTGATGATGCACTGGAAGAAAATTTAAGGCTGGCTTTTGATGAAAATATGGGGTTTCTTACCTCCTGTCCTACCAATACCGGTACAGGCATGAGAGCATCGGTGATGATCCATCTGCCTGCTTTCGTCATAACCGGCCAGATAAATTATCTGTACCAAAATGTTTCCCAGCTGGGAATGACTGTCCGCGGACTTTATGGTGAAGGAACCGAAGCAATCGGCAATATGTTTCAGCTATCCAATCAGGTGACCTTGGGCCAAACTGAAGAAGATATCCGCAGTAAACTGGACAGTATCGCCGGCCAGATTGTTCAGCAGGAAAGAATGTTAAGGGAAAAATTAAGCAATGAGATGAGATATCAGCTGGAAGATAGAATTGGCAGGGCTTACGGGATATTAACCAATGCCCGGGTTATCACTTCCAATGAAGCTATAACCCTCTTGTCAGATGTTCGCCTGGGCGTAGACATTGGTATTTTAAAAGGCATTAATGCCTTTGCCCTGAATGAATTATTGGTGGCCATAAGACCTGCCCATCTGCAGAAAAAGGCAGGCCGGGAAATGGAATCATTTGAAAGAGATGTTAAACGTGCGGAAGTAATTAAAGAGAAGCTATTAAGAGAAAAGAGGCAAGGAGAAGATCAAGATGTTTAGAAGATTTACACAAAGAGCCAGAAATGCAGTTGTCCATGCCCAGGAAGAAGCCCGTCAGATGAATCATCCTGCAATTGGTACAGAGCATATTCTTTTGGGATTGCTCTTGGAAGGCGAAGGAATCGGAGCTCGGGCTCTGTTAAACTTGGGACTGGATCTAGAAAAAGTAAGGGAAGAGATCATTAAAACCATCGGCGAAAGTGAAGCGGGTCTAGAACAGCCAGCAGGAGACCTGCCTATTACTCCCCGGGCCAAGAAAGTGTTCAATCTGGCCTTTGATGAGGCAAGGTTACAAGGGGTAAATTATGTAGGTACAGAGCATGTACTCTTGGCTCTGATCCGGGAAGAAGAAGGAATTGCCGGGCAGGTCCTGATTTCTATGGGTGTAAAGCTGGAGGAAGTAAGGGAACATGTGATTATGCTTTTGGGTGGTGAAGCCCAGGGGACGCCTCCTATTCACAATCAGTATTCTGATACGCCCAGCCAGTCGGTACCTCAGCAAACCAAGAGAAAACCGAAAAGCAAGACTCCGACTCTGGACAGCTACAGCCGTGATTTGACCCAGGATGCTAATGAAGCCAGACTGGATCCGGTTATCGGGCGGGAAGATGAGATTGAGCGGGTAATACAAATATTATCCCGCCGCACTAAAAATAATCCGGTTTTAATTGGTGATCCGGGAGTAGGTAAAACAGCTATTGTGGAAGGCTTAGCCCAGCGAATCTACGAAAACCGTGTTCCTGAGATCCTGAGTAATAAAAGGGTGGTTGCTCTGGACCTTTCATCGATGATAGCAGGGACTAAATACAGAGGTGAATTTGAAGACCGCCTGACTAAGATTGTCAGTGAAATAAAGGCCTCTGGAGATGTAGTCGTTTTTATAGATGAATTGCATACGATCGTGGGTGCTGGGGCTGCCGAAGGAGCAATTGATGCAGCCAATATTTTAAAACCTTCTCTGGCCAGGGGAGAATTCCAGTGTGTGGGCGCTACTACCTTAAATGAATATCGTAAACATATAGAAAAAGATGCCGCACTGGAAAGACGTTTTCAGCCAATCGTTGTAAATGAACCAACCCAGGCTGAGAGTATAGAAATTCTTAAAGGATTACGTGACCGTTATGAAGCTCACCATGGAGTTAAAATAAGTGATGCGGCCATAGAGGCTGCCGTAAAGCTGTCGTCCAGATATATATCTGACCGCTACCTTCCGGACAAGGCCATTGATTTGATCGATGAAGCTTCCTCAAGAGTCCGCCTGGCCAATTATGTATTGCCGGAAGATATTCATGAAGAAGAGAGCCGCCTGGAAGAGATTATCAAGGAGAAAGAGGAAGCCATCAATGCCCAGGAATATGAAAAGGCGGCCAGCATCAGAGACGAAGAGCAGAAACTAAAAGATATTATCGAAGCAAAGCGAAAAGAGTGGACCAATAAGCGTAACCTGGAAACTGGTTCCGTAGGAGAAGAAGAGATTGCTGCTATTGTATCAAAATGGACCGGTGTTCCGGTAAGCAAATTAGCTCTGGAGGAAAGCCAGAGACTGATCAACCTGGAAGAAGTTCTGCATAAACGGGTCGTTGGACAACATGATGCAGTTCAGGCAGTAGCCCGGGCAGTTCGCAG
>LSQX01001880.1_pt1 | contig 33238 bp, 28 predicted proteins | sample 654561 | NCBI WGS metagenome assembly LSQX01 (sample SAMN04489861, study PRJNA283612) | anaerobic digester metagenome | isolation source: 4 biogas reactors fed with cattle manure at either 37C or 55C with and... | place: Denmark: Kongens Lyngby | collected 2014 | reverse complement strand
ATTGCGCACGTGCTCATCCTGCCGGGCATCATCCTCGGCCTGATCGTAGCTGATCTCGCGCTGGTATGGTTCCAGAAGCACACCCAGTTCCCGGGCGCCGGCCGCACCGAGAACAACGTCGTCGGTGTCCGCATCATGCCGGTCTTCGCGACCAAGGCCATCGGCTACGGTCTCCTGACCGCCGGTGTCCTGGCCCTGATGTCCGGCCTCACCACGATCAACGCGATCTGGAACATCGGCCCCTACAACCCGTCGCAGGTCTCCGCAGGTTCCCAGCCTGACGTCTACATGCTGTGGACTGATGGTGTCGCCCGTGTCATGCCGGCGTGGGAGCTGTACATCGGCAACTACACCATCCCGTCCGCCTTCTGGGTCGCACTGGTCTGTGGTGCCATGGTTGTCCTGCTGTTCGCCTACCCGTGGATCGAGAAGAACGCCACCGGCGACGACGCCCACCACAACCTGCTGCAGCGTCCGCGCGACGTTCCGGTCCGTACCGGCATCGGTGCGATGGCCATCACCTTCTTCCTGCTGGTGACCATCTCCGGTGGTAACGACCACATCGCGCACTTCTTCCAGATCTCGCTGAACGCCATGACCTGGTTCGGTCGTATCGGTGTCATCATCCTGCCGCCGATCGCGTACTACATCACCCACCGCATCTGTGTCGGCCTGCAGCGTTCTGACCGCGCAGTGCTCGAGCACGGCATCGAGACCGGTGTCATCAAGCAGATGCCGAACGGTGCCTTCGTGGAGATCCACCAGCCGCTCGGCCCGGTCGATGAGCACGGCCACCCGGTTCCGCTGGCATACGCCGGCGCCACCGTCCCGAAGCGCATGAACCAGCTGGGCTTCGCTGACCGCATCGCCCGTGGTTCCCTCATCAAGGCCGACGACCAGCGTTTCACCGACGCTGCCGTCGAGACCGCACACGCCAACGAGCGTGAGGAGAAGGCCATGCTGGAGAACCTCCAGGAGGCCAACCGCGCGAAGGACCGCGAGGCCGGCCTGCTCGACTAGGCCACGCCTGCAGTTTCCACTGCGCTCACGAGTTGAGACCCCGCTTCCCCGGTACCTGGGGGAGGCGGGGTCTCCTCGTTTCTGCGGGCCTGTGTGTCCGTGTGGGCGCAAGCACGGACTCTGACCCCTTCTGGCTTGGCTGAACGACGCATCACCGTCGTCTCGGCTGCCGTCTCGGTGTACCTCCTCATTTCTCACGGGTGGGGGTGCTAGTCCGAGGTGGAGACTGCTACCGAGCTCTGGATCCGGGCTGAGGGTTGGGATGGCCGAGCGGGCAAGCACTTCCGGTGCCTAGCGGCCACCAAAGAATGCCGCGAGGGGCTCTCGTTGCTGTCGACGGGAGTCCCTCGCGGCATGTCCGGGTTGCTGTCTCCTGCTTCTCGACGCCCCACGCGCCGTTCTGGAGGCGTTCCTCTGAGGGGTTGGGTATCAGGGTGGCGCGGGTGATGACCGAGCCGGTAGGTGCCTCCGGCCCCTAGCGGCAACCAAAGAATGCCGCGAGGGGCTCCCGGCGACAGTGACGGGAGCCCCTCACGGCATATCCCGGTTGCTGTCTCCTCCTTCTCGACGCCCCGAGGGGAGAAGTACCCCTGGGAGTATCCGGTCGGGACCGGGGAGATAACGCCCCGGTTTCCGCTGGAACGTCGAAAAGTGCGCTAAATCACAGTGGAATCGTGGGGTGGCGAAGATCGCCTTTCCCGAGGTGTGGTCGGGCCATGTCGACGGAACCTTCCAGGGCTGGATACCGCAAGGTCAGGGGGTCATATGGGCGGTCGTCGATAGTTGATTTGTCCCCGAACGCGTTCGGGTCGGGGAGAGCGCCCCTGTTCGATAACAGTGCGATAACGGCGACACGCCGGAGGTGAGCGTTGGACAAGCTTCGTTGTCGTTTCGTAACCTGATCGAGACATTGCGGGGCTTCGCAAGGAAGCCGCCGAATGACTGAACTGAAAAGAATGCCTAATCCCCGTCAGGGGAGCCGGGGAACCATACAGCGTTTTCTGGGGTTCATCCTCCGCAAGAGCGCCGCACACCAGAGTGTGGGGCGTGGAGTGGGGGAGGGAAGCTTCCGCTCCCAACCCGTCAGCTAACCCGGTAGGCACAAGGAAGATCTGGAGAAACATTCGTGGCTCAGCACCGTCGCCTCACCAAGACCGCTACCCGTCGTCTCGCGACCGCCTCCGCGGTCGTCATGGGCGCCACCATCCTCGCACCGGTCGCCGACGCCGTTGAGGTCGTCATCCCGAACACCGGCATCCGCGTCGACGTCCCGGCACTGGCCAACGTCCAGGGCCTGGAGAGCGTCCCGAACGTCGAGCAGTTCGTCCCCTCCCTGCAGCAGGCCACCAACTCCTACGTGGCAGCCGTGAACAACGCCCCGGCTCCGGCCCCGGCACAGGCAGCTCCGGCCGCCTCCTCCACCGGCCAGGCCATCGCCAACGCCGTGCGTTCCAAGATCGGTGCCCCCTACGCCTGGGGTGCCACCGGCCCGTCCGCCTTCGACTGCTCCGGCCTGACCACCTGGGCCTACCAGCAGGTCGGCAAGTCCATCCCGCGCACCTCCCAGGCGCAGGCCGCCCAGGGCCAGCGTGTCCCGCTGGACCAGCTGCAGCCGGGCGACATCATCGCCTACTACGGTGGTGCCACCCACGTCGGCATCTACGTCGGCAACGGCATGATCGTCGACGCCCTGAACTCCGGCACCCCGGTCGGTGAGCGTCCGCTGCACTTCCAGCCGATCCACTCCGCGGTCCGCTTCTAAGCGACCCGCACCCCCTTCCGAGACCCGCCCCCGAGGCGGGTCTTCGCGTTTCCTGGCAAAGAGGAAAGAGCAGGTGGGGAGGCTGTACCGGGGGAGGGGGCGCGGTCTATAGTGGTGTCTGGACAACACCGGCCTCCGTTACTGAAAGAGTGACCTTGCGCTTCCCCCGCACCCTGCGAATCACCGGCGCCACCACCCTCGGCGCTGTCCTGCTGACCTCCGGATTCGCCGTTCCCACGGCACTTGCCGACGAGGACCTGGACACCCTCATCGCCTCCCTGGAGGACGTCTCCCAGGAGGCGACCGCCCGCAACGAGGAGGTCAAGCAGCTCGAGGACGACCTCACCCGGGGCGAGGAACGGCTCGGGACCCTGCGGGAGCAGGCGGAGGCCGCGCGGGAGCGGGCCACTGCGGCCCGCGATGCGCAGCACGCCTACCAGCGTGACGTCAATGAACTCGCCGGCGCGAAGTACCGCAGCCTGCAGATCGACCCGGTCACCAACGCCATCTCGGCGGAGAACCCGCAGAACGCCATCGACCGCGCGTCCTACCTCGGGGCGCTGACCAGGCACACGGAGCGGACCGTCGAGAAGCTCGCGGAGGCGACCGCCGCCGCCGGACGGGAGCACACCGACGCCTCCCGCATGGTGGCGGAGGCCAACTTCAAGCAGTCCCAGCTGGAGAAGCAGCACCGGGTCCTCGCCGAGCAGCAGGAGGAGCTGCAGATCCGCATCCGGGAGATCGAGGAGAAGGTCGCGTCCCTCGACGAGTCGGCGCGTCTGGCCTGGGAGAACAAGAACAACCCGCTGGCCCCCATCCTCACCGGCGACGCCAGCGGCGTGGTCGGCGCCGCCCTGAGCAAGCTCGGCTCGCCCTACGGCTGGGGAGCGACCGGCCCGAACCAGTTCGACTGCTCCGGGCTCATGGTGTGGGCGTACCAGCAGCAGGGCAAGTCGATCCCGCGCACCTCGCAGGCCCAGCTCGCCGGCGGCCGGCCGGTGTCGCGCGCGGAGCTGCAGCCGGGTGACATCGTCGGCTACTACCCGGGTGTCACGCACGTCGGCATGTACATCGGCAACGGCCAGCTCGTGCACGCCTCCGACTACGGCATCCCGGTGCAGGTCGTGTCCGTCGACTCGATGCCGTGGGCCGGCGCCGTCCGCTACTGACCCATGTCCCGGACGCTGCTGGTCACCAACGACTTCCCGCCCACCGTCGGCGGCATCCAGTCGTACCTGCGCGACTTCCTGTCCACCCTCGACCCGGAGCAGGTGGTGGTCTTCGCCTCGACGCAGGACCGGGCAGCCGCGGCCGCCCACGACGCGGGGCTGCCGTACCGCGTCATCCGCTGGCCCCGGCACGTCATGCTGCCCACGCCGACGACCGCGGAGGCCATGAGCCAGATCATCCGGGAACTGGACATCGACACCGTGTGGTTCGGCGCCGCCGCCCCGTTGGCACTCATGGGGGCCGCGGCCCGCCGGGCGGGGGCCACGCGGATCATCGCGAGCACCCACGGCCACGAGGTCGGCTGGTCCATGCTGCCCGGCGCCCGCCGCGTCCTGCGGCGCATCGGGGACACCGCCGACGTGGTCACCTACATCTCCGACTACACCCTGCGTCGCGTCCGCCGCGCCTTCGGCCCGCACCCGGAGTTCCGCCACCTGCCCTCGGGCGTCGACGTCGACTGGTTCCGCCCCGCCACCCCGGAGGAGAGGGTCGGCACCCGGGAGCGTCACGGCACCGGCCCGCTCGTGGTGTGCGTCTCCCGTCTGGTCCCGCGCAAGGGACAGGACATGCTCATCGGGGTCTGGCCGCAGGTCCTCGAGCGGCATCCGACGGCCCGGCTCCTCATCGTCGGCTCGGGGTCGCACGAGGCTGTGCTGCGCAGGATGGCCGCCCCCCTCGGCGACGCCGTCGCATTCACCGGCCCGCTGTCCACTCCTGACCTCCGCTCGCTGCTGGCCTCCGCGGACGTCTTCGCCATGCCGGCCCGCACCCGCGGCGGGGGACTCGACGTCGAGGGCCTCGGCATCGTCTACCTCGAGGCGCAGGCCTGCGGCGTGCCCGTCATCGCCGGCGACTCCGGCGGGGCACCCGAGACCGTCACCCCCGAGACCGGCATCGTCGTCGACGGCCGCAGCGGGGAGGAGCTCACCGCCGCCCTCCTGCAGCTTCTCGACGACCCTCCGCACGCCGCCGCCCTCGGGGAGGCGGGGCGTCGGCACGTCACGGACAGCTGGACCTGGGACATCATGGGTGCCCGGCTGCGGGATATACTCCGTTGATGAAGCTCAGTGAGGCGGATGCCCGCCCGACGGTGGGGTTCGACATCGGTGGGACGCAGTGCCGGGCGGCGGTGGTGTCGGCGGCGGGGGAGATCCTCACGACGCTGAGTGTGCCCACCCCGGACACCGAGGCGGCGCTGGAGGACGCGGTGGTGGGGCTCGTCGAGAAGCTCCGTGCAGAGCACGACCCGGCGGCCGTTGGACTGGCGGTCGCCGGATTCCTCGACGCGGAGCGCGAGACCGTCCGCTTCGCCCCGCACCTGCCGTGGCGCGACGTACCCGTGCGTGCACGCCTGCAGGACCGGCTGGGGTTGCCGGTGGTCCTCGAGCACGACGCCAACTCCGCCGCCTGGGGCGAGTACCGCTTCGGCTCCGCCCGCGGCGCCGGGACCTGGGTGTTCTTCGCGGTGGGCACCGGCATCGGCGCGGCACTCATGATCGACGGGCAGCTGTTCCGCGGCGCCTACGGCACCGCCCCCGAGTTCGGGCACCTCACCGTCGTGCCCGGGGGACGGCTCTGCGCCTGCGGCCGTCGGGGCTGTCTGGAGCGCTACGCCTCCGGCACCGCGCTCGCCGACACCGCCGTCGAGCACGGCCTGCCGCCCGGGATGAGCGGACCGGCGCTGATGGCCGCGGCCCGTGCAGGAGACGCCCGGGCGGAGGCGGTCATCGCGGACTTCGCCGCGTGGCTCGGGCAGGGCCTGGCCACGGTGGTGGACGTGCTCGACCCGGAACTCATCGTCCTCGGCGGGGGAGTGGCGGTGGACGCCGACCTCTTCCTCGCGGACGCGCAGGCCGCGATGGCCGCGAACATCGTCGGCGCGGGACACCGGCCACTCCCGGTCGTGGGAACCACGGAACTCGGCCCCGCCGCGGGTATGATTGGCGTGGCAGATTTAGCGCGTACGCATTCTTAAGGGGAGACACCGATGCAAAAGCAGTGGTACTGGCTGTACAAGAACGTTCTCATCGGTCCTTTCCTCCGCGTGTGGAACCGCCCGACCATGGAGGGACGGGAGAACATCCCGGCCACCGGGGCGGCGATCGTCGCCTCCACCCACCAGTCGGTCATGGACTCCTTCTACTTCCCGGCCCTCAGCCCCCGCCGTGTCACCTTCCCGGCGAAGCAGGAGTACTTCACCAACACCGGCGTCATCGGCGCGATCCAGCGCTGGTTCTTCACCTCCATCGGCCAGATCCCGGTGGACCGCACCGCCAGCAACGCCGGCGACGCCACCCTCGCCGCCGCCCGCACCGTCTTGGACGTGGGCGGCGTCCTGGGCATCTACCCGGAGGGCACCCGCTCCCCGGACGGCCGCGTCTACAAGGGACGCACGGGCATGGCCCGCATCGCCCTGGCCACGGGCGCCCCGATCGTGCCGCTGGCCATGATCGGCTCCCGGAACGCCAACCCCATCGGCACGTGGATCCCGCGCCCGTTCAAGGTGCGCATGAAGGTCGGCGAGCCTATCGACGGCCGCGCCTACGTCGAGTCCCTGGGCATCGACCCGGACTCCCGCGAGGCCGCCCGCCCGCTGACCGACCACGTGATGGCCATCCTCACGGAGCTGTCCGGTCAGCCCTACGTCGACATGTACGCCTCCGAGGTCAAGGCCTCCCTGGCCGCCGGTCGCGGCTGGCCCAAGGGGACGGAACCGGCACGTTCCTAGGGGTCACCTGACCGGAACCTTGTTCGCCGCTGGGGTGTTCCTCTTATATACTCAGCCGCTGGATCACCGGTGACGTGAAGGGGCGTGGCGAATGACGCTGAACAGTAGGACGGCTGCGGGTCAGGCGACCCCGGCAACGCGGATGCGCTGGCCTGACGTGGCCAAGGGACTCTCCATCATCGGCGTCGTCCTGCTGCATGTCAGCCTCGCCGTCCCCGAGGGGATGAGCACCACGGCGGCGCAGATCAACAGCCTCCTCGACCCGCTGCGTATGCCGCTGTTCTTCATGGTCAGCGGATTCTTCTCGGCGAAGGTGTTCGGCTTCACGTTCCGGGACCTCTTCCTGCGGCGCCTGTGGTTCTTCCTCGTGCCCTACCTCCTGTGGGTGCCCATCGAGCTGTGGTTCAAGTTCCAGGAGTGGCACCGCTTCGACGACAAGCCCATGCCGGGCGTCGACCGCTACCTCGAGCACATCATCGAGGGTCGGAACATGTACTGGTTCCTCTACGCCCTGGTCATCTTCAACATCGTCCTCTGGCTGACCCGGAAGCTCCCCTGGTGGGCGGGCCTCCTCGTCGGTCTCGCCCCGATCCTCATCCTGCCGCTGCACGCGGAACAGCACATGATCGGCAAGGCCGTCCTCTACCTGCCGGCCTTCCTGCTGGGTGCGCATCTGCGTCGGCACATCCGTGAGTTCGCGGAGACCGCCACCAGCCTGCGGCACCTCACCCGCGGCACCATCCTCTACGCGGCCGGTTTCAGCCTGGCCGCCGTGTGGGCCTGGTGGAACACGGTCGCGGATGTGTCCCTCCCGTGGATGCTGCCCTTCGCGGAGACGATCGGCTACTCCGATGTGCGCCTCGTGGTGAACTCACTGGTCCAGCTGCTCATGCTGCCCATGGCCGTCATCGTGGCGGTGCTGCTCGGCCGGGTCCCGGTGCTCAACGACGTCCTGGCCTTCCTCGGACGCCACACGCTGGTGATCTACCTGGGTCACCCCATCGCGCTGACGGTGCTGTACCACTACAACGTGCGTGGGTGGCAGCTGCCGATCGGCCGTGACGCGGAGTCCGCGCTGCTGAGCACCTCCCTGTGGATGGTCATCGGCCTGCTGATCTCCGCGGTCGGTTCCCTCGCGCTGTACCTCATCACCCGCATCCCCTACCTGCGGTGGACGATCATGCCGCCTCAGCTGGTCGCTGCTTCCCGACGCCCCGTCAACGCCGCCGGTGCCACCGCCGCGGCCCCCACGACCGCCAGCGTCACGACGAGGTAGGAACTGCCGAGCACCTGCGCCCACCAGGGCCAGGCGTGCTCGGCACCGTTGTTGGGCAGCAGCCAGTGCGGTGAGGTGAGGACGGCGAGCACCACCGCCGCGGCGAGGACCCGGGGGAGCCTGCCCGCCGTCATGCCCAGCGTGACCGCGATGGGCACGAGCCACACCCAGTGGTGCGACCAGGACACCGGCGAGCAGACCAGCGCCACGGTCGAGGCCAGCAGGACGGACCACAGCAGGGAGTCGACGCGGACCATCGCCCAGACGACCAGGCCCAGGGCCAGCAGGACCAGGATGAGCCAGACCAGGGAGTCGGCGGACTCGCCGGGCTCTGCCAGCCGGGCCAGGAATCCGCGGAGCGACTGGTTGGAGGAGTACGACTCGCCGCCGATGCGGCCGGTGTCGCGGAGGGTGTCCAGCCAGTACGTCCGGGAGTTTTCCCAGTGCACGGCCGCCGCCGCCAGGGTGAAGCCGACGCCGGCGAGGAACGTCACCGCCGCGTTCCGCCACTCCCGGCGGACGAGGAACACGAGGATGAACACCGCGGGGGTGAGTTTGATCGCGGCGGCCAGGCCGATGAGCACGCCGCGGGGCAACCAGGGGCGGCGGGTGAGGGTGTCGATGAGGACCAGAGCCATGAGCAGGATGTTGATCTGCCCGAAGCCGATGGTCTCCCGGACCGGCTCGGCGACCAGCGCGAAGGGGAGGATCCAGGTGGCGATCATGCGGTGGTCGGCCAGCCGGGGCGCGGCGTGGCGCAGGACGATGACCAGGCACCACCACAGCAGGAGCACCGACGCGAGGGTCCAGGCCACCAGGGCCACCGCGTACGGCACCAACGCCAGCGGGACGAAGAGCATCGCCGCCAGCGGGGGATAGGTGAAGGGCAGCGTGATGCCGCCGACCTCGTAGCCGCGGGTGTAGAGGTTGTCGCCGTCGAGAAGCGCGGCGGCGCCGGCACGGTAGACGTCGATGTCGATGGCGTAGCGGATGGAGGGACCGCTGTCGATGAGCCAGGGGAGGACCGCCACCACGGAGGCCACCGCAGCGATCACCGTCCACGTCCGGTTCCGACGGGTCGACAGCACAGGGGCAGGAGAAGTGGTGCTCACGGCTGAAACTATAACCGGCGGCACCCGGCACCCAGGCGTGGGAGGTCACACGTTAGGCTGTTGGCGTGCGCTACTTCTACGACACCGAGTTCATCGAGGACGGCCGGACCATCGAACTGGTCTCCATCGGCATCGTCGCGGAGGACGGGCGCGAGTACTACGCCGTCTCCACTGATTTCGACGCGACCCGCGCCAACGCCTGGGTGCGGGAGAACGTGCTGGACAAGCTGCCCAACCCGGGGGACCCCGTGTGGAAGTCCCTGGAGACCATCCGGGAGGAGGTCCTCGCGTTCCTCACCTCCGCCCGGGACGGCGACCCGGAGCTGTGGGCCTGGGTCGGCGCCTACGACCATGTGGTCCTGGCCCAGCTGTGGGGTGACATGGCCGGTCTGCCGCGGGCCATCCCGCGCTACACCCGGGAGCTCAAGCAGTACTGGGAGTTCGCCGGTCGGCCCTACCTGCCGAAGACCCCGGACGGCTCGCATGACGCGCTCGTGGACGCCCGCCACAATCTGGAGAAGTTCCGGATCTGCGCCGAGGCGCTCCCCCTGACACGGCGCAACCGGGTGCAGAACTGAGGTTCCTCCTGCCCCAAGGGGGTTACTTGACTGGACAGCCGTGCTATGAATATGGGTGTGAGTTGGACTGTTGACATTCCCAAAGAGGTTCTCCCCGACCTGCCGCCGCTTCCCGCCGGCCTGCAGGAGCGGTTCGAGGACGTAATTTCCCGCGAGGCCAAGCAGCAGCCCAGCTGGGACCGGACCCAGGCGGAGACCGTCCGCAAGATCCTCGAGTCGGTGCCGCCGACCGTGGTCGCCCCGGAGGTGACCCGCCTGAAGAAGCAGCTTGCCGACGTCGCACTCGGCAAGGCCTTCCTCATGCAGGGCGGCGACTGCGCCGAGACCTTCGAGTCGAACACCGAGCCCCACATCCGCTCGAACATCAAGACGCTGCTGCAGATGGCGGTCGTCCTGACCTACGGTGCGTCGACCCCGGTGGTCAAGCTGGCCCGCATCGCCGGCCAGTACGCGAAGCCGCGTTCCCAGGACCTGGACGAGAACGGCCTGCCGAACTACCGCGGTGACATCGTCAACGGTGTCGAGCCGACCCCGGAGGCACGTCGCCACGACCCGGCCCGCATGATCCGTGCCTACGCGAACTCCTCCGCGGCCATGAACCTGGTCCGTGCGCTGGTCAGCTCCGGCACCGCTGACCTGAACAAGGTCCACGAGTGGAACCAGGAGTTTGTCGCCCAGTCCCCGGCCGGCGCCCGCTACGAGGCCCTCGCCGCGGAGATCGAGCGCGGCCTGCGTTTCATGGACGCCTGCGGAGTCAGCGACGAGTCGCTGCGCACCTCGGACATCTACTGTTCCCATGAGGCACTGCTCGTCGACTACGAGCGCGCCATGCTGCGCCTGCACGAGGACGAGGACGGCCAGACCCGCCTCTACGACCTGTCCGCGCACCAGCTGTGGATCGGCGAGCGCACCCGCGGCATCGAGGACTTCCATGTCAACTTCGCCGCCCTCATCGCCAACCCGATCGGCCTGAAGATCGGCCCGACCATCACCCCGGAGGAGGCCGTCGCGTACGCCGCGAAGCTGGACCCGGACAAGGAGCCGGGCCGCCTGACCCTGGTGGCGCGCATGGGCCACGACAAGGTCCGCACCGCGCTGCCGCCGGTCGTCGAGGCCGTCGAGGCCGCCGGCCACAAGGTCATCTGGCAGTCCGACCCGATGCACGGCAACACCTTCACCGCGTCGAACGGCTACAAGACCCGTCACTTCGACAAGGTCATCGACGAGGTCCAGGGCTTCTTCGAGGTCCACCGTCAGCTGGGCACCCACCCGGGTGGCATCCACATCGAGCTCACCGGTGAGGATGTCACCGAGTGCCTCGGCGGTGCCATGGACATCACCGACGTCGACCTCCCGGGCCGCTACGAGTCCGCCTGCGACCCGCGTCTGAACACGCAGCAGTCCCTCGAGCTGGCCTTCCTGGTCGCGGAGATGCTCCGCAACTAGCCGGACTGAACGCCTGAACGCCGCCCGCCCCACCCCGGGGCAGGCGGCGTTCCTGCATTTCCGCTACAGGGTGAGGCGGACGGTGGAGTCGAGGCGGGCGTCGGTGCCGGCCTCGGGGCGCTGGCGGGTGACCACGCGGTCGTTGTCCCGCTCGCGCGCGGTGGTGTCCAGGCCGACTGCCTCGAGGGTCGCGCGGGCCTGCGCGACGGTCATGCCGACGACGTCCGGCACCATGACCCGGCCGGCGAGGGTGAGCGTCACCTCGGCCTCGTCGGGGGCGACGGTCTCGCCGGCGGCGGGACTGGTGCGGACGACGGTGTCCGGGGTGGCACCGACGGCGCTGCGGTCCCGGCGGGTGTCCTCGACGCTGAATCCCGCGGCCCGCAGGGTGGCGGTGGCGTCGGCCTCGGACATGCCCTCGACGTCGGGCACGGTCAGTCCGCTGTTGACCACGAGCGAGACCTCACTGCCGCGCGTCAGCGTCGTGCCGGGGGCGGGGGAGACGTCGAGGACCTGCCCGGCGGGGGCGTCCTCGTCGAAACGCTTCTCGACGTCCGCCACCGTCAGCCCCAGCTCGGCGAGGCGGGCCTCGGCGGTGGCGAGGTCGGTGCCGATGATCGTGGGCACCTGGATGGGTTCCGGTCCCCGCGAGAGGTGGACGGTGACGGTGGAGCCGATCTTCACGGGCTCCCCGGCGGCCGGGTCGGTCGCGGCGACGAGTCCCTCCCCGACGTCCGCGGACCAGACGGGCTCACCGGTGGCGACCTTGAGGGTGCGCTCCGCGGCCGTCGCCTGGTAGGCGAGGACGTCCATGCCCTTCGGTTCCGGGACGGTCGGCCGTCCCTGCGACACGAGCACCGTGACCTGCTGGCCGCGGACGACCTTCTCCCCGTCGGCGGGGTCGGTGCCGGCGCTGAGGTCGGAGGCGACGTCGTCGTGGTAGACGAGCTCGGTGACCGCGGTGAACCCGGCCTCCTCGATCGCGCTGACGGCGGCGGTGCGGTCCATACCCAGGACCGGCGGGATCTCCCCGTAGCGGCCGGACCCGAACCACCAGCCACCCACGGCGATGGCCGCGGTGAGCAGTGCGATGACCAGCAGCCACACGACCAGACCGGTCCGCGAGCGGTTGCTCACCGGCTTGGGGGCCGTGGGAGCCGTGGGCGCCGTCGGCGCTGTGGGCACCGCCGGGACCGGCGGCGGAGCCTGGGGCTGCAGGACGGGGACGGGCTCCTGGACCCGGGTCTCGCTGACGTCGGGGGAGGGGGCGGGGGAGATCTCGGTGACCATCGTCGGCGGGCCTACGAGGTCGGTGATGTCGGTGGGCACGGCCGCGGCGCGGGTGGCGGCGGAGTTCTCCGGGATGGGCACGGTGAACGCCGGGAGGGTCAGCTCCCCGGCGACGTCGTCGAGGGCGGCGAGGAACTCGGCGGCGTCGGCGAAGCGGTCCTGCGGGCGGCGGGCGGTGGCGGTGGCCACGAGGGCGTCGATAAGCGGGGGCACACCGGAGATGAGCGAGCTCGGGGCGGGGACGTCCTCGCTGAGGCGGCGGTACGCGTGTTCCATCGGGGTGTCGCCGGAGAAGGGCGTGGAACCGGTGAGCAGCTCGAAGAGGACGATGCCGGCGGAGTACACGTCCGAGGCCGGGGTGATGTCGGTGCCGTCGACCTGCTCCGGGGAGAGGTAGGCGGCGGTGCCGACGATCTGTGAGGGCGTGGCACCCGCGGCGGCGGCGCGGACGAGGCCGAAGTCGGCGAGCTTCACGCGGTGGTCGCCGTTGATGAGGATGTTGTCCGGCTTGATGTCGCGGTGCACCAGACCGGCGGTGTGGGCGATGGACAGGCCGGTGAGGACCGCCCGCATCACCGCGGCGGCGGCGTGCGGGGGCATGGGGCCGCGCTCGGCGAGCAGCTCCCGCAGGGTGCCGCCGGTGATGAGCTCCATGATGAGGAAGAGGTGGTCCCCGTCGGACCCGAAGTCGTAGACGTTGACCAGGTTGGGGTGGGTGAGCTGCGCCATCGCCCGGGCCTCGCGGCGGAAACGCTGCCGGAAGACGGGGTCGGCGATGTACTTCTCGTCGAGGACCTTCGCGGCGACGGCGCGTCCCAGGCGGAGGTCGACGCAGCGCCAGACCATGGACATGCCGCCGCGGGCGATCGGGTGATCGATGCGGTACCTGTCGTCGAGGAGGTCTCCCACTGCCAGTTGAGCCATGGGGACAGTATGGTCCACACGCGGGTGCCCACGCCAACGCGGGCGGTAGAGTGGACGACGTGATTCCCAACGACATCCCCCTTGAGACCCTGCTCGCCGACGAGCCCATGCTCACCCTCCCGGAGACCGCCGAGAGGCTGGGTGTGGTGATCACCCGCGTCCATGACCTGCTGGGTGCCAACAAGCTCATCGCGCACGTCATTGACGGGAAGCGGCACATCCCGGAGGCGCTGTTCCACGAGGGCTCACACTCGACGGGCAAGTTCGTGCCCGGCCTGATCACCCTGCTGAAGGACGGCGGCTACACCGACGAGGAGATCCTGCGCTACCTGTTCACCGAGGATGAGACACTGCCGGGTCGACCGGTGGACGCTCTCCACGGTCAGCTGGCGCGTGAGGTGCTGCGCCGCGCACAGGCCATGGCCCTGTGAGGTCCCGCCCGAACACCCAGTCCGTGAGGAACCAGGCGATGACGAACACGCCGAGCATCCACCACGTGTTGTAGAGCTGGTGGTTGCCGCTGCCCGTGAACGCCAGGGTGACCACCACCGACGCGCCCACGGCCAGCCGCAGCACCCACTCGGGCGGGCGGACCGCGCCGACGAGTGAGATCACCGAGGCGTAGTACCAGGGCAGCGTCACCGAGTTGAAGACGAACGCGACCTGGTAGGCGAGCGCCGTGCCGGCGACGGCGCGGCGCTCGTTCTGCCGGAAGAGCCACCACATGATGACCAGCCCGGCGAGCATGAGCACCATCGAGATGCTGCGCAGGACGCCGAGTGCGGTGTTGTACTCGAAGGACGTCCGGAACACCTGGATCAGCCAGGTGATCCAGCTGGCCAGCAGCGAGGGCAGGGCGAGGGGGTTGATGACCTTCGAGTTGCCGGAGATCTCCGAGAGCCAGCCCCACGAGGAACCGGACAGCCAGGTGACCGCGGCGACGACCGCGAGCGTCTCGACCACGCCCACGGCACCGCTGAGCAGGAACGCGGGGACGCGGTGCAGGCGCTTCGCGTAGTGGATGGTGGCCAGCCACACGACGAAGGGCAGTGCGATGGCGGCGGTGGCCTTGAGGGACACGGCCACTGCGATGAGCGCCACGCCCAGCAGGAAACGCCGGTGCAGGCTGGCGAGCAGTCCGAGGCTGACCAGGCCGACCATGACGGACTCGTTGTGCATGCCGCCGACCATGTGGAGGATCATCACCGGGTTGGCCACGCCGAGCCACAGCGCGAGGGCGGGGTCGCCGCCGAGGGCACGGGCGATGCGGGGGACCGACCAGGCGATGGCGGCGAAGCCGAGGACCGAGATGAGCTTGTACACGACCACCCCGGCCGTCACGTTGTCCCCGACGAGGCGGGTGACTCCCTCGCCGATCCACAGGTGGAGCGGCCCGTACGGGGTGGTGGTGTTGCGCCAGTCGTGGGAGACCTCCAGCAGGAACGGTCCCGGGTTGACCGCGGCGCCCTGCGTGTACGGGTCATAGCCGTCGCGGAGCATGGCGCCCTGCATGAGGTAGGAGTACACGTCGCGGGAGAGCATCGGGGCGGCCGGGAGGAGCGGCAGGACCCAGGCCCACAGTGCGGTGCGGACCTGTTTCTCCGCCCCCTCCGTGCGGTTGAGCACGTGCCGACGCCCGAGGACCGCCCACGCGACCAGCAGCGTCGCCACGCCCGCCCAGAACACGGCGTTGGAGATTCCTGCGCCGTGCCCGTAGGAGAGGAAGTCCAGGTCGAGGGCCTCCAGCACGCCACCGCGGTTGCGGATGGCGCCGCCTCCGAAGGAGCCCAGGAACAGCATGACCGCACCGATGATTCCCAGCGGGAGCGCGCCGGGCAGACGGAGCGTCATCAGTGGCGGCGCGCCGTCGCGCGGTGGGCGAGGTCGGTGAGCGTCGCGGTGACCTCCGGGGAGGTGCCCGCGGCGGCGAGGTGGGCGAGACCGGAGCGGGTGAGCTCGGTGATGCGTTCCTCGATCTCCTCCACGGCGCCGGTGTCCGCGATGATCTGCGCCAGACGGGCGATCTGCGCGGGATCGTCGGTGGCGCCGACGCCGGCGCGCAGTTCGGCGGCGGCGGCGGGGTCGCGGTCGTCGGCACGCTGCAGAGCGGTGGCAAGCAGGACGGTGCGCTTGCCCTCCCGCAGGTCGTCGCCGGCGGGCTTGCCGGTGACCGCCGGGTCGCCGTAGACGCCGAGCTGGTCGTCGCGGAGCTGGAAGGCGATGCCGATGTCGTGGCCGTAGCCGCGGAAGGCGTCGATGGTGGCCTGGTCGGCGCCCGCGATGGCGGCGCCGAGGTGCAGCGGGCGTTCGATGGTGTACGCGGCGGTCTTGAAGCGGTTGACGGAGTCGGCGAGCTCGATGTTCTCGTCGGCGGTCGCCTCCAGGGTGATGTCGAGCAGCTGCCCGCCGATCACCTCGGTGCGCATGCCCCGCCACGGATCGCGGGCGCGCTGCAGCGCGGCGACGGACAGCCCGGAGTCCTGCAGCATGTCCTCGGCCCACACGAGGGCGAGGTCGCCGACGAGGATCGCCACGGACTCGCCGAAGTGCGCGGGGTCACCCGCCCAGGCACGGTCCCGGTGCTGCTTCTCGACGGCCCGGTGGACCGTCAGGTTGCCGCGCCGGGTGTCGGACGAGTCGATGATGTCGTCGTGGATGAGCGCGCAGGCCTGGATGAACTCGAGGGAGGCGGCGGCCCGCAACATCGCGGCCGGGTCCTCCGCCCCGCGTTCGAGGCCGCCGCCGCCGACGAAACCGGCCCAGGCGTAGAGCGGACGGATGCGCTTGCCACCACCGAGCACGAAGGACTCCAGGTGGGCGACCGCCTCGGTGACCGGGCCGCCGATGGCGGCGACCTGCCGACGGCGGTCGTCGATGAAGCGGGTCAGTTCCTCCCGGACGGCGTCCGGGACCTGGTCGAGGGTCAGCGTCGTGAGGGGGCTGGGAGTGCTCAACGCGGATGATCCTTCATGTGGGTGGTGGGCGGACTGCTCCCACGATACCCAGCCGGTCACCCGCGTCGTTCAACGGCGGGCTTCTCCACCATGCCGGGCAGGGGGAGGGGCACCGAGAGGACGGCGAAGGGGCGGGCGTCGCCGTCGAAGCGGAAGTGGCGCAGCTCGTCGCGGAAGCCCATGGATCGGTAGAGGGAGAAGGCGTTGTTGGCCTCGTCGTCGACCTCGGGCGTCGAGAGCATGGCGTTGCCGGCGGGGGCGAGCCAGAGCAGCTGGGAGAGCAGGATCCTGCCGATCCCACGTCCCTGCTGCGTGGGGGAGACGTGGATCTCCGCCACCTCGAAGTAGTCGCGCAGGAGCAGCACCTGCCGGGTGTCCGGCCCGCCGGCCTCCCGGATGCCGCGCCGCACCTGGCGGTCCCACCACATGTCGGGCATGCCGATGTAGCCGTAAGCCACGCCGAGGACCTCGTCCTGGTCGAGGGCGGCCAGCGCGGTGAATCCCGGCTGGACGATCTCGCGCCTCCAGACGTCGATGCGACCGGCGCGGATGCTCGGGTCGTAGCCCATCGCCTCTATGTAGAGGTCGACGAGCTGGGGGGCCAGCACGGCGAATTCGGGGCCGGACAAGCGGCGGATCTCCATGGTCACACCACCACTGAACCATGAACGGCCGGGTGTGTGGGGAAAAGACCACCGGGAGTGGACGAATCCGCAGGAGAACCATTGACCTGTTCGAAAGGCTGTTCTATAATTGGGGTGTGGTGTCCAGGCCCGTTCCTAGGGTGAGGGCAGGTTGGATCGCAGAGGTTGAGGAAAGGAGACGGTCCCGATGGCACAGATCATCTCGGCAACGACGAGGTTCGCCGGAGCGGGTGCGGGGACGCGACGGGCCGGCTTCATTCTCAAGGCCCAGGTCCTGCTGGCCCAAGCCCACCGCCACCGGGAGGCGGGGGAGTGGGACCTCGCCCTGGAGGCCGCGTATCAGGCCGCACTGCGCACGGCGGGTGCGCGTATCTCGGCGTCGGCCGTGGCCGGCAGGCGGCGCCGGCCCACCGGCGCATGGGACCAGCTCCGGATGGTGGACGCGGAGGGGGAGCGGTGGGCGCTCGTCTTCAGCCAGTACTCGCGCCTGCGCTCCCGGGTGGCCTCCGGACTGGAGCTCGACGTCGACCGGGAGGTCGTGTCCACGGTGATGGACCTCGCCGCGCAGTTCCTGGCGGAGACCGAGGCTGAGGCGGGGTGGGTTCCGGCGGCTGCTTAGGGTGCCGAAAGTGCAGGTTGGCAATTGCGGGAACATTCCCGATAGTCTGGGCGTTAAACGAGTAGATAGATCAAACCCCAGCGATATCCGGGAGGAACAGTGTCGCTTTCAGAGCAGGAGCAGAGGATGCTCCGGGAGATCGAACAGTCTCTCCTCGCCGATGACCCCAAGTTCGGGTCCACTGTGGCGGGCGATCACGTCTTCGGTGGGGACGGTGCCCCGGGGATCACGCTCCGTGGACTCGCCATCGCGGTCGTGGGGCTCGTCATGCTCGTCGGCGGTGTCGCACTCGCCCAGCAGAGCCTGTGGTTCATCGCCCTCAGTGTTGTCGGCTTCCTCGTGATGTTCGGGGCCGGCGTGTGGATGCTCCGTGGTGGAGGCGCCTCCTCCGCGGACCGCGTCATCAAGCGTCGCCCGGGCAGGGAGCGCTCCAACGACCCGTCCTCCATGGCGAGCAAGATGGAGGAGAACTTCCGTCGACGCTTCGAGGAGCGCTGACCCCTCACGGCCAGAGAAAAGCACCGCCGTCCCGCACTCGGGGCGGCGGTTTTTTCATGCCCTCCCACAGGCCCCACTTTGCCCCACCGGAGGCCGGAACGGCACCGCTCCAGCCCCCGGTGGCCTGTGGCGACGGGGTGCGCCGACATGTGCGACGTGCCCGGCGGGTGGTGCGCCCCACATTCTTTTCTTCCCCTCACCTGCGGATCTGTAGATATAGGTGTCCGACAGGCCGGGAATGAGGGTTGTTGGTGGGGCAAAGTGGGGTATTGTGGGGCGCAGCGGTGGACGTAGTGCACCGCCAGAATTGAATCAGGTCAGACAGATCCGTGGAGTCGAGACGAGGAAGGTGGCCCGGGGATGTTTCTCGGTACCTACACTCCGAAGCTCGACGACAAGGGTCGACTGACACTACCGGCCAAGTTCCGTGAGGAACTGGCCGGAGGGTTGATGGTCACGAAGGGGCAGGATCACAGTCTTGCGGTCTATCCCCGGGATGAGTTCGCCGCCCGCATCCGTAAGGCTGCAGCGGTGTCCCGCACCAACCCGCAGGCTCGTGCCTTCATCCGCAATCTGGCTGCCAGCGCGGATGAACAGCGACCTGACGGCAACGGGCGCATCACCCTCTCTGCCGGGCACCGTGAGTATGCGGGCCTGACAAAGGAGTGTGTGGTCATCGGATCTGTGGATTTTCTCGAGATCTGGGATGCCGAATCCTGGGCTGCCTACCAGCAGGAGACAGAGGCCGCGTTCTCCGCGGCCGACGCGGAAGAGATCCTCGACGGACTGCTCTGACCCACGACGGTCGTCACGGGATGAGCGGGATGCGTGGAGGACTCTGCCCGAGGTGATGCTCTGGTGTACTTCCCCGACATCAGATGGACACATCGGGCAGGGCCCTGTACGCGTCCCGCTGTCCGGACACAGGAATCAGGAAGGGGGGCGCGGTCATGAGTGACATGAGCTTCGACATCAACGACAACCACGGCCACGTCCCGGTTCTCCGGGACCGCATGGCGGATCTGATCGCGCCGGGCGTCGAGAAGCTCGGCTCCCGGGCGGTCATCGTCGACGGCACCCTCGGTGCCGGCGGCCACACCGAGCACTTCCTGCGCACCTTCCCCGAGGCCCACGTCATCGGCGTGGACCGTGACCCCGTCGCGCTTGCCGACGCCCGCGCCCGACTCGCCCCCTTCGGGGACAGGTTCGTCGGCGTGCAGACCCGTTTCGACGGGATCGGCGAGGCCGTCGAGACGGGGGAGGGGCCGATCTTCGACCTGGCCCGCGAGCACGGCGTCGCCGGCGCGCTCTTCGACCTCGGCGTGTCCTCCATGCAGCTCGACCAGGTGGAGCGCGGTTTCGCGTACCGCACCGACGCGCCGCTCGACATGCGCATGGACCCGACGAAGGGGCGGACCGCGGCCGACATCCTCAACACGTACAGCCACGGTGAGCTGGCGCGCATCCTCAAGACCTACGGCGATGAGCGTTTCGCCGGCAAGATCGCCTCGGCTGTGCTGCGGGAGCGGGAGAAGGCACCCTTCACCACCTCCGCCCGCCTCGTGGAACTGCTCTACGCCACCATCCCGGCAGCCACCCGGCGCACCGGTGGACACCCCGCCAAGCGCACCTTCCAGGCGCTGCGCGTGGAGGTCAACGCCGAGCTGGAGGCGCTGGAGAACGTTATCCCCGTCATCGCCGACCTGCTGGCGGTCGGGGGCCGTGCCGTGTTCATGAGCTACCAGTCCCTGGAGGACCGCATCGTCAAGGCGGCCTTCGCGGAGATGACCGCATCGAAGACCCCGCCCGGCCTGCCGATGGACCTGCCGGGCACGGCGCCGCGTTTCGCCACGGTCACCCGTGGCGCGGAGAAGGCGACCGAAGCCGAGATCGAGGAGAACCCGCGTGCGGCCCCGGTGAGGGTCCGCGCCGTCGAGAAGCTCCCTGACCCGTTTGGAGACCGATCGTGAACCCGACCACCAGCACCACCAGCAAGCAGCGTCGCATGGGCGCGAGCCGTGACTACAGTGTCGGGACCGCACTCCTCGACCGGGAGCAGCACACCCGATCCTTCACCCCGCCGACCCAGACGCCGCTGCCGACGCGCCGCCGTCCGGTACCCAACCGGCTGGGCTCCCGCCAGGTCGTCTCCGTCCGGGGACGCCGGGTCGCGGAACTCAAGCAGACCTCGCTGCTGGCCAAGCTCATCAGCGTGTCCATCGTCCTGGCGATCGCCGGCGTGGCGGTGGCCATGTGGCTGGCCGGACTGGCGACGCAGCAGACCTTCCAGACGCAGCTCCTGCAGACGCAGGACAAGCAGCTGTCGAACCAGCTCGAGACGCTCAACCGTGACCTGGAGAACGTCCGGTCCTCCGCGGAGATCGCCCGCCGGGCCGGTGAGCTCGGCCTGGTCCTGCCCGCGCAGCCCGGCATCCTGGGCGTGCACGAGAACGGCGAGATCGTGGTGCAGCGCCCGGCGGATCCGGCGACGCACCCTATCATTGACGTGAACGGTGCCCCGGTCCGGCCGGGACAGGCGTCCAGTGACCCGGAGGCGACCCACGAGCTCGAGGACAACCTGGAGGCCGTGCCGCAGGGACACCAGCTCCGTTCCCCGTATGATGCGCTCCCGGACCCCGTCGCCCCGGCGCCGGAGCGTGGGGTGCTCCCGTATGCCCCGAATGTGCCGGAGGCGGAACCAGAGAACATGAACGACAACTGACAGGTGAGGACAGCCAGTGACACGACCCGGTACCGGTGGCGTGAGACGTGATGCGGGACGGGGACACTCGTCCCGCCGTTCGTCATCCCGCACCTACTCCGAGGCCCGCGTCACCCGGCCCCGCCGCCCCGTGCCGCCGCCGCAGCAGCGGCCCCGCCGTCAGCCGCAGGACCAGAAGACGATGATGGTCACCCGCATGCGGGTGATCCTCAACATCTTCCTCGTCATCGCGCTCATCCTCGTCGGGCGTCTCGCCTGGGTGCAGGTGGTGTGGGGGCCGGACCTGGCGGCGAAGGCGCAGGAGCAGCGTGCCCGCGTGTACGTCGACCCGGCCCGGCGCGGCGAGATCGTCGACCGGCGCGGCAACCAGCTGGCGTACACCATGCAGGCCCGCAGCCTGACGGTGTCCCCGCGGCTGCTGCGCAGTGAGCTGCGTCAGCAGCAGGACCTGGCGATGCGTATCGACGGCATGTCGCGCGCCGACATCGACGCCCAGATCGACGGCCGCGTCGAGGACGTCCTCGTGCGGATGTCGGAGGAGATCCCCCGCATGATCGAGGACGCCGGGGCGACCACCGGTGAGGTGAAGTCGCAGGAGATCCTGGACAAGCTGCACGCGGAGACGCACTACGAGGTGCTGGTGCGCAACGTCGACCCGGACGTCGCCACGGAGATCGCCTCCACCTTCCACGGTGTGGCCGCCGACCACCAGGACATCCGCCAGTACCCGAACGGGGCGATCGCGGAGAACATCATCGGCAAGGTGTCGATGGACGGCCAGGGCCAGTTCGGTTTCGAGGCCTCCGGTGACGCGATGCTCTCGGGCATCAACGGCCGTTCCACGGAGGACGTCTCCACGGACGGGCAGGTCATCCCGGGCACGCTGCGTGACGTGGTGCCCGCCGTCGACGGCTCCTCCATCGAGCTGACCCTCGACCTGGACCTGCAGACCTACGTCCAGCAGCTCCTGGAGCAGGCGAAGGCCAATTCGCGGGCCAAGTCCGCGGAGGCCGTCGTCCTGGACGTGGCCACCGGCAAGGTGCTCGCGATGGCGAACACCGACACCATCGACCCGAACGGCAACATCGAGCGCCAGCTGGAGCAGGGCAAGGACTTCGAGAACCAGCCCATCTCCCACCCCTACGAGCCGGGTTCCGTGGCGAAGGTCATCACCGCTGCCGCGACCCTCGAGGAGGGGCTGACCACGCCGGACGAGGTCCACCAGGTGCCGGGCTCCATCCACATGGCGGGCGTGACCGTCTCGGACGCGTGGGACCACGGACTCGTGCCCTACACCACGACCGGCATCTTCGGTAAGTCCTCGAACGTGGGCACGCTGATGCTCGCGGAGCGCCTCGGGGAGGACCGTTTCGCCGACTACCTTGACCGTTTCGGCGTCGGCCGTCCCACCGGGGTGGAGCTGCCGAACGAGTCCGCCGGTCTGCTGCCGCCGCGTGAGCAGTGGTCGGGCGGCACCTTCGCCAACCTGCCCATCGGGCAGGGCATGTCCTTCACCACCCTGCAGATGGCGAGCATCTACCAGGCGCTCGCCAACCACGGGGAGCGCATCGAGCCGCGCATCATCGAGTCGGTCACCGGTCCGGACGGCAAGGTCACCTCGACCACGGAGCCGCGGCGGACGCAGGTGGTCAGCCCGCAGACGGCGGAGACGGTGGTCCAGATGTTCCGTTCCGTGATGCAGAACGACCCGGGTGGTCTGCAGTCGGGTACCGGCGCGAACGGCGCGGTCCCCGGGTACCAGACCGCCGGCAAGACGGGTACGGCCCAGAAGGTCGACCCGCGGACGGGCGCGTACTCGAACTCGGACTACTGGATCACCTTCGCCGGCATCGCCCCGGCGGATGACCCGCGTTTCGTCGTCGCCGTCATGGTCGACGAGCCCCGCGCCGGCGTCGAGGCGGGAGGCGGGGGAGGCCAGTCCTCGGCGCCGTTGTTCCGTGACATCGCGTCCTGGCTGCTCAACCGGGACAACATCCCGGCGTCACCGCCCATGGAGGACATGCTGATCCTCCACGCCCACTAACCCAGCCCACCTCGGAGGAGTATGACCATGGAGACCACAGTGACCACACTGTCCCACCTCGCCCGTATCGCCGGGGGAGAGCTGACCGGATCCGTGGACCCGGTCGTCACGTCGGTGGAGCTCGACTCCTCCCGCCTCGCGGACGAGGGCGCGCTCTTCGCCGCCGTCCCCGGCACGCGCCGCCACGGTGCGGAGTTCGCGCGCGGCACGCCGGCCGTCGCGATCCTCACCGACGCCGCCGGAAAGGAGCTTCTCGACGCCGCCGGCGACACCCGTCCCGTCATCCTCGTCGACGACGTCCGCGCGGTCCTCGGGGCGGTGGCCGCGGAGATCCACGGCCACCCCTCGGAGCGTCTCACCCTGCTCGGCATCACCGGCACCTCCGGGAAGACGACCACCAGCTACCTGCTCGAGCAGGGGCTCATGGCGGCGGGCCTGAAGGTCGGCCTCATCGGCACGACGGGCACGCGCATCAACGGCCGTCCCGTCCCCACCGACCTCACGACCCCGGAGGCCACGACCCTGCAGCCCCTGTTCGTGCGGATGCTCGCGGAGGGCGTCACGCACGTGGTCATGGAGGTCTCCTCCCACGCCCTGGAGCTGGGCCGGGTGTCGGGCACGCGTTTCGACGTCGCCGGGTTCACCAACCTCTCCCAGGACCACCTCGACTTCCACCCGACGATGGAGGAGTACTTCGCGGCCAAGGCCCGCTTCTTCGACCCGGCGTCGCCGCTGGCCGCGGAGCGGTCCGTCGTCTGCGTCGACGACGAGTGGGGGCGGCGGATGGCCGACCTGGCCTCGGACCCGGTGACCGTCGCGACCCGCGGCGCGGAGGCCGACGTCACCGCCGTCCAGAGCTCGCTCACGCCCACCGGCGCCCAGGTCATCCGGCTCACCCTGCCGGAGGGGGCCGTCGAGGCGGAGCTGCCGCTGCCGGGTGACTTCAACATCGCCAACGCCGCTCTGGCCACCGCCATGGCGTGGGCCGTGGGCGTCGACCCGCAGGCCTTCACCGCCGGTTTCCTCGACGTCGCGGTCCCCGGGCGCATGGAGCGTATCGACGAGGGCCAGGACTTCCTCGCCGTCGTCGACTACGCCCACAAGCCGGCCGCCGTCGCCGCCGTCCTCGACACCCTCCGCGGGCAGGTCCGCGGCCGCCTCGGCGTGGTCGTCGGGGCCGGTGGTGACCGCGACGCCACCAAGCGTCCCCTCATGGGGGCGGAGGCCGCCCACCGCGCCGACCTGGTCATCATCACCGACGACAACCCGCGCAGCGAGGTGCCCGCCACCATCCGGGCGGCCGTGCTGCAGGGGGCGGTCGACGCCGGGACGGACGCGGAGATCCGCGAGATCGGGGACCGCGCCGCCGCCATCGACGCGCTGATCGAGTGGGCCCGCCCGGGGGACGGCGTCGTCGTCGCCGGCAAGGGCCACGAGGTCGGCCAGCTGGTCAACGGCGTCAACCACCATTTCGACGACCGGGAAGAGGTCCGGCGCGCACTCAAGGAGAAGAAGCATTGATCCCCCTCACTCTCGCGGAGATCGCGGACATCACCGGCGGTGAACTCTCGCACGTGACCGACCCGGAGACCCGGGTGACCGGGTCCGTCGAGTTCGACTCCCGCCGGGTCACCCCGGGCGGGCTGTTCCTCGCCCTGCCGGGGGCGCGCGTCGACGGACACGACTTCGCCGCCACCGCCGTCGAGTCCGGCGCGGTCGCCGTCCTGGCGGCGCGGCCGGTGGGGGTGCCGGCGGTCGTCGTGAAGCCGCGGGGCCGCAGTGACTCCAACGCCGACATCTACGCCCACGACGAGGACGGCTCCGCCCGTGCCGTCGTGGAGGCGCTCGCCGCCCTGGCGCACGGCGTGGTCACGCGCCTGCCCGACCTGACGGTGGTGGGCATCACCGGTTCCGCCGGCAAGACCTCCACCAAGGACCTCGTGGCGTCCGTGCTGCGGGAGGCGGGGGAGACTGTCGCCCCGCCCGGCTCCTTCAACAACGAGATCGGCCACCCGTACACCGCCCTGCGCTGTGACGCCGACACCCGCTACCTCGTCGCCGAGATGTCGGCCCGCGGAATCGGCCACATCGCCCACCTGGCGGAGTCGGTGCCGCCGCACATCGGCGTCGTGCTCAACGTCGGTTCCGCGCACCTCGGGGAGTTCGGCTCCCAGGAGAACATCGCGCAGGCCAAGGGCGAGCTCATCGAGGCGCTGCCCGCCGACGGCGTGGCCGTCCTCAACGCCGACGACCCCTTCGTCGCGGCGATGGCGCCGCGCACCCGGGCGCGCGTGGTCACCTACTCCACGCACTCCCGCGCCGACCTGTGGGCGGCCGACGTGCGCCTCGACGACGTCGCCCGCGCCAGCTTCACCCTCCACAGCCGGGACGGCTCCGTCCCCGTCACCCTGCAGGTCTTCGGCGAGCACCAGGTGTCCAACGCACTGGCCGCCGCCGCGGTCGGCCTGGAGGCCGGGCTCACCCTCGAGCAGGTGGCGGCGGGACTGTCGCGCCACACCAACGCCTCGGCGCACCGCATGGACGTGCAGACCCGGGCTGACGGCGTCACGGTCATCAACGACTCCTACAACGCCAACCCCGACTCCATGCGCGCCGGCGTCGCGGCCCTGGCCTACACGGCGGCGGCGCGTCCGCACGCCCGGGCCATCGCGGTCCTCGGTGAGATGGGCGAGCTCGGCGACGACGCCGAGGCCTCCCACCGGGAGCTCGGTGAGCAGCTGGGACGCTACCGCGTGTCCCACCTCATCGCCGTCGGGGACAGCCCCAACAGCCGTGCCATGGCGACGGCGGCGCAGGCGCGGGGTATAACTACTGAGATCGCACACGATGTCGAGGAGGCCACCCGCCTCGTCGGGAACGTGCTGCAGACCCGTCCCATCGAGTACACGGGCACCGGCAACCCCGGTGACGTGGTGCTGGTGAAGGCCTCCAATGCTCTGGGGCTGTGGCGGGTGGCAGAGAAACTCATCCAGAAGGGTCATTAGGGGCGCATTCGACGTGACACAGATCATCATGGCAGGAATCGTCAGCTTCCTCGTCGCCATCTTCACCACTCCCGTCCTCATCCGGCGCTTCTCCGCGGAGGGCCTGGGGCAGGAGATCCGTGAGGAGGGCCCCAAGTCGCACATGCGCAAGCGCGGCACCCCGACGATGGGCGGCATCGCCATCATCGCGGGCATCGTCATCGCCTACCTCACCGTCAGCCTCTACGGGCTCATCACCGGCTCCGGCGGCTTCACGGTCTCCGGCCTCCTGGTCCTCGGCCTGACCCTGGGCCTGGGTGCCCTGGGCTTCGCGGACGACTTCATCAAGCTGTTCAAGGCCCGCAACCTGGGCCTCAACAAGACGGCCAAGCTCGTCGGCCAGCTGGTCATCGCCATCGCGTTCGGCCTGCTCATCCTGTGGTTCCCGGACGACCAGGGGCTCACCCCGGGGTCGACGCAGCTGTCGTTCATCCGTGACATCGACACCCTGGACATCGCCTTCGGCGGTTCGGTGATCGGCATCATCGTGTTCCTGGTGTTCATGTACATCCTCATCGCCGCGTGGTCGAACGCCGTCAACCTCACCGACGGCCTCGACGGCCTCGCCGCCGGCACCACCGCCTTCGTCATGGGCGGCTACTCGCTCATCACCTTCTGGCAGTTCCGCAACTCCTGCACCGTCTCGGTGGAGCCGGGCTGCTACTCGGTGCGTGACCCGCTGGACCTCGCGGTCCTCGCCGCCGCCGGCCTCGGCGCCTGCCTCGGTTTCCTGTGGTGGAACGCGGCACCGGCCAAGATCTTCATGGGCGACACCGGTTCCCTGGCCCTCGGTGGCCTCGTCGCCGGACTGTCCGTCGCCTCCCGCACCGAGCTGCTCATGATCATCATCGGCGCCCTCTTCGTCATCGAGGCGGCCTCCGTGCTCATCCAGATCATCGTGTTCCGCACGACGGGCAAGCGCTTCTTCCGCATGGCACCGTTCCACCACCACTTCGAGAACGGCGGCTGGCCCGAGACCACCGTCGTCATCCGTTTCTGGCTCATCGCCGTCATGGCCGTCATGCTGGGAACGTCCATCTTCTACGCTGAGTGGCTGACAGCCACGGGAGTGAGCCTGCGATGATCACCGGAACCGCCCTCGTCGCCGGAGCCGGAGTGTCCGGCCGCGGCCTGGTCCGCCTGCTCGCCGGTCTGGGGGTGGACCTGATCGTCGCCGACGACAATACCCGCCTCGACGGCGTGCGCACCGTCTCCGTCGCCGAGGCACGCGAGCTTCTCGACGACGTCGAGCTCGTCGTCACCTCCCCGGGCTGGCGCCCCGACAGCCCACTGCTGGTCGACGCCGCCGCCCGCGGCCTCGAGGTCATCGGCGACGTCGAGCTGGCCTACCGCCTCGACCGCGCCGGGACCTTCGGCCCGCCGCGCACCTGGCTGGTGGTCACCGGCACCAACGGCAAGACCACCACCACCGCCATGCTCGCCGCCATGATGCAGCAGCTCGGCCGCGACACCGGCCTGCGGGCCGAGGCGGTCGGCAACATCGGCGTCGCGGTGGCCGACGCCCTGGTGGACCCGCAGCGCGTCGACATCCTCGTCGCCGAGCTCTCCAGCTTCCAGCTGCACTGGTCGAGCCAGCTGATCCCGGACGCCGGCGTGCTGCTCAACCTCGCCGAGGACCACATCGACTGGCACGGCTCCTTCACCGGCTACGCCGACGACAAGGCGCGTGCCCTGCGGGGCGCGGTGGCCGTCGCCGGCGTCGACGACCCGGAGGTGCGGGCGGTGCTGGAGCGGGCGGGCGTCGACACGTACGTCGGCTTCACCCTCGGGGAACCCGTCCCCGGACAGTTCGGCGTGCGCGACGGACACCTGGTGGACGACACCGGCGTCGTGCTCGCCCCCGTGGCGGGCATCCAGCCCGCCGGACCGGCCGGCGTCCTCGACGCCCTCGCCGCGGCCGCGATCGCCCGCAGCCAGGGCGCGGGCCCGGAGCACATCGCCGCCGCCCTCGCCGACTTCCAGGTCGACGGCCACCGCGGCCAGACCGTCGCGGAGGGCGGGGGAGTGGCGTGGATCGACAACTCCAAGGCCACCAACCCGCACGCCGCCGACGCGGCGCTCGCCGGACTCCACGACGTCATCTGGATCGCCGGCGGCCAGCTCAAGGGGGCGGACGTCGTCCCGCTCATCCGGGACCACGCCCACCGGCTCAGTGCCGTCGGGCTGCTCGGCGTCGACGCCCCGCTCATCGCGGCGGCACTGGCCGAGATCGCCCCCGAGGTCCCCGTCCACACCACCACCCACACCGACCCGGCCGCCGCGATGGACGAACTCGTGGGGTGGGCGGCGGGCGTCGCGAAGCAGGGCGACACCGTCCTCCTCGCACCCGCCGCCGCCTCCCTGGACATGTTCACCGGCATGGCCGAGCGCGGCGACCTGTTCGCCGCGGCAGCACGGAGGCTTTCATGAGCAACTCCACCGGCAGATTCACGAGGTGGCGCGCCGACTGGCACCGCATGCTGGAGTCCCGTCCGGGCTTCGACTACTTCATGATCCGCTCCGTGGTCTTCCTGCTCGTCGGCATCGGCGCCGTCATGGTCATGTCCTCGACGATGACCTGGTCCGTCCTCGAGGGCGCGACCGTGTGGAACCAGGCCGTGCGCCAGTTCATGATGATCGCCGCCGGACTCGTCGCCTTCTGGATCGCCCTGCGCACCCGCCCGGAGACCGTACGGCGCCTGACGCCCTGGCTGCTCGGCCTGTCACTCGTGCTGCTCATCGCGGTGCTCATACCGGGCATCGGCACGGGCCGACTCGAGGTCGGCTCGCAGTCGTGGATCGTCCTCGGACCACTGCGTTTCCAGCCCTCCGAGCTGGCCAAGGTGGCCATCGCCGTGTGGGGCGCGTCCTACCTCGCCGACCGGCGGCACACCCCCGGCACCGGCATGCGCAGCCCCTTCACCCTCTACGCCGGCGTGGCCGCCATCATGGCGCTGCTCATCGCTCTCCAGGGTGACCTGGGCATGGCCGTGAACTTCGCCGTGGTCGTCGGTTTCACGCTCCTGTTCGCGGGCGTGGATCTCCGTCTCATCCTCGCGGCGGTGGCCGTGGCCGGACTCGGACTGCTGTGGGTGTTCTTCTCCGGCGGCTTCCGCTCCAACCGCTTCCACGTCTACTTCGACGCCCTCTTCGGCCGCTTCGAGGACACCCAGGGCGTGGCGTTCCAGTCCTACCAGGGCTTCCTCTCCCTGGCGGACGGCTCCGTCACCGGCGTCGGCGTGGGGCAGTCCCGCGCCAAGTGGTTCTACCTCCCCGAGGCGAAGAACGACTTCATCTTCGCCATCATCGGCGAGGAGCTCGGACTGTGGGGCGGCGCGCTGGTCATCATCCTCTTCGCCCTCCTCGGCTACTTCGGCATCCGCGCCGCGTTCCGCGCACAGAACCAGTTCCAGTCGCTCATGGCCGGTGCGCTCACGGCGGGTGTCGTGTCGCAGGCCTTCATCAACATCGGCTACGTCATCGGCCTGCTCCCGGTCACCGGCATCCAGCTGCCGATGATCTCCGCGGGCGGCACCTCGACGATCATCACCCTCGGGTCGATGGGCCTGCTGGCGTCGGTGGCCCGCCACGAACCGGAGGCGGTCTCCGCGATGCAGTCCTACGGCCGCCCCCTCTTCGACCGGCTCGCTCTGCTGCCCGAACCGGCGACCCGCCCCACCCCGGCGCGGCGGGCCCCCGCCCCCACGTCACGTGAGAGGTTCGGGGAGCCGGTCACTGGTAGCGTCAGGAGGAGAAACAGGCCCCCCAACGACAGGAGACGGTGACCCATGCCCGCAGCGAAGAAGCCTCTGAGCGTAGTTGTCGCAGGAGGTGGAACCGCCGGCCACATCGAGCCCGCTCTCGCGGTGGCTGAGGCGCTCGTCGAGAAGCACGGTGCCACCGTCACCGCCCTGGGCACGCCCCGCGGCCTGGAGCGCGACCTCGTCCCCGCCCGCGGTTTCGAGCTGCGCCTCATCGACCCCGTCCCGGTGCCGCGCCGCCCCAACCTGGACCTGCTCAAGCTGCCGTTCCGCGTGCTGGGCGCCGTCCGCCAGACCCGGGCGATCCTCCGGGACACCGGGGCCGACGTCCTCATCGGCTTCGGCGGCTACGTCTCCGCCCCCGCCTACCTGGCGGCGCGCTCGCTGGGCATCCCCTTCCTCGTGCACGAGGCCAACGCCCGCGCCGGCATGGCCAACAAGCTGGGTCAGCGCCTCGGCGGCCGCAGCTACAACGCCGTCGCGGACTCGGGCATGCCCGGCGAGGTCGTCGGCATCCCGGTGCGCGCCGGTCTGCGTGGGGGCGACACCCACGCCGCCGTCGAGCGGGCCCGCGAACTGTGGGGCCTCGAGCCGGGGCGGCGCACCCTGCTGGTGACCGGTGGTTCCCAGGGCGCGGTGCGCATCAACAAGGCGGTGGCCGGGGCGGTGGAGACGCTGACCACCGACGCCGGCATCCAGATCCTCCACGCCTACGGCAAGCGCAACACCGCGCCGGACAAGCACGACCACTACGTCGCGCTGCCCTACATCGACGACATGGCGGCCGCCTACGCCGTGGCCGACCTCATCGTCTGCCGCTCCGGCGCGATGACCGTCGCCGAGGTCACCTCCGCCGGCCTCCCCGCCCTGTACGTGCCGCTGCCGCACGGCAACGGTGAGCAGGCGCTCAACGCGACCGGGGTCGTGGAGGCCGGGGCGGCCCGCTTCATCGACGACGCCGAGCTCACCCCCGACCGCCTCGTCTCCGAGGTCACGGAGATCCTCGGCGACGACGCGCAGCTCGCCGCCATGCGGGCCGCCGCCCGTGACCACGCCGCCGGTGACGCCGCCGGGCTGCTCGCCGACGCGGTCGTGGCGGCAGTAGAGTAATTCAGACCCGTCCACCTTCAAGCACCCAGGAGCACTCACCGTGACCGTCGATCTCTCCCGCGTCCACCTCATCGGCATCGGTGGCTCCGGCATGTCCGGCGTCGCCCGGATCCTGCTCGACCGCGGTTCGGTGGTCACCGGCTCCGACGTCAAGGACTCCCGTCCGGTGCGGGCCCTGCGTTCCAACGGCGCGCATGTCGCCGTCGGCCACGACGCCGCGAACCTGACGCTCGCCGGTGAGCCGCCGACGGTGGTCGTCGTCTCCTTCGCGGCGATCCCTCAGGACAACCCGGAGCTCGTCGCCGCCCACGAGCAGGGGATCCCGGTCATCCGGCGTTCCGACCTGCTCGGTGAGCTGATGACCGGGTACCGCCAGATCCTCTTCGCCGGCACGCACGGCAAGACGTCGACCACCTCGATGGCGGTCGCGGCGGCGCAGGCGGCGGGCATGGACCCGAGCTTCTCCATCGGCGGCCAGCTGAGCCGTTCCGGCACCAACGCGCACCACGGCACCGGTGACTGCTTCATCGCGGAGGCCGACGAGTCCGACGCCTCGCTGCTGCGCTACTCCCCGGACGTGGCGGTGGTGACCAACATCGAGCCCGACCATCTCGACTTCTTCGGCACGGCCCAGGCCTACCACCAGGTCTTCGACGACTTCTCCGAGCGGGTCACCGAGAACGGCCACCTGGTCGTGTGCCTCGACGACATCCACGCCGCCGCCCTCGGTGAGCGCGCGATGCGGAACGGCATCTCCGTGCTGGGCTACGGCACGACCGATGCGGCGGCCCTGCACCCGGTGATCCCGCTGGGGGCGGAGATCCTCAGCACCGAGGTCACCGAGGGCGGCACCACCGCGCACATCCGTATCGACGGCCGCGACCTCACCGTCCTCCTCCAGACCCCGGGCAGCCACATGGTCCTCAACGGCGCGGCGGCCCTGCTGGCCTGCCACCTGGCGGGCGGTGACCTGGAGAAGCTGGCCGAGGGCCTGAGCGACTTCAACGGCGTGCGCCGGCGCTTCGAGTACCGCGGCACCGCCGGCGGGGTGCGCGTCTACGACGACTACGCCCACCACCCGACCGAGGTGACCGCGGTGCTGCAGGCGGCGCAGCAGAAGGTGGAGGCGGAGGGGGAGGACGGCCGGGTGGTCGTCGTCTTCCAGCCGCACCTGTACTCCCGCACCATCGAGTTCGCCGAGGAGTTCGCCGCGGCGCTCTCGCTGGCCGACGCCGCCGTGGTCCTCGACATCTTCGGGGCCCGCGAGAGGCCGGTGGAGGGCGTGAGTTCCCGCATCATCACCGACGCGATGACCTGCGACGTCACCTATGAGCCGGATTTCTCGCACGCCCCGGAGACCGTCCTCGGTCTGGTACGGGAGGGTGACCTCGTCCTCACGATGGGTGCCGGTGACGTCACCCTGCTGGCGGGCGAGATCCTGGCGGCGCTGGGCCGGTAGATGTCACGCAGAAGCATCCTCCGCATCGGCGGGGCCCTGCTCGCGGTACTGCTGCTCCTGGTGGCCGTGATGTGGGTGTTCCCCGTCCTGCGGGTGAACAACTACGCCGTGAGCGGCAACGTCCACTCCCCGGAGGAGTACGTCATCGAGGCGACGGGGGTGTCGCGGGGCGACAACCTCGTGCGTGTCGACGCCGGGCAGGCCGCCCGGGGCGTCGTCGACCTGCCGTGGGTCCGCAGTGCCACGGTCTCGCGTCAGTGGCCGTCCACGCTGGTCGTCGAGGTGACCGAGCGGCAGGCGCTGCTGTACAGCCGGGAGTCCGACGGGGACCACCTCATCGACGAGGATGGGCGTCCCTTCATCATCGACGTGCCCCCGGAGAGCTCCGTGGAGGTCACCGGTGACCTGCGGGAGGACCCGGAGGTGCTGGCCGACGTGGCGGCGGTCATCTCCTCGCTTCCGGAGCATGTGCGGGCGATGGTGTCCACCATCGACGCCCCGGGCAGGTATGCTCTGAAACTCAATCTGCATGATGGGCGTACGGTCTACTGGGGCGCGTCGGAAAGCAACCACGACAAGTCCCTGGCGATGCAGACCGCCATCCAGCAGCCGGGAGAACACTGGAACGTGTCCAATCCCACGCTGCTGACCGTACGTTAAACCTGAGGTTGAGGGTATCGACACGCCCCGAAATGTCCCTGACTTTTCGGGCGCGGTCACCCATGATGGATACAACCTCGTTCCAGATCACACACTTCCCCGAAAGGCGCGGCCAGAACCCATGACCTCACCGAACAACTACCTCGCCGTCATCAAGGTCGTCGGCGTCGGCGGCGGCGGAGTCAACGCCGTCAACCGCATGATCGAAGAGGGCCTCAAGGGTGTCGAGTTCGTCGCCATCAACACCGACTCGCAGGCCCTGCTCTTCTCCGACGCGGACACCAAGCTCGACATCGGCCGTGAGGCCACCCGTGGCCTCGGTGCCGGCGCGAACCCGGAGGTCGGTCGCACCTCCGC
>LSQX01284485.1_pt1 | contig 33243 bp, 41 predicted proteins | sample 654561 | NCBI WGS metagenome assembly LSQX01 (sample SAMN04489861, study PRJNA283612) | anaerobic digester metagenome | isolation source: 4 biogas reactors fed with cattle manure at either 37C or 55C with and... | place: Denmark: Kongens Lyngby | collected 2014 | reverse complement strand
AGGTTGAGGTTAAGGTTAAGGTTAAGATTGAAGCCGGGGGGAAAGGTAGGGTTGAGATTGAGGAATAAAACGGAAGTTGACAATGAGCCTGATACAAAAAAAGATTCCCGCCTGACGGCGGGAACCCTTTACATGGCGGAGAGACAGGGATTCGAACCCTGGGTCCGCTGACGCGGACAACGGTTTTCGAGACCGCCCCATTCAACCGCTCTGGCATCTCTCCTTTTGAGGAACAGCCCGGGGCTGTTTCCTAAAAAAAAATCCTGCTAGGGCAGGATTTCTGATTCCTTGCGGCATGCTTTATTCAGCAGCGGCAACAGGCTCAATGGATACAAAAGACTTGTCTCCGGCTTTCTTTTTGAAAACCACCTTGCCATCCACCAGGGCAAACAGGGTGTGGTCCTTGCCCATTCCCACGTTGTTACCGGGAAAGTGGGTGGTGCCTCTTTGCCTAACAATGATGTTGCCGGCAGTGGCCAACTGGCCGCCAAATACCTTCACGCCGAGACGCTTGCTGTGCGATTCGCGGCCGTTACGTGAGCTACCAACTCCTTTCTTGTGTGCCATATCTCTTTATTTTTTCTGTTTGCAAATACCTTAAGCAACGATCTCTTCGATCTGGATGTGGGTCAGGGGTTGACGGTGGCCGTTCATCTTCTGATAGCCTTTCCTTCTCTTCTTCTTGAAAACCAATATCTTGTCGGCTTTCACGTGCGCAAGCACTTTGGCTTTCACCTTGGCGCCATCCAATACGGGGGTACCTACCTGCACCTTATCGCCATCGGCAAACAACAATACATTGTCAAACTCCAGCTCTGCACCTTCTTCTTCATGAATAAGGTTTACATAGAGCTTCTGATCTTTGGCGATTTTGAATTGCTGCCCGCCTATCTCAACAATTGCGTACATTTTTTATTTTGATTTGAATGTTTACTTCGAATATTGGGGTGCAAAGATAGGAATTTTTTTCTCAATCAACAATGCCTTTTTATCAATAAATTTTCAAACCCCGATTTTTTCCCTTTTTTTTGCTTGCACCCTCGATTTCAGCTTCTTTAAAAGTCCCGATGGACGATTGGCCATATACACCCCAGCCAGTATGAGGGCAATCCACAGCAGATAAATCACCAGGAAAGCTTCGCCATCAATAAAACCCCAGAAAATGCTCACGATGGGCATCATATAAGTTACGGTGGAAGCAAACAGGGCCGAGGTGCGCCTTATGAGCCAGTTGTGCACCACCATACTGATGGCTGTGCCAAAAACCGCCAGAATGGCTATATAGCCAAGACCCTCCCAACTTTTTGGCCCGGTGGCCAAGGTTTCAACAAAACCAGTGCCTGCAAACAAATAAATTACCGCAGGTATCCCAATAATAGTGAAGACTACCGAGGTAATTGTAAGTGCATCGAAGCCCACAAGGAACTTCTTAATGATATTCATGTTGAAGGCATAAAAGATAGTGGCCAACACTACGATCAACCCATACCATACCCCATTTCCTATCACCGGATCATGCACGGTAGTGAGCAGTCCTACCGCACCAAACAGCCCCACCACCACACCCAGCACATTGAGCCATCGGGTGCGCACGCCAAAAAACAAAACCCCTGCCAGCAGTGTAAAGAGAGGCGTAAGTGAATTGAGCACCCCTGCAAGATAACTATCGATGCGGGTTTGCGCAATGGCAAACAAAAAGGGCGGTATGCCGTTGCCTACCACTCCGGCCAGGGCAAAATACTTTAGCTTGTTTATCGGGACCTTTTTGATTCGCTTAAAAACAAAAGGTACCAGCACCGCAAACGAAATGCTGATGCGCAGGGCCCCGACCTCCATACTCGAAAACGAAACCAACCCTCTCTTGATCAAAATAAAAGAGCTGCCCCAAATGAGCATTAGCAGCACCAGCGCCATCCATTCGGGCAGGCCGGGTTTGGTTTCTTCTTGCATGGTTACATGGAAATTTTGCGGGGCAAAGGTAATAAAAAAGCTTCTTTAAGATAGGCAAATGCCAGAAGTTTAAAGGCCTAAAAACAGAATAAAATAAGGGGCTGAAATGTCAAGAGACTAAATTATCAAAACAACTTTTTGAAAAACCCGAAGGAAAGAAATTCTACGAATATACTTACTGTCTCCTTTATGCTAATATTTCATAAAGATTTCTCTTCTCTTAAAACCAATCCGTACCAACTCGATGTAATAAAAATGGTTAAATAAATTATTAAAATTAAAAATTGTTTAATACTGAAAATTGGACTCGTATAGAACAGCCATCCTGCTATTCCTGGAAAAAATTCATAAAAAGTTTTTATTTCACCAGAGTATCCAAACAAATAAACGAAAAACTCAGTAATCAACCAAAATGGAAAAAAAACCAATCCTATTGTTCTGTTATGAAAGGTCAAGATAAAAAACAAACCAAAAAGTCCAGCATAAAAAAGGCTAAGAAATTGCTTAAGGATACTTAAACCAATAACTCCTTTAAGTAGGCCATCAAAAGGAATTTTGAAAGAAAAAAAACCAAAAAGAAAAAAAACCAAAAGGGCACAAAAAACAACAAATAAAGAAATGACAACAATTAAAATAAGTTTTCCTTTTAAATACTCATATTTCGTAACACCAACTGCTAAGGCTTTTCGGAATGATCCCTCATTTATCTCATTTCCAACACTATTTACTATAAAAAGAGCTAATAAAAGCATGCCAAAAATTGAAAAAGAATTTACAATAGAAAGATAAAAATCCCCAGCCAACACTACTTTTTCTTTACTGATTTCGTCTAAGCCTCTTGAAATGGGAGTTACAAATAAATAAATTGATAAAAAGAAAAATATGACATTAGACTTTCTGAAGAGTTTGAGTAATTCGATCTTAAATAGGGCGGGGAAATTCATATCGGGACTAGTAAGAGTTTTTAATATGGTTAAAATAGAATCCCTCTATTGATTCATATTTTTTTATAATTTCATTAATAGTAAGGGTTTCTTTCATCTCACCCTGAAAAATAAGACCAATCTTGGATGATGTCTTCTCAACCTCGGATAACAAGTGGGTTGAGATAAAAAGGGTTTTCCCTTTCTCATTTAATTCTTTTATTAACCCACGTAAAAAATTAAACCCTGAAGGGTCAAGTCCGTTGTAAGGTTCATCCCAAATAATTAGTTCAGGATCCCCAATTAAACTTGAAGCTAAAGCTAACCTTTTTCGCATTCCTTGAGAAAGCTTATTAACTTTCTTTTTTCGATGCTCGTACAAACCAAATTTCTTAAGTATTTCTGGAATACTACTAAAATCTGCACCTTTTATTAAACATATAACTTTTAAATTATTTTCAGCATTCATATCCCTATAAAAACCATCATCTTCAAGTAAAACACCAATTCTTCTTTTCCCTTCCTGAATATTTTCACTTCCAAAAACCTCAATACTGCCTGATTCGGGGTTTAGCAAAGACAACAAGCAGTTGATCATGGTGGTTTTTCCACTGCCATTTGGCCCAAGCAGACAGAAAACTTCACCATGATCAACTGATAGGGTGACATTTTTGAGCACATTAAACTCACGAAACTTTTTTGATAAAGAACTAAATCTAATAATATCACCCTTCATAAAAAAGAAATTTAATTTTCAATTCCCGAGCAATCCCAAAGGCACTCTGCAACCATCCAGCCCACCTCAACCGGGGCACTTAGGAGAAACCTTGCTTTTCTAATCCAGTTGCTATTAGCGATAGCATCCATTTGATCATACATACAATCATCAAAACAATTCTCAAAACTCTTAGACGTAATTAAGGAAAAATACTCTTCATTTAAATCGTATTCTATTATATAAATTGGTGAAACATTAAAACCTAATGCAATTTCAATTGTAGAATATTTCCCTATTTCTTCCTTTTTTTCAAAAACATGAGTTAAAACCCAATCATCATTTGAGGCGTCCAAATACGCAGCTTTCTTGGCATCTTCCGGGTTTTCAGCATATTGAGCCTCCACCACAATAATAATCGAAGACATTTCGGCCTTGTCATTCGATTCAATTTCCCTTAGGGCTAAGCTACCAGAATTCTGAACATTAAAAAATTCAAATAATTCCAGCAAATTGACATTCGTAATCCTTTCAAGGGATTCTTGATTTTGAAAATCAATCTCGTTATTTTCCTTTTGGCAACCAAAAGCAAAAATAAACGAAAACAAAACAAAAAATAGATTTTTTTTCATAGCTTTTGTTTTTAATTATAACTAATACAATGTCATGGCAAAAAAAAAAAAATAAAATAAAAAAACAAGATTTTTTTTGCTTTTTTTCAAAAAAAAAGCTAAAAGGTTTAATAAATTTTGACCGTCAAATCAAGACAGTTTTTTATTCAACTGCTTTTTTGCTAATTCAAACAGCACCTTTACTCATTATTTCATCCTCAATATCAATAATTTCCTAAATTTAGAAAAAATTAAAGGGCCATAAAGTGAAAAGGAATTCCATAGCAGTTCCGATTGCTTTGCTTTTGCTATTGCTGGCAACCAATATTTCTGCCCAAAGGCTGGATATGGCTCACGGTGAGGCGGAAACGCTTTATTTCAGGCATTTTACAAAGGAGGATGGGCTGCCATCGGATGTGGTGCGTTGGGTTACCCAGGATGCTTCGGGTTACATTTGGATAGCGACCGACAATGGTTTAGCCAGGTTTGATGGCCATGCAATGAAGGTGTTCAGGCATAATCCCGACAATCCCGGGTCTCTTTTGGAGAACCTGGTCTATTGTGTTTATGAAAGCAGCGACTCCCTGCTTTGGGTTGGCACCAATAATGGCTTTTCCATCTATAATCCTGTGTTGGATGTTTTTACAAATTACTACCCATTTGCCAGCCATACGCATCAATTTCCGGCGGTAGAGGTTCATTATTTTTTTGAAGATTCTGACGGAAACACCTGGATTGCCACTTCGAACGGTCTGGCGCATTTTGACCGAAAAAACGACAAAATTTTCTGGATGCTTCAGGCAGATGAAAAAAGCCTTCCAGCCAAAAGTCTCCAGTCATGGGTTTACCAGGTTGACGCCCATCCGCGCAACAAGGATCAAATTGTGGCAAGCACCCAGGGCGGCATATTGTTTATTGACAAAAAAACACATACCGTTGTTCTGGAAACGGAAAAAGATGCCGGTCACCGACCCGCCTCACAGTCGTTGTTTTTCGATGGCGACTCGGTATTATGGACCGGTGAGTGGGCCACGGGGCTAAAAAAACTGAACCTGGCAAGCAGGGTAAACAAGGGCGTGAGCGAATTGAGCACCCCCGCCAGAAAGCTGTCGATGCGTGTCTGGGCAATGGCAAACAGGAAGGGCGGCACCCCGTTGCCCACCACCCCTGCCAGGGCAAAGTATTTAAGCTTGTTCTTCGGGACGTTTTTTATCCGGCGAAACACCAGGGGCATCAGCACCGCAAACGAAATGCTGATGCGCAGGGCGCCCAGCTCCATTCCCGTAAAGGAGACCAGGCCCTTCTTCATCAAAATGAACGAACTGCCCCATATGAGCATCAGCACCACCAGGACCATCCATTCCTTTAAGCCGGGTTTGATTTCTTCCTGCACAGGATTAGGGGGATTTTTGACGGGTAAAAGTACGAAAAAAACAATACGCTTCATCCGGCCGCCCGAATCTGCCCCTCCAGCGAAAACTGAACAAAAAAACTGCTCATTCAAGACCTGAATTCAACCCCAAATTACGCAATACGTATTTCGACCGTATTTCGACCGTATTTCAACCGTATCTCGACCGTATCATGACCGTATCATGACCGTATTTTTACGGTCGAATTACGGTGTAGATTTGGTCAAAAAACAAGAAGCAATAAAATGAAGAAAGGGGGCTAATCGTCAAAAAATCTCTTTGCACAGTAAGCCTTGATTTTCAAAAACTTTTATTACCTTTGCAACTCGTTTTAGAAAAACGAAAAGACAAACAAAATCAATCATTTAAAAACAGTACAAAAATGGTAAGACAGTACGAAACCGTTTTCATTATGACTCCCGTTTTGTCTGATGAACAGATGAAGGAAGCGGTAAGTAAGTTTCAGGACTACCTGAAGAACAAGGGCGCCGAGATCGTCTATGAAGATCATTGGGGCCTGCGCAAACTCGCTTATCCCATTCAGAAGAAATCGACGGGCTTTTATCACCTGATCGAGTTCAAGGCTGAGCCCAAGCTCATCGCCGAGATGGAACTTGAAATGAAGCGTGACGAGCGCATCATCCGTTTTCTGACCGTATCGCTCGACAAATTTGCCGTTGCATACAATGAGAAGAGGCGTTCGGACAAGGACGTTTCGAAGGTAGCGGAGAAAGAATAAACAGGTAGTATAACGAACAAAGCATTAGAAACATGGCTAACCAGCAAAATTCAGAAATCAGGTATCTGGCACCCATTGCCGTAGATATCAAGAAGAAGAAATACTGCCGTTTCAAGAAGGCAGGCATCAAATATATTGATTACAAGGACGCCAACTTCCTGTTGAAGTTTGTCAACGAGCAGGGCAAGATCCTTCCCCGCCGTCTTACCGGAACATCGGTAAAATACCAGCGTAAAGTGGCCCGCGCCATCAAGCGCGCCCGTCACCTGGCCCTGATGCCTTATGTAGCTGATCTTTTAAAATAAGGAGGTAACAAGATGGAAATTATTCTGATTCAAGATGTTCCCAACCTGGGATTCAAAGACGATATTTTAACCGTAAAAGACGGCTATGCTGCTAATTATCTGATTCCAAAAGGTTTGGCTATTCTTGCTATTCCTTCGGAGAAGAAGAAGCTGGCCGAGACCCTCAAGCAGCGTGCCTATAAAGAGGAAAAGGTGAAGAAGGACGCCGAGAAACTGGCCGACAAGCTTCGCGACATTGAAGTGAAGGTAGGCGCCAAGGTAGGTACTTCAGGCAAGATCTTCGGTTCGGTGAACGCCCTGCAAATCGCAGAAGCCATCAAGGAGCAGTTCGACATTGAAGTGGACCGCAAGCGCATCGTTGTAGATGGCGATGCCGTGAAAGAACTGGGTGTTTACACTGCCAAGATCAACCTGCACAAGGAAGTACGTTTCGATATCAAGTTTGAAGTGGTTGGCGAATAAGCCACCGCCTAAAAGAAAACCAAAGGAAAAGCCTGTCCCCTCTTTGAGCGGGCAGGTTTTTTTGTAATATTGCAAACAAAACCAATAGCGATGCTGAGCCATTCGCAGATCAAATATGTGCAAAGCCTGCAGCAGAAGAAATTCAGGCGGCAGCACGGGGTGTTTGTGGCCGAGGGTGAAAAGATCGTTGGCGAACTCTGGGCGGGTAACTTGAGCGTGGAGGGGGTTTATGCCCTTTCGGGCTGGCTGGAGACCCACCGCCTTGTGATTCCGCAGGGGGTGGATGTTTATGAGGTAAGTGAAAAAGACCTGGAGCGCATCAGCGGGCTGAAGACGCCAAACCGGGTGCTTGCGGTGGTGCGGATGCCTGAGCCCCCTTCGGAAACCCGGCCGCATCACGAGGGGCTTGCTGTGGTACTCGACCAGGTGCAGGACCCGGGCAATCTGGGCACCATCATCCGAACGGCCGACTGGTTTGGCATCGGCAGGGTGATCTGCTCGCTCGACACGGCCGAGGTATTCAGCCCAAAGGTGGTGCAGGCCAGCATGGGTTCCTTTCTTCGCGTGGAGGTCGTATATACCCCACTGGTTCCTTTCCTGGAGTCGGTTTCTGGATCTGTACCGGTTTACGGGGCATTCCTGGAAGGAGATGAGTTATTTGGGATTAAGGCTGAAGCCAAGGGGCTGCTTGTTATTGGCAATGAATCGAAAGGCATTTCCACGGAAGTGGCTGCCTTAATTCAGAAAAGGGTGAGCATACACGGGGGGCGCCGGGGCGGGCAGGCCGATGCAGCCGAGTCGCTCAACGCCTCGGTGGCGGCAGGGATTTTGATGGCCTGGTTCAGCAGGAAATAAGAAAAAAAGGAAAAATATGCTTATCTTTATATAAGCAACTGAAAAAACACATTACTGACATGCAAGTATTTCTTCTCGCCATAGTTCTTGTAGCCATTGCCATAGGCGGCATTGCCATCAAAATGTTCTTCATCCCGGGTGAAAGTTTCAAGAAAACCTGCGGCAGCCAGTTTGACCCCAAGACAGGCAAGGCCCTCCCCTGTTCCTGTCATTCGGAGACTCCCGAAGACTGCAATAATAAGCTGGAAGTAAAGGTCGGCTAGATTCCGTAATTATCTTTACCTGCATAATTTTGTCCCACGGCATCCATGGGGTTGTTTTGGTATGTAATTTTTTGTATCTTTAGCAGTACAGCACCAAAACAGTAACAATATGGAAAATAACGGGATTATTGAACGATTTGGCGGGGTCACCAAGGAAGAACCCCTGAGCACACTGGATAAGGACCTTGTATTAGGCGGAACACAAGTCCTGGAATCGCGTAAACCCTTTTTCAGTTATTATAACGACCGCCCCGAAGTCGACCTGAGTGCTTACCTGTATTTTGTCCTTGACGGGCATCACCCCTTCGAGGCGATCCTCAGGGCTTCAGAAAAGGTAAAGGGAAAGGTGAAATGCGATTTTGAAGCGGCCTCGGGCAGCACTTCCATGCATAACCGGACGTGCCAGGTGATCCGCGTGAAGAAACTGAAGAAGTATTGTCAGATAAAGCACATTCAGGAGCTTTATCAGCGCGAGGGCATTGCCTTTAAGAAGCATTTTTCCAACCTCCGGGAGGAGATGGTACTGATCAGGCTGCAGAAGTTTTTCTATCTAAAGCCTTTTGAGGGAGGCATCTATATGGACACGGCCCAGGAGCATGTGGGCTATTTCACCATCCCTGATTACATTGAATGGCCGAGCTTCAGGGAACTGACCATAAAGGCGAAGTACGAAACCGAGCTGTTGTTCTTCGATGCTGCCAGGGTCTTTTTCTACGAGAACCGCAAGATCATGAACCTGGTAAGGATTTACAAGGAAGACATCTCTCCCCTTAAGATTGCGCCCATCAGGGACCGTTACCTGAAACTGATCAGCGAGCAGTAAGGAGCAATTTTTTTGAAGGGATCATCCATTCCTTTCGGGGAAGAATCAATCCTAAAGCTTGTCGCGCTTAAGCAGTTTCAGCCCCGGCGTGGCATAGGTGCCAAAATGCTCGGGTCCTGCGGAGTATATAAAGAAAGCATCCATTTCGGGATGAGATTCCACAAATGCCTTTGCTTTTTCGAACCCCATGACCATAAAGGCCGTTGCATAGGCATCGGAGGTAATGCCATGGGGAGAGAACACCGAGACGCTGAGCAGGTTGTGGGTGACGGGATATCCGGTAAAGGGGTCAATTGTATGGGAGAACCGCTGCCCGCCTTCTTCATAATAGCGGCGGTAATTGCCTGAAGTAGCCACGGCCTGGTCAAGGAGTTCAACATAATAATCATAGTCCTGTGGGTCCTCGGCTTCAGTGGCGGGTTTCTCCAGGCCGATGCGCCAAAGTGAGCCATCAGGTTTTTTACCTCTGACTACCAGGTCGCCGCCGATCTCGACAAGGTAAGTGGAAATGCCTTTTGATTCAAGGAATTTGCCCACCACATCAGCAGCATATCCCTTGGCAATGGCGTTGAAGTCGAACTGGATGCGGGGGTCGTCCTTAATGATCAGGTTTCCTTCAAGGCGGGTGTGGTCAAGACCTGTCAATTGTCTGAGGCTGTCAATCATGGTTTGAGATATATCCTCGCGTTTACGGAACCCAAAGCCCCAGGCATTAACCAGGGGTGAAACGGTAGGATCGAAAGCGCCTTCAGTGGCCTGATAAACTTCAAGGGAATGCTGGTAAACTACGCGGAAGAATTCATCGACTTCGCGGGCCTCGTTGTTGTTAACCCGGGAAATGAGCGACTGGGGCACATAATACGACATGGATTCGTTAAAGACTGCAAAGAGGCTGTCAATTTCCTCCTGGTAGAGGGTGGCTTTCTTATCAAAATAGGAGATGGAGTAATAGGTGCCGAAAACGACTCCGCGAATACTGACTTGCTGGGGTATTTTGGGAGACAGCCTGCAAGCCGAAAAGGCAATAATAAAAAAAACCAGCAGGGGCAGAACGTTTTTTCTTTTCATGGGTTATTGGTTGTTTTCGCCCAGATCGATAAGGGGCTCGGCATGCACCGAGATATGGGTGTCGGGGCCGTACTTTTGTCGCAGGCATTCTTCGAGTTCATCGGTGATGTCGTGGGCTTCTTCTACATTCAGTTCGCGCTTCACATTGATGTGGAGGTCAATGGCAATATCGCTGCCTATTTTCCGTGTTTTCAGGTCGTGGGGATTAAAGACCCCCCGGATGCCTGCAGCCAGTTCAAGGATTTCCTGTTCCTGCTGACCGGGCAGGGAAGTTTCGATAAGTTCGGCGAGTGATTCGCGGGAAATGTTAAAGGCCACCCTTAAGATAAAAAAGCTAACCACCATAGCGGCAATAGGATCGAGGATGACCCAGCGCGGCCCCAGGAAGATGGCACCGCTGATGCCCAGCACGGTGCCCACGGATGAATAGGCATCGCTGCGGTGATGCCAGGCATTGGCTATCACCACTTGGCTGTTGATGCGTTTGCCCACCAGGATGGTATAGCGGTAAAGCACTTCCTTGATCAGGATGGACACAATGGCGGCTAAAAGGGCAATCATCCCGGGGCTCTCCAGGGGCTGGATACGAAAATGGACATAGACATTTTTCCCTCCATTGAAGAGAATACCCAAGCCGACAACAGCTAAAACCATTCCCACCAAAGCGGTTGCGAGGGTTTCCACTTTACCGTGCCCGTACTTATGATTACCATCTCTGGGTCGTGATGCCACTTTCAGGCTACCCACCACGACCAGGTCGGTGGCAAAGTCGCTCACCGAGTGGATGGCATCGGCAATCATAGCGCCCGAATGGCCCAGAACACCGGCCACCAACTTAAAGGCGGTCAGTGCAAGGTTAGAGAAAAAACCGATCCAGGTTATCCTGTTGGCTTCTATTTGACGTTGTTGTTTCATTTTTCGACTTGGGCTTTAAGCAAAAAAAGCCCCGTTACCGGGGCTTAAGGCTAACCGCCAAAATCATCAAGGTCGATGTTCTCTTTAGGAACCCCGAGGTTGTCAAGCATGCGCAGTACAGATTCATTCATGATGGGGGGTCCGCAGAGGTAGTATTCCACTTCTTCGGGTTCGGGGTGCTTGCTCAGATAATTGTCGAGCACCACTTGGTGGATGAATCCCTTATAGCCATCCCAATTGTCTTCAGGGAGGGGCTCTGACAGGGCAATGTTGAATTTGAAGTTGGGAAATTCCTTTTCGATATTACGAAAATCTTCCTCATAAAACACTTCACGGCTGGAGCGGGCGCCATACCAGTACGACACTTTTCGGTCGGTTTTCAAGGTATGAAAGAGATGGAATATATGCGAGCGCAGGGGAGCCATACCAGCACCACCGCCGATATATACCATTTCGCGTTGTGTTTTCTTGATATGGAACTCGCCGTAAGGCCCTGAGATGGTCACTTTATCGCCGGGTTTCCTCGAGAAGATATAGGAGGAGCAAATTCCCGGGTTCACATTCATAAAGCCGTTGCGCTTGGGATCCCAAGGCGGGGTTGCAATACGGATGTTGAGCATAATGATATTGCCCTCGGCAGGGTGGTTGGCCATTGAGTAGGCGCGGAAGATGGGCTCGGGGTTACGCATCTTGAGGTCCCACATCTTAAACTTATTCCAGTCGCCGTGGAACTTCTCCTGGATAACCATATCCTTAAAGTCGACATCGATCTCAGGGACATCGATCTGGATATAGCTTCCTGACTGGAAGTCGAGGGTTTCGCCTTCGGGCAGTTTTACAACAAACTCCTTGATAAAGGTAGCCACGTTGTGATTGGAGACCACTTCACACTCCCATTTTTTGATGCCGAATATTTCCTGGGGCACTTTGATTTTGAGATCGGCTTTGACTTTGACCTGACAGCTCAGGCGCCATTTCTCCTGGATTTCCTTACGGGAGAAGTAGCCCACTTCTGTTGGCAGGATATCGCCGGCGCCGTCGAGCACCTGGCAACGGCACATAGCACAGGTACCGCCGCCACCGCAGGCACTGGGCAAGTAGATACCCTCCTGAGACAATGTAGTGAGCAGGGTGCTGCCCGCATTGACAGTCAGTTCCTTCTCCTCATTAATATTTATTTTTACCGGTCCGCTGGGAACCAGTTTGGCGCGGGCAAAAAGCAGAAGGCCTACCAGCAGGAGCATAACCACCAGGAAGAAAATAACGCTCAGCGTAATGATCCACAGATTACTGATTTCAAGCAATATCATGATGTACTGATTTTTCCGTGTTACTCAATTACAGTTCGATTCCCATAAAGCTCATAAAGGCGATGCCCATAAGCCCCGTAATAATAAAGGTGATTCCCAGGCCCCTGAGGGGAGCGGGGACATTTGAATACTGAATCTTTTCGCGAATGGCGGCAATGCCTACAATGGCAAGGAACCATCCGATACCGCTGCCCAGGCCATACACCGTAGCCATTCCAACATTGGGGAAGCTTCGTTCCTGCATGAAGAGGGACCCTCCGAGAATTGCGCAGTTAACGGCAATCAGAGGCAGAAATATTCCAAGGGAGGAATAAAGGGTGGGGCTGAATTTTTCGATGATCATTTCCACCAACTGAACCATAGCGGCAATAATGGCAATGAACATGATAAAGGTGAGGAAACTCAGGTCAACGGATTCGAACTGAGGTCCCAGCCAGGTCAGGGCCCCTTTACCCAAGATGTAATTGGTAAGCAGATAGTTGATGGGGACTGTGATACCAAGCACAAACACCACGGCGATTCCCAAACCCGCGCTGGTTTTAACGGTGCGGGAAACGGCCAGGTATGAGCACATGCCTAAGAAATAGGCAAACACCATATTGTCAACAAAAATTGACCGTACAAATAAACTGATATATTCTTCCATTTTTTCTGAATGTTTTTGTTACGGAAACACCGTATTAGCTTACGTCGACCAGTTCAGGGTTTTTGTAACGCTGGATCCAAATGATGACCCCTACCACGATCAGGGCCATGGGAGGCAGGATCATGAAGCCGTTGTTTACATATCCAATGTTATACAGGAAATTGGGGATAACCTGGTATCCGAACAGGGTCCCCGATCCCAGAAGTTCGCGGAAGAACCCCACGGTGAGCAGCACGGCGCCATAACCAGCGGCGTTACCAATCCCATCGAGGAATGAGGGCCAGGGTTTATTGGAGAGAGCGAAGGCCTCCAGGCGGCCCATGATAATACAATTGGTAATGATCAGCCCCACGAACACCGACAGTTGGCGGCTCACGTCGTAAACAAAGGCTTTCAGCACTTGGTCGACCAGGATCACCAAGGATGCTACCACAATAAGCTGGACAATGATACGAATCCTTGGCGGGATTGTATTGCGCAGCAGGGAAATGATCACATTAGAGGCAGCCATAACCGCCATCACGGAGATGGCCATTACCAGGGAGGTCTTCAGCTGCACCGTGATGGCCAGCACCGAACAAATCCCCAGCACCTGGACGGTAATGGGGTTATCCTTGCCCATGGGATTGGAGAGCAGTTTCCTGTTTTTTACTGAGAACAGCTCTTCTTTTTTGGGTTTATTGGTGTTATCGCTCATAAGGATTTCAGGTTTTTAAAGTACGACTCATAAACAGCCAGGCCATCGCTGATCATATTGGTCACCCCGTTGGAAGTGATGGTACCGCCGCTGATGGCGTCCACCCCGTGGAGGTCGCCTTCAGGGGCTCCGCCCTTGATAACGGCAACAGGAGAGAACACGCCGGCCTCATTAAAAATGCGTTTTCCGGCAAACTGGCTTTCAAAAGCGGTCTGGGATATTTCAGCGCCCAGGCCGGGGGTTTCGCTGGCGTGGTCAAAGTTGGCCCCGACGATGGTCTCCAGGTCAGATGCCAGGCTGAGGTACCCCCAGATGGCCCCCCAGAGCCCGGCGCCCCTAAGGGGGACGATATAATAGGTATCCCCCTCGACATTGGCGACAAAAACGGGGAGTTGTCTTTCTTCAGGGGCCTTGCGGTTCTCGTCCTGGAGATTGACATCAAAGGCATTGCCTTCAACTTCTTCGCCCTTATTGTTGACCACCTTAGTTTCCACAATATACTGATCAAACATTTCTTCAGCCTCTCCACGCGCAGCGGTGATGTTGATGGACGCCAGTATGTTCTGCATTTTTTCAATGCGCATATTTCTCTCCTGCATCGGTTTTAGAAACATTGCGGCAGCCGAAAGCAGCAGGGCCACAATGAGCACCATAACGGAAGAGTAAATAAAAATATACTTGTTGCTATACATTGTTTTGGAATTTTCAGGTTTAGGCTTGAACTTTTACCGTGGATGGCTTCATCCGTTTCAGGCGCCGTTTCATATTGGCTTCCACCACATAGTGGTCGATAAGCGGGGCGAAAACGTTCATCAGCAAGATGGCCAGCATCATACCTTCGGGATAGGCAGGGTTGAGCACACGTATCAGGACGGTGAGCACGCCAATCAGGAATCCGTAGATATATTTTCCCCTGGGGGTTTGTGATGCCGTCACGGGGTCGGTGGCCATAAAGACCGCTCCAAAAGCAAATCCTCCCATGATCAGATGGTAGTAAGGGGGAATGGCCATAAACTCGTTCACCGAGAAGAGGTTAAGCAACAAGCCCATAAACAATCCGCCAACAACTACCGAGAGTATAATCCTGAGGCTTCCCACGCCGGTAGCAATGAGGATAAGTGCCCCGATCAGGATTGCAAGGGTAGAGGTTTCGCCAATGGAGCCAGGAATTGTACCAAGGAACATTTCGAGCACCGAGGGAAGATTTTGTACTTCATTGGCAGCCAGCATAGCCAGTGGGGTAGCCCCCGAAAAGCCATCCACAAGCGCTTGTCCCTCACGCAGAGTGGTGTTAATCCATATTTCACCCGACATAAAAGCGGGATATGCGAAGAACAGGAAGGCACGGGCAAGCAGGGCAGGGTTCAGGATATTCATTCCTGTTCCGCCAAAGACCTCTTTGCCAATGATCACTGCAAAAATGGTGGCCAGGGCAACCATCCAAAGCGGGGTGGTAACAGGTACAATAAGCGGGATCAGCATCCCTGAGACCAGGAAACCTTCATTGACTTCATGGTTGCGGATTTCGGCAAAGATGAACTCCACGGCCAGGCCCACCACATAACTAACCACGACGATGGGCAGCACGCGCAGGAAACCAAACCAGAACTCGTTCCAGAAGCTAACATCCATACCCAGGGCACGGTAATGCTGCAGCCCGGCGTTCCACATGCCAAACAACAGGACAGGGGTAAGGGCAATGACAACATGAAACATGGTGCGCTTCATATCAACGGCATCGCGAATATGACTGCCCTGCCTGGTTACATCGCCCTTGACATAGAGGAATGTTTGAAAGGCTTCAAAGCTCCTGTGAAATTTATGAAACTTGCCCCCTTTCTCAAAATTGGGCTGTATCTTGTTTTCAACAAACTGAATTAATGCTTTCAAGGTAAATCGCTTTTGGGTTTACAATCAAAAATTGCTCATCAGGCAAATTCCTGGCGGATGATATCGAGGCCTTCACGTATCAGGGTCTGGATCTCGATTTTGGAGGGGCAGACATATTCGCAGAGGGCGAAATCTTCGGGAGCCACTTCATAGATGCCGAGGTTTTCCATTTTGTCAATATCGTTAATCATTATGGCCTTAAGCAATTGCATAGGCATGACGTCCATGGGGAGCACCTTTTCGTAAACTCCTGTCATCACAAAGGGGCGTTCGCCGCTGCGGATATTGGTATCGAGACGGTATTTCTTCCAGGGCATCAGGAATGAAGGCCAGGTGCGCGACATGCTGAAGCGGTTGATATTGGGGATTAGCCAGCCCAAAAACTCAGGATGGTTTCCTTCGGGGATAACAGTCACCTGGTTGTCATAAAATCCAAGGAAGCCTTTTTCTTCGATGGCAGTTCCTGTGAGCACGTCGCCGCTGATCAGCCTGAGGCCAATGTCCTTTTGGCGGCGAAGGTTGTTTTCGGCAAAGGAAAGGACCTCGGCACCTGCCTTGACCTTATAATACCTTGGGTTGAGCACTTCGGGGCCGGTGAGTGCGACGATCCTGGTAGGATCGTAAATGCCTTGGGCAAAAAGGCGACCGATGATGATCAGGTCCTGGACATCGGTATACCAAACGATATCACCCTTGTTGATGGGGTCAATGTGATGGATTTGAATGCCGATGTTGCCTGCGGGGTGGGGCCCCTCAAAAGGATGGATCTTAACTCCTTTGGCTTGTAGGAAGGCCTCCGAACGGGTGTTTTTGGCATCCACACTCAAGTGGACATCCCCATCGGTGAGTTTGGCCATGACGTCGAGACCAGTCTGAAAATGGTTTTCCTGGCCCTTTACAACAAAATCGAGGTCGGGCGCCAGGGGGGCTGTGCTAAATGCAGAGATAAACACAGATTTGGGCTTGTCGGCAGGACTGGCGATGACGGAAAAGGGACGCTGCCTGATGAATGGCCAGGTGCCACTTTTCAGGAGACGCTCGACGATTTCTTCGCGACTCATCCCAGCGGGGCTGACTGCGCCAAAATTAACTGCATCCTCTGCCCCATCAGCTTTAATCAGCACTTCCATGATGCGGCGTTTCTCTCCACGCACCACTTCCTGAAAGACTCCGCTCACAGGCGAAGTGAACAAGACCCTTTCGTTATACTTGTCGAAGAATAAGGGGGTGCCTGCTTTGACGGGCTCGCCCTCCTTCACCAGCATCTTGGGGATCAGGCCATGGAAATCTGGTGGCTTGACGGCATACACCTCGGCTGCGGGAGCGGGCTGAAGAATTCTTTCTGCATTACCCTGCAGCGGAATGTTAAGCCCTTTTCTGATCTTGATCGTTTTTGGCATCTTTGGACCTAAATTTGTAGTTAAGACTTAAGTGGCAAAATTATTGATATTTTCAAATATTTGAAACGTTTTTGCCCTTTTACTGGTTTTTAATTAGCTTTGTTTTAAGGAATCCTTTGCCCTCTTAGACAGGTATCTAAAATCTTTCATATGTCCCAGAAAAAAACTTCCCTCAAACCTAAAAATAATCAGGCAAGAAATTACCTGTTTATCGCTGCCATCCTCTCTCTTTTCTCATTGCAGGAGGCAGCAATGGCAGCAAAACCACATGAACGAGCATTCCGAAAGGAAGATTCCGCAACGGGAATGTTGTTCAGCAGCCAAAATCTGAATAAAGATATTAAAGATTTTTTTCTGTACGGTGATTATGTTTATTCGAACAACATTCAATCGATCTTATTTTACAAAAAAGGTTGGGATATGGCCCCACCCCACATTCGTTTTGAGTCGGATGAGCGGCTCGTGCTTAGGTTTGATGATCTGGATGCTGATTATAAAGACTTTTATTACACAATTATCCATTGCGATGCTTACTGGACGCCCACCAACCTTCAGCCATTCGAGTACATTGACGGGTTTAATGAAGACATGATCCGCGATTACTCACGTTCGATCAACACCGTAGTACCCTACACCCAGTATTTCATGGAATTTCCGTCCTTTAACCTTCGGCCGCGCATTTCAGGGAATTATATTCTGAAGGTTTACCTGAACGGCAATCCTGATGATGTTGTGTTTACCCGTCGTTTCATGGTATATGAACAACAGGTGGCCGTGGAGGGTGATGTTCGGCAGGCCACCCTGGTGATGTACCGCGACACCCACCAGCAGCTTTCGTTTAGCATCAGCACCCTGAATTACTACATCTCCAATCCGGGGCAGGACATGAAGCTGGTCATCACCCAGAACGGGCGCTGGGACAATGCCATCATAGGCATTCAACCCAGGATGATACAGGGTAACCGCTTCATTTACGACCACGAACAGGAGTTATTGTTTGAAGCAGGCAATGAATTCAGGCATTTTGACATCCGCAGCCTGCGTTTCCTCTCCGAACGGCTGGGGGAAATATCGTCCTCCCCCCGGCATTGGGAGGTATTTCTTCTTAACGACCCCGTCAGAAGAAATCGCAGATACACCAGTGAAGGAGATCTCAACGGGAAGTTCAACATCGAGAACGTGGATTATCAGGATGATATGCTTGAAAGCGACTATGCCTGGGTATACTTCAGCCTGCCCATGAATGCCCCTGTTGACAATGCATCGGTGCACGTAATGGGCGCCCTGACCAACTGGAACCTGACCCGCGACAACGAAATGGTCTACAATTCGCGTCAGCGCAAATACGAAACCAGCTTATTTCTTAAGCAGGGCTATTACAATTACCAGTATGCAGTGCTGGAGGATGGCTCAAGTAAGGCCAGGATGGATGATACAGAAGGCAACTATTCGGAGGCCGAGAATGATTATTCCATATTTGTATACCACAAACAACCAGGCACGCTGTACGACCGTCTGATCAGCATCCGTCATATGAATTCGGGGGCAAGGCAGATCAACCGCCACTGATGAGGTGCATGACCACCACCTGGTCGCCCTCCCTGATTACCACATTTCCATAATCAGCGGTTCTTACAGGCTTGCCGTTAATGCGCACAGCAAGAAACTTGAAGGTAAAATTCTTGACCTTCAGCAATTCCTTAATTGTAAGTTCATTGTGGCCCTCCAAATCCTCAGGCCTATTATTCAGTGTAATCTTCATGAAGTCGGGTCTAGAAATTTTGCCTGGCTTCCTCTTTCAGAAAATCAAGGGCCTTTTTGGTAGCCATTTTTTCCATGCTCATTTCCAGGAGTTTGTTGCTCAGGTCGATGGAGTTGGCTTTTTCATCGAGCTGGGCAGCTGAGGTGTTGATCTGCCTGATCATTTCCTCGCGGGCAGTTTTGAGCATTTCCCAGGCTTTGGATGAGACATAAAGTTGCTGCGAAAGGTTATGGGTATATTCTTCCCGTATGGTCTGAATCAAAACTTTCTGAAATTCGGCAGACGACATTCCCTGCTGATGTACCCGCATCACCAGGTTGGTTGGCGAAATGCGCTCCAGGAAAAGGATGATCCGCTCGTAAGCTTGCATGCGAACGGGCAGCATAATTTTAACTTTCTCAAGCCTGATGTCGGCTTCGCGCTTTTTGGTCTCCTGATGGAAAAATTCCTTAAGCAGAAAATAAGCCGTAATAAACACAATCACTGCAGGGACAGTGTAGCGGATCACATTGAGGATTTCAGACATTTTTTCTTGGTTTTGGTCACAAAGATAATGGCTTTTTACAATCAGACCTGAATGATAAACCCCCGCTCTGACCATAAAATTGTGCAGGAATTTTCTTCCTGAGAGGTTTATTTGCTAAATTTGCCGCTTCACCACAGCATAAAACACCTGTAATCAAAACATTAATTCAATCATTACCTTCTAAATAAACCATTGCTATGATCGCCCTTTCCAACCGAATCACCCAGTTGTCTGAGTCTGAAACCCTTGCCATGGCACGCAAGAGCCGTGAGCTGAAGGCACAAGGTTTTGATGTCATCAACCTCAGTCTTGGAGAGCCTGATTTTTTCACCCCCGATTATGTAAAAACAGCAGCCAAGAAAGCCATTGATGAGAACTTTTCGTTTTACACCCCTGTCAACGGATATCTTGAACTGCGGCAGGCCATCTGCAAAAAGCTGAAGCGCGACAACAAGCTAGAATTCAGCCCCGAGCAGATCGTGGTGAGCACCGGTGCCAAGCAGGCACTTATAAACACCCTCCTTTGCCTTGTAAACCCCGGGGAAGAGGTGATTATTGCCGCCCCTTACTGGGTGAGCTATCGCGATATGGTAAAGCTTGCCGAAGGGGAAGCTGTTTATATCACTGCAGGCATTGAAAACGATTTCAAAATCACCCCTGCACAACTGGAAGCAGCCATTACACCCAAGACTAAGGTGTTTATGTTTTCGAGCCCCTGTAACCCTACCGGATCGGTGTACACGCGGGAGGAGCTGAAGGCCCTGGCCGATGTATTCGAGAAACACCCCCATGTGTATATCCTTTCGGATGAGATCTACGAACACATCAATTTTTCAGGGAGCCACGAAAGCATTGCCCAGTTTGAATCCGTCCGCGAGCGGGTAATCATCATTAACGGGGTTTCCAAGGGATTTGCCATGACAGGCTGGCGTGTGGGTTACCTGGCAGCCCATCTTGATATTGCCAAGGCCTGCACCAAACTCCAGGGGCAGTTCACTTCAGGCACCAACTCAATAGCTCAGCGCGCTACCATTGCAGCCGTGGATGCTGACCCTGCCAACACCTTCGAGATGCTGGAGAAGTTCCGTGAGCGCCGCGACCTGGTGCTTGACCTGATGAAGGATATACCAGGGTTCATCACCAACAAGCCTGAAGGCGCATTCTACGTATTTCCCAACGTGAAATCCTATTTCGGAAAATCCGACGGGCAAACCCGAGTAGGGAATGCAGCTGAGCTATGCATGTACCTCCTGAACAAGGCCCAAGTAGCCCTTGTCCCCGGGGATGCATTCGGAGATCCTGAATGTATTCGTTTCTCCTATGCCACCTCCAATGACTTGCTCATTGAAGCCGTCAGCAGGTTAAAAAAGGCACTGGCAGAACTGGAATAATTTTCATAAATGCTGCTACTTTCTGAATGGGGAATATGCTTGAAAGAGACAACATCCGCGAGCTGTTTGAGCAATTTAAAGGCCTGAGGGTGCTGATCCTTGGCGATGTAATGATCGATGCCTACCTCTGGGGTAAGGTCGAACGTATCTCGCCTGAGGCTCCGGTGCCTGTGGTGGCCCTGAAGAAGCGGGAGAACCGCATGGGCGGAGCTGCCAATGTGGCCCTGAACATTCAAGGCATGGGCGCTACGCCCATACTTTGCTCGGTCATAGGCAAAGATGAAAAGGGGGCTCAGTTCCTGGACCTGCTGAAGGAAAAAGAAATGACTTGCGCGGGAATCCTCGAAAGCAGCCAGCGCATTACCACCATAAAGTACAGGATCATTGGAAACAATGCCCAGTTGCTGCGGGTCGATGAAGAACAGGAACAGGATTTGGCTGCCGCTGAAACCCAAGCCCTGTTTGAGGGGGTCAGTAAAATGATCAAGGCGGGTAAGGCCGACGTCGTCGTTTTCGAAGACTACGATAAAGGGGTCATTACCCCTGCCCTGATCCATCAAGTCACCAGCCTGGCGCATGAATACAGCATCCCTGTTGTAGTCGATCCCAAAAAAAAGAACTTTCTCCATTACCGGGATGCGGATCTTTTCAAGCCCAACCTGAAGGAGCTGCGTGAAGGCCTGAAGCTCGACAGTGACCCCGAAACGAATGAAGCCACGAGGGAAGCCATCGGCATTCTCCAGAAAAAGCTGGGGGCAAGGATGGTGATGGCCACCCTTTCAGATAAAGGGATTGTTTACCTGCTCTCCAAAAATAGTTCCCAGCCTGACTTCGAGCATATCCCTGCCCATTTCAGGCAGATTGCCGATGTGTCGGGGGCAGGAGACACCGTAATAAGTATAGCAGCCCTGTGCCTGGCAGCAGGTGCCTCAGCAACAATTACAGCACGTCTGGCAAACCTGGCAGGAGGCCTCGTCTGCGAGCATGTGGGCGTGGTTCCCGTGAACAGGGAGCAGTTGCTACAGGAAGCCCTCGAAATTTTTAGCAAATAATGCGCTATGGTTAGGAAAAACCTGGCATATTTAAGGCAGGAGTACGCCGCAGCCACCTTTGACGAAACAGTGGCTCACCCCCACCCCTTCAGCCAGTTCGGTCATTGGTTTGACCAGGCTTTGGAGAGCGGTATTGCCGAACCCAACGCAATGACGCTGGCCACTGCTGACAGGGAAGGCAAGCCACGGGCAAGGGTCGTTTTGCTCAAGGCCCTTGACGAGAACGGCTTTGTATTCTACACCAATTACCGAAGCGACAAGGCCGCCGAACTCAAAGACAATCCCCATGCCAGTCTATTGTTTCTGTGGCTGGACCTCCAGCGACAGGTGCGGGTGGAAGGCAGGGTGGAAAAGGTTTCGGTAAAGGAATCGGATGAATATTTTGCCCTAAGGCCCAAAGGCAGCCAGATTGGGGCCTGGGCCTCGCCCCAGAGCAAAGAGATCACGGGGAGACACTTCCTGGAACAACAATTCAGGGATTTTGAAAAGAAGTATGAAGCAGGAGAGGTACCCCGTCCTCCTTACTGGGGTGGTTTCCGCTTAATCCCTGAACGGATGGAGTTTTGGCAGGGCCGCCAAAGCAGGCTGCACGACCGTCTTGTGTATGAAAAAAGCGGGAGTCAATGGACCATTAAAAGACTGGCTCCCTGATTACAATAAGTGACAAGCTTTATCGTTTCATATTAAACCACAACACATCATTATAAGCGTGAAACACAGGAAACTGATTGCCGTTGGATTTTTTCTTTTTCTTTTCTTTTTTTCAGGCACGCAAAGCCTTATAGCTCAGCGTAAAGCCTTTTCATTTCAAAACCGAGAAGAACTCGATTTCAGGCCTTATCACTTCGGTTTCTCACTGGGTTTTAACCAAATGAATTTTGCGCTTAAACCTGCCGAGTCCTTGCGGGAACTAAACAATGACAATCCTGGAGATCCAACCTATGGTTCCTTTTACACTGTAAGGCCTGAACCCGATCTGGGCTTCCATATTGGCATTATTTCCAATCTTAAAATTACTTCGATGCTTGATTTGCGGTTTGTCCCTACCTTGGCCTTTGGCGACCGCAGCATCGTTTACGAATATCAAAAAGCCACAAGTAATCAAGTTGACGCAGGTGTAATCAAACAAAAATTTGAGGTTACTACCATTGAGTTCCCCCTGCACCTGAAATTCAAATCTGTCAGGATAAACAATGCAAGGGCTTATGTATTGGGAGGTTTCAAATTTTCCACAGACCTCTCCTCCAATGAATATAAGGATGAGGGCAATGAAGGCACCATTTATTCCCGGAGCGCAAAAAATGACTTTCATTATGAGTTAGGGCTAGGCTTCGACTATTATTTTCCCTATTTTAAATTTTCAACGGAAATAAAAGCTGCTTTTGGTCTACAAAACCTTATTAGAAAAGGAGCAATAACCTACCCCATGTTTCATACCTCAATTGACCGCCTGAACTCCAAATCCATCATGATCTCCTTTCTGTTTGAATAACTGATTTTTTTGGTTTAATTGGGAAAAAGCCTTCGGCTTGTATTGACATTTTCTTACTTTTGGAACCTATATAACCCATTACAAGCTTTATTCAATGGAAAACAACAATGGAACCATTTATACCAAACTGGTAAACAAATCAGTGCTCAAAAGGAAAGTATACCACAACACGTTCGAAGTATTCAAGGAATTTAAAATGGTTGCAGACCTGATCCGCTTTGAGGCAGAGCAGAAACTGACCCATGACGAGCTTCCTTTTAAGGTGGAGTTTCGTGACAAGGGAGAATTTGAGTGCGAGCTTCGATTTTCAGGCGATTCACTGATCTTTACCATGCACACCAACGTATTTGAGTTCTCTAGGGTGCACGAGGTCATGAAAACGCCTTATGTCATCGAAGATCCTGAACGTTCATATTGCGGGGTGATACACATTTACAACTTCCTGGCCGACAGCTTCAGATACAACCGCATGAACGACATCGGCTACCTGGTGGCAAGGGTTTTCATCAACAAGGAAAGATTCTTCCTGGTGGAAGGGAAACACCAGACAAAGTTCTATTACAACCAGTTCATGGGTGAGCCCATCAGCCAGCAGGCCATGCGAGACATCATCGAATCAGCCATGCGCTACAGCCTCGACTTCGACCTTTTGGTGCCGCCCTATGATCTGATCAAGGAAACCAGCGTATCCGACATGATGGAAAACTCCTTCAACATGAAGGTCCGCACGGCAAAACGCCTTGGATTTAAATTCCAGGCCGACCACGACCAGCAGCAGAAAGAAGGCGCTTAGCTCATTTTCGAGAAGAAATCCCAAACAACCATCCCTGCAGTTACGGAAACATTAAGCGAATGCTTGGTACCAAACTGGGGTATCTCCAGGCAGCCATCGCATAATGCCAGCACCTGTTCATCCACCCCTTTGACCTCATTTCCGAACACCAGCGCATAGTGCTCACGGGCCTCAGGTCTGAAATCCTTCAGATTCATGCTGCCTGACGCCTGTTCAAGCGCAAAGATCTTAAATCCTTGTTTTTTCAGGTCTAGAATGGCCTCGGTGGTTTCCTCATAATACTTCCAGTAAACCGTCTCGGTGGCACCAAGGGCGGTTTTCTGAATCTCTCTGTGGGGTGGGGTCGCCGTAATCCCGCACAATACGATGCCCTGCAACAGAAAGGCATCGGCAGTGCGGAACAGCGAACCTGTGTTCATCATACTCCTGACATTATCCAGCACCAGCACCAGGGGAAACTTAGCAGATTGCCGAAATTCTTCAGCGGTTTTCCGGGCCAGTTCATCCATTGATAATTTGCGCATCAAACTATTCTCCCTTAATGTGTTTTTCCAGAAGAATCTTCTTCATTTTTTCCATTCCAATGGTGGCCTTTTCCTTCAGGAAGGTAAGATTAGGGATATGTGCAACCTCCACATCAGAGGGATCGATAAGGTAGATGGGGGTCCCTTTCCTGATATAACCCACAAGGCCTGCCGCGGGATATACGTTGAGCGAAGTCCCCACGATCAGGAAAATATCAGCCGAAGACGTCAGATCAGCCGCAGCAGGAATCATTGGTACGGCTTCCCCAAACCAAACGATGTGGGGCCTTAATTGAGAACCCAGTTCACAAAGGTCGCCTTTTTTCAGCTCCCACCCATCCAGGGTATAAATCAGCTCAGGGTCAAGCGTGCTTCTGACCTTCTTCAGCTCACCGTGCAAATGCATTACATGGCTCGAACCAGCCCTTTCGTGGAGGTCATCCACGTTCTGGGTGATGATGTGGACATCAAAATAAGCTTCCAGTGCTGCAAGAGCATAATGAGCTGCATTGGGCCTGACCCCAAGCAGTTGCTTGCGCCGCTCATTGTAAAACCTCAGCACCAGATCCATGTTGCGCTCCCACGCATCAGGGGTGGCAACCTCCGAGATATCGTATTCTTCCCAAAGCCCACCGCTGTCGCGAAAGGTTCGGATACCACTCTCAGCACTGATTCCCGATCCACTCAAAATCACGAGCCGTTTCCTTCTCATGGCCTGAAATTATTTTTTGCCAAGTTATAAAATACTCCCCAAAGAAAAGATAAAAATTCTCAACATGATTGCTAAAAACTAATTCTAAAAACAAAAAGGAACGGAAAGGCATTCGAAAATAAGGCGCGCAAAAAACCAAAAAAGACGGTTGAAAAGCCATCCACCCGTCTTTCCTTATAGATCTATTAAAAACGTGAAAGGGAAGCTATTCGCTTTTATAAACGCCGAGCCCATATCGACACGGCCCACTCGAACAATTGGCCATAACCACTTTAATCCTGTACACTGTTTGCTCAGAAGGAGTCACTGAAACCAGGGGATAATCGTCAGTCTCCACATCCTGGCTGAGCATGGAGTTATCGATGGTATACAATTCCAGGTCAAGATCAAAGCAATCATTGTCACACACCCCGAGGATGTAATAGGTTTTGCCTGCCGGAATTTCAATATTGATCCATTCCGTTCCATCATCGTTAAGCTGGCCCGTTACAATTTCATGCGACTGATTACTTAGGTCAAGTCGGTCTTCATAAGTCCTTAATTGATTGAGCACCTGGACAGTCCAGTCGTCAAAGGGCTGCAGGGCTTTCTGTGAAAAGGCGGTCCCGGCTAACAGGATCAAGATGAAAGAAAAGGCCATTTTCGAAAAAATGGCAGAATGAATAAATCTTTTCATTTTATTCGTTTTAAAAATTAATAAAAATAAATTTGAACGAATAAAATTAATAAAATAAACACATACGTTATACAGGGAGTGTATTTTTTTATATAAAAAACCAATAAAGCCCGATTTCAATATTGTTTTAATAGCAAAATGCCTGCCAAACCAACGATAAGCAAAAAAATAAAGACAAGGATCAATCTTCTGCTCCTCCGAAGGACTCTATTTTCCTCCTGAATTTGATTTTCGAAGACAATGCGGCGCAGCAAGTTTTTCACCCGTTCCAAGGCGCTTTCGCTTTTCACCACATAGTCATAGGCACCCATGGCCATGGTCTGCTGGGCGATTTTAAGGTTATCCATAGCCGTAAGAAAGATCACTTTAGTCTTGGGCGACTTACGGCGAATGACTTCCATCACCTCCATCCCATTCTTTTTGCCATCGCCAAGCCAGTAATCAAGAAGGATCACATCAGGGTCCAGGTGTAGATGCTCCAGGCATTCCTCCCCATGCGAAAACAATCGCACATTCAAGAAATTACGCGACTCGAGCAAATGCAGAATCGTTCTGGAATACATCAGGTCGTCTTCTACTACAAAAATGCAGGTATGATCGGGCTTCGACATAGGTTGAGCAGGTTAACAAACAAAATTCCATCCGAATTTACGATATTTTTCTGTTCCCTCCCGAAAAACTCCCTTGGGGCTCGGGAATTTCTTTTAATGAAAAGCTTCTTTATAGCAAGGTATTCCTTTACTTGCTCAATCCTAATCAATATTTTTTATTTATGGGAAAATTTTTATTTATTCTTATTAAAAATTATGTATCATTGTATTGAATTTCAGCGAAAAGCATACTCAAATGCCATGTCAAAAAAACAGCCGGATACCTTTTAGTTTTCCATTTACATGTATATATTTGTATGTTTTATTAATAATCCTTCAAAAAAGAAAAACTTCCTTTTTCCCTGCAATAAGTCCCAAATCCTTTTGAGATGAAAAACATAATTACATTTATCCTTGCAGTGATCGTGCCTCTGCTGATTATTACAGTGGTGTTGCGCCAAGCTTCAACGGAAAACAAGCTCCTGGAGGAATTGCGCGAAGATTATTCCATTCCGCATGTTCCCTCAGTGGATCACAGCAAACATGAGGTTTTGCAGCAAGAATTCACAAACCCCCACGAAATCACTGCGGCATGTCTTTCCTGCCATACCGAGCGCGGTGAAGAACTTCTAATGAGTTCTCACTTCACCTGGGAACGCGAAGAGTACACTCCCGGGCGAGGAGTTACATACCTGGGTAAGAAGACCCTGCTGAATAACTTCTGCACCGGGATATTTTCCAACGAAGGAAGCTGCAACAAATGCCATGCAGGCTACGGTTATGCTGACAAAAGTTTTGATTTTGAGAACCCCTATAATATTGATTGCCTCGTTTGCCACGACAATACCGGCACCTACGAGAAGCTGAGCGGAGGAGCAGGGTATCCTACCCCTGGGCAGGATTTTTCGGCCATTGCCCAAAACGTTGGCAGGCCAACAAAAAAAACCTGTGGCTACTGCCACTTTTATGGGGGCGGCGGAAATAACGTAAAGCATGGCGATCTGGAAATGGCCTTGCTGACAGCTCCCCGGGAGGTGGATGTGCATATGGGAGTTGACGGGGGAAACATGAATTGCGTTGACTGCCATACAGCAGAAAACCACAGAATGAAGGGCAAATATTATGCCGTATCTTCTGAAAACAGAAACCGGGTGCTCTGTGAAGATTGCCATACCCCTACCCCCCACATCAACCAAACCCTGAATACCCATGGGGCTAAGGTGGCATGCCAAACCTGTCATATCCCCATTTATGCAAAGGTGAATGCCACTAAAATGAACTGGGACTGGTCGACCGCAGGCCAAAGGCTGGAAGGAAAAGCTTTTGAATTGCTCGACAGCCTGGGAAACGCAACCTATACATCTATTAAGGGCGATTTCGCCTGGGAAACCAACGTGGTCCCCGAATATTTTTGGTTTAACGGCACGGCCGATCATCACTTGCTTTCCGATAAAATCGACACCACAAAAACCGCGGTTAAGATCAATACACTTTTGGGTTCGTACGATGATCCTGAATCAAAAATCATTCCCGCTAAAGTGCACCGCGGACGCCAACCCTTCGACAAAGTCTACCTTTCAATCCTTCAGGCCAAACTCTGGGCCCCAAAGGAAGGCGAAGGCGCCCTCTGGGTCGATCTTGACTGGGAAAGGGCAATTATTGAAGGCATGAAGTACCTCAACCGTCCTTACAGTGGGACATATGACTTTATCACGACCGAGATGTTCCTCCCGGTCAACCATATGATATCTCCCAAGGAGCAGGCACTGCAATGCCAGGACTGCCACACGCGCAACGATGGGAGGATGCAGATGGTAGAAGATGCCTATATCCCCTCGCAAACCTACAATGCGACCCTCGACTTATTCGGCAAACTGATGATCATTCTATCCTTACTGGGCGTGATTACCCACGCCACAATAAGGTTTATCTCGAACAAGAAACAGAAACAATCCCATTAAGAACTGACACGATGGCAACTGAAAAAGTATACATTTACAAGGCATACGAAAGATTCTGGCACTGGACCCAGGCTTTCCTGGTGTTGTTTCTGGCCCTGACAGGCTTTGAGATCCACGGATCATTGAATCTTTTTGGCTTTGAAACGGCAGTAACCCTCCACAACAATGCTGCCTGGGCTTTTATCATCCTCACCATTTTCACAATCTTCTGGCATTTCACCACGGGTGAATGGCGTCAATACTTGCCAACCACCAAAAACCTTAAGGCCCAGGCCGAATATTATATCTTTGGCATCTTCCGCAATGCCCCCCACCCTACCCGCAAAACCACCCTCAGCAAACTCAATCCCTTGCAGCGACTGGTATACCTATCACTCAAAATTCTCATCTTCCCCGTAATGATTATCAGCGGCCTGGCCTATATGTACTTCCGCTACGTTAAAGATGGCGAGGTGGTCAGCCTGGGTATCAGGAGTCTTGAACGGGTTGCCCTGGCACATACCCTGGGAGCTTTTATCCTGGTAGCCTTTGTCATCGTTCACCTCTACCTGATCACCACCGGACACACCATCTCTTCCAACCTCAAGGCAATGCTTACGGGATGGGAAGAACTGGAAACCGATGAAACCGAGACCCACGATATAAATACAGCAAAAGATACCCTCGGGCAAAAACACAATCATCCTGAAAAGCCTGAAACCCTTTAATTCGAAATTTTTGAAAACCTACATCAGTACCTATTCCAAAACATACTCCTTATGGCACATTTAGCATTCATAAAAAAGGCCGGTCTTAGTCTGTTTCTGGCTGCGGCAATGTTAGCCTGTTCAAGCCCCTCTAATCAGGAAAACCTAAACGGAAGCAGTGAAGACGCTGCCCTATTACTGCAATACCTTGAGGAAAACGGTGATATTGTAAATCACCCCTCCGCCCCATTCTTTATTGACGCCCCTGAAATCTATGAAAAGCTGAAGGGTTCCAATTACCTGGTCATTGATGTGCGTTCCATCAGCGATTTCAACCGCGGGCATATTGAGCATGCTGTCAATGTCCTTCCGGAAGACATCCTTGATTATTTTGAGAACCAGATCGACCCCGGCAGTTTTGAAAAAATCGCCATTGTCTGCAATAACGCTCATTTATCGGGTTACGTTACAGCCATCCTGCGAATGCTTGGTTATGACAATACGTTTAACCTTAGGTTTGGGATGAGCGCCTGGAACGAAAGCATCGCACGCCGTCACTGGTTGGCCAATATTTCCGATGATATGATCGGCAACCTCGAGGTGGCGTCCCACCCGAAAAGGGAACCAGGGCAGCTCCCCGCCCTCAATACCGGCAAAACTTCAGGATATGAAATACTCAGGGTTCAGGCTCAGAAAGCACTCGAGATGAACTGGGAAGACCTGGTGGTCAACTATATGGATTTGCTGTTGCAAACCGAGGATTATTACGTGATCAACTACTGGCCAAAAGAATTATATGATCAGGGTCACCTGCCGGGCGCTATCCAGTACGATCCGAAAAAAGCATTCCACAGCCAGGCCGACATCCTGACCCTTCCCACCGACAGGCCCATTGTGGTGTATTGCTTCACAGGCCAGAATGCTGCCTATGCCAATGCCTTCCTTGCAGTGATGGGCTATGATATTCGCAGCCTTGAATACGGGGCCAATAGTTTCATGCACCAAACCCTGAACCTGACCCAGCCTGCGGGCCGTTCTTTTTCTGAAATTCATCTCCAAAACTTTCCCCTGGCAACCGATGTCCTGCAGCAAATAAGCACCGATATGGCCACCCCCGCCCTGGAGGTAGAAACCACAACAGTTCAGGGCGGTTGCTGACCCGGAAAGAAAGGATTTGAAAGCTTGAAAAAAATGTAAATGCCTGATGATATGGAAAATAAACCCAAGAACTATTTGAACTCCTACCTGGCAGGATTCCTGTTGGGGCTGGTGTTACTTGCCGCATACGTCATCACGGGACGGGGGCTTGGGGCCAGCGGAACCATGAAAAGCGTTGTAATTGCCAGCGTAGTAACTGCCGCACCCGAGTATGCGGCCAAATCGCCCTTTTATGCCGATTTTTTTACCTCAGGTGAAAACCCCTTGCTCTCGTGGCTGGTCTTCCTTTCCCTGGGTGTGATCATCGGGGGGCTTGTCAGCGGTGCTGCAGGCCAACGTATGGGCCTGAAAATGGAAAGGGGGCCGCGTATTAAACCTGCCACCCGCGCTGTTTTTGCCATTATCGGGGGCGCCCTATTCGGTCTGGGAGCCCAGTTTGGGCGCGGTTGCACCAGCGGTGCCGCCCTCAGCGGAATGGCCGTCCTGTCCAGCGGCGGCATCCTGACCATGATGGCCATCTTCGCCACTGGATATATGGTGGCCTGGTTTTTCAGAAAGTTATGGATCTAACCTAAACAACCTTCACTATGGCACCATTTATCCCGGAAGGACTGGTAAACCCGCAGCTGAACCTGTTCTTTGCCCTGATTCTCGGCATCGGCTTTGGCTATGTCCTTGAATCGGCGGGGTTCTCTTCCTCGCGAAAGCTGGCAGGCGTTTTTTACGGTTATGACTTCGTAGTCCTGCGCGTATTCTTTACTGCAGGCATTACTGCCATGATTGGCATGCTTTTCCTCAGCTACCTGGGCTTTATCGACATGAGCCTGGTATACATCAATCCACTCTACCTCTGGTCAGCATTGGTGGGCGGGGCCATCATGGGGGTAGGATTTATCCTGGGCGGCTATTGCCCGGGAACCAGTATTGTGGCTGCTGTCATCGGTAAAATCGATGCCATGCTCTTTATCCTGGGAGCCCTCATTGGCATCTTCTTCTTCGGCCACTTCTACGACACCTTCGAGCCCATTTATTCAGGCAAGTTTCTCGGCAACCTCCTGGCCTACGATTCCCTGGGAATCTCCAGAAACCTCTTTGCATTTATCTTTACCCTGGTGGCCCTTCTGGCCTTTGTGTTTACCCAGATCATCGAAGACCGCGTCAATAAGGTCGAACCCGATATCAAGAAGCAAAGACCTTCATATGTTCTGCCCGCTCTCCTGTTGTTCCTGTTGGCTGCCATTTACCTCTTTCTCCCCGGCGAACGCCACAGCAGCCCGGGTGAACTTTCCTCCAGGCAGCTCCTGGCCGAAATGCAGAACCCTGAACGTTTCTTAAGCCCGCAGGAGGTCTCCTTCCGCATTATGACCCGTGACAAATCGATGATCCTGATTGACGTACGCGAACCAGAGGACTTTCAGCAGTATTCCCTCCCCGGGGCCCTCAACATCCCGCTCAACAGCCTGTTTGAAAGAACCTGGAGGAATTTCTTAAAGGAAAATCAGGCTCAGCTGGTGTTCTACGGATTCGGAAACAGCGCTGCTGAACTGGCCTGGTCGGCTGCAAAGCGGGCTGGTACCAAAAACATTTACATCCTTGACGGTGGGTTGAACAACCTCTTCGAATATGTGTTCAACACCCCGATCAAAGATGAACGATCGCTCAATTGCGAAGAGAACTTTTACCAGCGCTTTGTGCTGGAAGCCAGGGATTACTTCAAGGAAGGCAATGCCATTGAAAAAGCTCCTGAAAGACCACAGCCTGTCATTCAGACAGTGGAGATCGTTGGCGGCGCTGGCGGTTGTTAAACCAAAAAAAAATCAAGTATGAGCAACAAAACCTTAAATAACGGTGCATTCCTGTTTTTTGCCATCCTGCTGGGCGGGCTCGCTGCAAACTTTATTTTTTCCAGCAACTACAAGCTCAGCAACCGACAGGTAATGACCGAATTCGATGGGCAGGGATATTTTATGAATTACGCCCAGCTTCACGAAGCCATCGCGGGAGATAAGGCCCCAGACTATTTGTTCATTGACCTGCGCGACGAACAGGCTTTTGCTCAGGGTCAAATTCCAGGGGCGGTTAATATTCCCTTTGAAAAGCTCCTGGACAAACAAAGTCTAAAAAAAATAAGAAAAGCAGGAAAAAAGACCCCTGTGCTCTATGCCGGGGAAGAGGCCACGGCTCAAAAGGCCAGGATGCTCTTGCTATCCCGTGGAATAAAGGAAGTGAAGGTATTGGGCGGAACATTTGATATGGCCCGCCGGTTTGCCATCGACAACTTTGATCCTGCCCACGCTTTCTTTAAGGATGAAAAAGCCCGCTTTGTTTACCTGCGTTTTATGCAAACCAGCCCGAGGGAAGAAGAAATTTCCAGACCGGCCTGGATGAGGGCAGGTTGTTAATCTCCTTTCTTAAAGAAAAAAATTCCTTACCAATACCCTTTTTTTAAAGGGATTATTTGACTATTCCCCGCCAAAGATGTTCATAACTTTTTCGAATTAATTGTTAATAACGCTCGATTTTTCCTTAACAACCTCCCGCAAACAAGCACCAGGAGCAGGCAGTATAGTTATAAACAATTGTTAATAAAACTGGTTGATAACAAGTGCATTAAAAGAGGCAAAAAAACTTGCTTTACGTTGATTTAGGGTTGTATATTTGTTGAACCAGGCGAGCGATAAAAGGCCGCTCCAAAAAACCGGGAGAAGGATGGCGTTCTTAGGTGAGCGTCAGACCGGATCGAACAAACCGAAAGGATTGCCAGTTTGAGGAGCCGAAGTTCCTGCCCTGATACCACGCTGCGAGGCGTGCAACGAAAGGCAAGGTCAATCTCGCAAAGATCGCCCAGCGCTCTTTGAAAGATTGAGTCGGAGCCGGCAATTCAATCCCAAGCTTCGGCAAAGGATGAGATGCTGAAATTCAGGCAGCCCCCGGAA
>LSQX01398651.1_pt3 | contig 33252 bp, 32 predicted proteins | sample 654561 | NCBI WGS metagenome assembly LSQX01 (sample SAMN04489861, study PRJNA283612) | anaerobic digester metagenome | isolation source: 4 biogas reactors fed with cattle manure at either 37C or 55C with and... | place: Denmark: Kongens Lyngby | collected 2014 | reverse complement strand
CGAAGCCGCGAAGGGGAGTTACAGGTAACTATACCGAACTTCGCACGAAATTGTGTAAAGCATCTTCGCAGAGCACCTTTTTTTGGCTCCGCAGCAAGACTCAATGTAGGAACTGCACGGCACGACGCCGCGGCAGCGCGTGAGGCACACCCATGATCGATCTCAAAACATCACTCCTTGCCATCGACGTCGGCCGGGGCACCCAGGACATCCTGGTCTACGAGCCCGGCCGATCGATCGAGAACAGCATCAAACTGGTCCTCCCCTCCCCGACCGTGGTGACGGCGGAGAAGGTCCGGCAGGCCACCCGCGCCGGGCTCCCGGTCTTCCTGGACGGGTACTTGATGGGCGGCGGCGCGAACACCGGCGCNNATACGCGAACATCTGGCAGCAGGCCTTCCCGTCTACGCCACAGAGGAGGCCGCTCTCACCCTCCACGACGACCCGGAACGGGTGCGGGCGCTTGGCGTCGAGATCCGCGCCGACCCTCCGGGGGACGCGGTGAGGGTCCGCACCACCGACTACATGGAGCAGGAACTCAGGCAGGCTCTCTCCCTCTTCGGGGTGGACTACCCCGGGAACGTCGCGGTCGCAGTCCAGGATCACGGCTACTCGCCGCACCGGAGCAACCGCATCCACCGGTTCGAACTGATGCGGGAGCGGCTGGACGCCGGGGACTGGAACCTTCTCTCGCTTGTTACCGACCCGCCGCTCGCCGACATGACCCGGATGCAGGCCGTCCGGAGCCAGGCACCGGACGCGCTCGTCACCGACACCGGCCCCGTCGCCCTCATCGGGGCGCTCTGTGACCCGCGGGTGCGGCAGATGGCGAAGGACGGGGTGACCCTCGTCAACGCCGGAAACGGACACACCCTCTGCTTCACCCTGAAAGGGCGGGAGATCCACGGCCTCTTCGAGCACCACACCGGCGCGCTCGACCCCGCGAAACTGCAGGACTACATCCGGCGGCTCGCCGACGGCACCCTGACCTCAGAGGAGGTCTTCGACGACGACGGCCACGGGGCGGCGATCCGAAGACCGCTCAAGACCGGTACCGTCGTCGTCACCGGCCCGAACCGGCTCCGGCTGCTCCCGGAAGCCTACCAGGCGGCGCCCTTCGGGGACATGATGCTCTCGGGATGCTTCGGGCTCGCGTATCTCTGGAAGGCGTTCCGGGAGGGGTGAACCCCCCATCAAACGACATCTATTCTCCCCCGGACGCCCGCGAGAGCACCGGGGACCAGTTCTTTTGCCACCACCCCGGCCACAAGAGCGCATCTCGCACCCTACGAGGAAGGCGCCCCGCCCAGCAGCCCCTGGAAGAATCCCACGATCAGGTCGAGTATCGACGGCGAGGACGCAGACCGTTCATCCGCCCCGGCGCCCCCTTCCGCGGCATAGAAAGCCGCCACATCTTCTTTCCCGAGACCGCGCAGGGCCTCGAGATGCCCGACCGCCGCGGCGGCGATCGTCTCGTGATCGACGCCCCGCGCCCACGCTCCCATCATCGTCTCCGATGGGCGGAGCGTCGAGTTCTCGACGCCCAGAACTGCGTAGAGGCCGGGAAGCGACGACGCTTCCGCCGTCACCGCATCCCCATCGGGCCGGATGGCGATCACCGGGTCGGAGACGCCCACCGAAGGCACCTCCTGGCCGCCGGCAAGCGCGTAGGCGTGGAAGGCGAAGAGGTCCGGGTTCGACGTCAGGTTGGTGACCAGCCGCTCCTCGGCAAGGGTGAGGTTTTCAAGCGTCAGTCTCCCGGTGCGGGTAGCGACCGAGAACTCCCAGACACCGCGTTCCCCGTCCCCGAGGGATCGGACCTCACGGGTCCGGGTGATCTCGTAGACCCCGGTCTCGTCCGGCGGCGGCACCAGGACGACGTAGGCCGGGTCATCCTCCGTGATCGTCACGTTCCTTGCCTCCACCGTCACGGTGACGGTGAACGTCTCCCCCTCAAAGACCGCGCGTGGGTGTCGCCCGCCGAGACGCATCGCCGAATCGAGGAGCCAGTCGAGGTTCGCTATCTCCACCCCGCTCCGGGTGAGAGCGACGTCTTCAGGGGTCCGGTCGAGGATCACCCCGATACCCCGGACAAAGAGGCCGTCGCTCGGCACAGCGGCCACGGGCGCTATCCCGGTCTCGTTCTCCCCGGTGGGGGTATACGACGAGGAGGGGTTGACGAGGTTATGGCCGCTCTGGACAAGCGGACGATCGTGGGAGTAGTGCGCCTTCGCCATCGTCGCGCCCGGCCGCGGCGGGGCATACCGTTCAAGGGTCGGTTCCGGGTTCGTCTCCTCCTCCGCATCTTCATCGTCGGCGAGGTCATCATCGATCTCGTCACCCGGGTCGTCGAGGGTAACGTCGGTCTCCGTCCCGGTGGGCTCAGAGATCTCTGTTGTATTCAGGGATGGGCCCTCCGCATCGGCGGTATCGTTGCCGCTTGCAACCGTCTCCCCGGTAAAATCCGACAGGGTCGATGTGTCCGGGGAAGATGTGGAGGTTGCCGGAACCGTCTCCGTCGAATCCGCTGCCTCTTCGTGTGGCGGCGGGGCATCCCCGGTAGCAAGGGAATCGGGCTCCCGCTCCTCGACGGTTTTCTCCTCCCCCTCATCAGGCGCCGGACTCACCGCAGGCGTGACCGGCACTTTATTGGCAACGGGCTTCTCGCCCGGTAGATCGACGGTGCCGTTCTCGTCGGACCCGGCGAGAGCAACTGTGAGAAGGGCGGTCATGAGAATACAGAGCACCAGGGCCCCGACAATGAGAAGGTATCCTCTCAACGATACCACCCCGGGCATACGGGAACCCCACGCACCCCGATCACCGGTTCTGCCGCAGGCGGCACGGGGCTCACTACCCGGCCGGGAACTCCGTTCATGGGAGTCTCATGGAGCACACGCCGATATAAATAATTTACTGGCGGGAGCGCGCTCGAAACCCCCCTGCAAATCGCCTGGGGGGAAACTGCCTACCTGCCGGCCGGGATATTGCCGGACGACGGTAAAAAAAGTTTTCAGGCAGAATCGTTCTGCATCAGCTGGACATCGGCGATGTCGTGCTGCCGCTGTGCGAGAACTTTCGCCTTGAAGATATTCTTCCCCGCTTTGCCGATGGCAAGGCCCCGGTCCTCGTCCCGGACCTCGATGAGGGCGACCTGCTGGTCCTCCTCGTCCGTATCGAAGTCGATATCGGTGACCTGAGCGGGCAGGAAGCAGTTCCGGAGGAACTGGCCGGGGTCGGCGGAGTATTCCACGACCTCGATGCGCTTCCCCATCACGTCGGATGCCTTCTTGATGCTCGACCCGCTCTTTCCGATAGCGAGCCCCATATCGCCAGGATTGATCACGAAGATGATCCGCTCGTTGCGGTTATCGACGATGCAATCGCGGCTGCCTGCGCCGGTAAGACTCTCGAACTGGGAGATGAGGCGCATGCACTCCTCAGTCAGCGTGACCTGTGGCATGTCTACACTCTCGCAGCATTCAGGATATCGGATTCGCCCGGCTCGACCACGGCGAGCGCACTGACGACGTACGGTCTTCCGCAGGCCTTCCCGAGCTGGACGCTCGAGCCTTCGTAGACGTAGACGGGGATATCGATCTCATTCACCAGATTTTTAACGGATTCCGGGCTGTTCCTGGCCACCACAATCAGTTTGGCCTTGCCTTCTTCGATGGATTCCTGGGTCTTATTCTGACCCAGGAGCACGGTACCAGTCTTCACGGCTTTGCGTAGTGAAGCATTAAAGTCCATTATGATTTCTCCTGGATTTTCAGATTTATGGGTTTTGCGATGAGTTTCACATCGCCGGTGCCAAGCTGGATAGGCTGGCCCACGATCACGTTCTCGGTGACGCCGTTTAGCTCGTCCACCTCGTTCGCGATTGCGGCATCGAGCAGATGGTTGACCGTCACTTCGAATGCAGCCCGGGAAAGAACACTCTCTTTCTCGCCGGCGATACCATGTCGGCCGATCTGCTTGACCTCGCCCTCCATGCACATCATATCCGCGACGAGCATGATATGACGGACATCGACGCCGATACCCTGTTCGTTCAGGGTACTTAAGGCCTCCTGAATGATCGCATTCCGGCCGGCCTCGATACCGAGCACATCGGCGATCTCGCTGATGTTGTTGCTCCGGGTGCGGGAGGTGTCGACTCCTTCGACTTCGAAGACACCTCTTAGGTTGGAGCCCTCAGTATAAAGGATATACTCTCCGCCTTCCTTTCTGACGACGACACGCTCGATATCGTCGATACCCTGGACGATGACCTGCCTGACGTGCTCCGCGAGCTGGAAGAGGTTCTGATAACTCTCCCGGTTCTTCGGAGTGAACGTGAGCGAGACACTCTTCGGGTCACCCTCAACGTCAAAGTCGCGGAAGTGCCGCTTCTCGCGGATCTTCCTCGGGGCCGCCTCAAGGATCTCGTCGATCGAGATCTTGCGCCGGTCGCAGACGGCCTTGTTCAGCATGACGAGAACCTGCATGTTCTCCATGTCGATCGTGATGTCGCCGAACTCGTGGAGCGGCGCGGCCTCGATCTGCCAGCTCACCTCACGGGCACGGTCGCGGTTGAACGCCCAGTCATCCAGCAGGTGAACCGCCATCGTGGGAGTGCTCGGCTCGCGCCGGGCATCCATGATCTCGATCAGGCGGGGGAGACCGAGGGTAACGTTGATCTCGGCCACACCCGCGTAGTGGAACGTACGCATCGTCATCTGGGTGCCGGGCTCGCCGATCGACTGCGCCGCCACGACACCGACCGCCTCGCAGGGCTCGATCCGGCTCTTCTGGTACTCTGAAAAGACCATCGCGAGGATCTGCTCGAACTGCTCCTCGGTGACGTCCCGATCCGCGAGACTGGCCTTGAGGTCCTCCCGCGTCCGGTGAGGCAGATCGAGGGCATCGATCCGCTGCTCCATATCGCTGTTCATTTGACCTCCTCCTTGAGCACGCTCTCAACGATACCCTTCACGTCCACCGGGGCACCATAGCTGCTCCTTCCCGGGTCGGTTCCATCCTCGCCATAGCAGAACTGAATGATCCGGCCGCCCGTCGTTCGGACGGTGCCGTCGTACGCCACCTTGAGATCCTGCAGGGCGTTGATCATCCGCCGCTGGAGGTATCCGCTCTGCGATGTACGAACCGCAGTGTCCACAAGACCTTCACGCCCACCGATGGCGTGGAAGAAGAACTCGGTGGGAGAGAGACCGCTCTTGTAACTGTTGGTGATGAACCCGTGCGCCTCAGCACCGCGGTCTTTCCTCCGGAAGTGCGGCAGCGTCCTGTCCTCGTAGCCACGCATGATCCGCTCGCCACGAACCGACTGCTGCCCGAGACACCCGGCCATCTGCGTCAGGTTCAGCATCGAACCTCTGGCGCCCGAGACCGCCATCACCACGGCACTGTTGTCCATCCCGAGGTGCCGGCCGGCGATCTCACCGGTGCGGTCACGGGCCTTGCCGAGCACCTGCATGATCTGCATCTCGAGCGTCTCCTCGAGCGTCCGCCCGGGCATCGGCTCGAGCTGCCCCTCGTTGTAGATCTTGATCCGGCGCTCGACGTCGCTGAGGGCGCCGCTGAGCACCTCATCGATCTGGCCGTACTCGGTCTTCGTCAGGTCTTCATCGTCGATACCGAACGAGAATCCTTCGAGCATGATGCCCCGGATCGAGAGTTTGGTCACGTCGTCGATGAACCGGGCAGCCCGCTTCATGCCGTGCTGCCTGATGATCCGGTGCAGGATCTGGCCGTCGAACGCACCGATCCCCTTCTTGTCGATGGTTCCGGAGACCAGATTCCCGTCAACGATCCGGACGAACGCATCGTTCTCGCAGATCTCGCGCCTGCAGGTCTCGCAGTTCTGGCACGACGAGGCCTGGAAGACCATGTTCAGGTTGTCGGGGAGAACGAGCGAGAAGACCTGCTTGTTCGTCCAGAGGGGATTGCCGTTCTCGTCGATCCGGTCTGGTTCGGGCAGGTGCTCGACATCCATGTGCTGGGTGAGGTAGAGCATCGTCTCCTTGTCGAAGTGCTGGATCCGGTGCGTCAGGAGGAAGATGCCCGAGATGTGGTCGTGAATGCCCCCGATGATAGGGCCGCCGGTCCTCGGCGAGAGGATGTTCGACGAGACCGAGACCAGGATCTCGGCCTCGGCCCGCGCCTCCTCGGTCTGCGGGATATGCAGGTTCATCTCGTCGCCGTCGAAGTCGGCGTTGTAGGGCGGGCAGACGGCCGGGTTCAGCCGGAAGGTCTTCCCGTCCATCACGACGACCCGGTGGGCCATGATGCTCATCCGGTGCAGCGAGGGCTGCCGGTTGAAGAGGACGATGTCGTTGTCCTTCAACTGCCGCTCCACCGTCCAGCCCGGCTCGATCATCTCCGCGACCGTCTCCAGGTTCGCGTCCGAGAGGCGCATCCTCCGGTTGTCCGGCCGGATGGCGTAGTTCGCACCGCAGGGCGACCTGGTGGTAGGGCGCTCGGGACCGTTCAAGACGTACTGCCGCATCTCCTCGAGGTTGAACTGGGTCACCCTTATCGGGAGCGTCATCTCGTTTGCGATGGCAAGCGGGATGCCGACCTCGCCGATCGAGAGGTTCGGGTCGGGAGAGATGACCGTACGGGCGGAGAAGTTCACACGCTTACCGGAGAGCGAGCCGCGGAACCGTCCCTCCTTCCCTTTGAGCCGTTGCGAGAGGGTCTTTAAGGGCCGGCCGCTCCGGTGCCGGGCAGGCGGGCACCCCGCCACCTCGTTGTCGAGGTAAGTGGTGACGTGGTACTGCAGGAGTTCCCAGAGATCCTCGATGATGAGCTGGGGCGCGCCGGCGTCCTGGTTCTCCTTGAACCGCTGGTTGATCCTGATGATGTCCACGAGCTTGTGGGTCAGGTCGTCCTCGGACCGCTGCCCGTTCTCCAGGATGATCGAGGGGCGCATCGTGACGGGTGGAACCGGGAGGACAGTGAGGATCGTCCACTCCGGCCGCGCGACGTCCGGGTTGACCCCGAGAGCCCGAAGGTCTTCGTCCGGGATCTTCTCAAGGCGCGCCCGGATGTCGGCCGGGGTCAGTTTGTGCTCGATCTTCCGTCCATCCTCCACGAAGACCTCGGAGAAGGTGGTGGGTTTCTCGAAGTTGATCTTGAGCTGCTGCTCCCCGCAGTGGGGGCAGACCCGCTCTTTCTTGATATCCTTCTCGGAGACGATCTCGCCCGCGAGCTCGCCGTCTTCGGGGCCGATGATCTTCTCGACCTCCTCGGCCGTCATCAGCAGCCGGGAGCACGACCTGCAGGATACCCGGAGGAGTTTCCGGATCAGCCGCGTGTACCCGACGTGGATGACTGGTTTTGCGAGCTCGATGTGCCCGAAATGGCCCGGACAGTCGGCCGCCTTCTGGTCGCAGGTCTTGCACCGGAGACCGGGGTCGATGACGCCGAGGTTCAGGTCCATCAGACCCTGCGGGTAGGGAAACCCGTCGTCGTCGTAGGTGTCCGCCCAGATGATCTTCCGGACGCTCATCTTGCGGATCTCCTTCGGGGAGAAGAGCCCGAACTCGATCCTTCCAACACGTTTTGGACTGGTCATAGTTTGATTGTGCCCCCTCTCTTACACCATATCGTCGAGTCTCAGGCGGGGGGCGATGCCCATGCTCTTCATCTCATCGAGGAGGAGTTTGAAGGCGTAACTCATCTCGACCGGATAGATATCCGTCTCGCTGCCGCAGGCAAGGCACCGCGTCACCTTCCGCTTCCGATCGACCATCGCGACCATACCGCACTTCGCGCAGACCCACTGGGTCACCTTGTCCGACTCGTCGAGGAGACGCTCTTTCAAGGCCATGGCCGCACCGTGGCCGATCATCACGTCCCGCTCCATCTCACCGAACCGGAGACCACCCTCGCGGGCACGTCCTTCGGTCGGCTGGCGGGTGAGCACCTGCACGGGGCCGCGCGACCGTGCGTGCATCTTGCTCGATACCATGTGGTAGAGTTTCTGGTAGTAGATGACGCCGATGTAGATGTCGGCCGCAAATTGCCGGCCGGTGATGCCGTCATACATGACCTCGCGGCCGTTGTGTGCAAACCCGAGTTCTTTGAGCGAACTCCGCAGAGCCGTCTCGCGTTCGCCGCGGAACGCGGTCGCGTCGATCCGATGCCCTTCAAGCGATCCGACCTTGCCGCCCAGCATCTCGAGCATATGCCCGATGGTCATACGGCTCGGGACGGCGTGGGGGTTGATGATCAGGTCGGGGGTCATGCCCGACTCGGTGAACGGCATATCCGCGGATGGCTGGATCAGCCCGATAACACCCTTCTGCCCGTGCCGGGACGCGAACTTGTCGCCGATCTCCGGCACCCTGAGGTCGCGGGTCCGGACCTTCACCAGGCGCGAAGAGTTCTCGCCCTCGGTGATGATGACCGTATCCACGATACCGTGCTCGTTGCTCCGCATCGTGACCGAGGTGTCGCGTCTCTTCTCGACGGCGATCAGCTCGCTCGTCGGCTCCTCGAGGAACCTCGGCGGGGAGGTCTTCCCGATCAGGACGTCCTTCTCGCGGACGACCGTCTCGGGGTTGATGACACCGTCGATATCGAGGTTCGCATAGTACTCCGCACCGTGCGCACCGGAGACCTCTTCGTCCGGGATCTGAATCTTGTCGACCTGACCGCCGGGGTAGCGCCGCTCTTCGCCGTCGTAAGTCCGGAAGAAGTGCGACCGCCCGAGGCCCCGGTCGATCGAGGCCTTGTTGATGATCAGCGCGTCTTCAATGTTGAACCCTTCATACGAGATGATCGCGACGACGAAGTTCTGGCCTGCGGGTCGATCGTCGGAGCCGATCACGTCCGAGGTCTGGGTGAAGGTGAGCGGTTTCTGGCCGTAGTGGAGCATGTGTCCACGGGTATCAGGCCGGAGTTTCATGTTGGCCGTCCCGAACCCGAGCGCCTGCTTGACCATCCCGGCGCCCATGGTGACACGGGGACTCGCGTTGTGCTCGGGGAACGGGACGTGCGCCGCGCCGATCCCGAGGATGAGCGAGGGGTCGATCTCGAGGTGCGTGTGCTCGGGAGTGAGGTCCGCCTCGTTGATGGCGATGAAGAGATCTTCCTCCTCCTCGGCGTCGACGAACTCGATCGCGCCCTTCCGCACCACATCCTCAAAGACCATCTCGCCGTTTCGGAGACGCTCGATGTCGTCGTCGTCCACCTGCGGGATACCGCCTTTGACCACGATCAGCGGGCGGCGTGCCCTGCCGCGATCGGTATGGATGATGACGTCGTTGTTGAATTCCTTGTAGGATACGTTGACCTCGGAGGAGATCTCGCCGTGCCGACGCATCTCGCGCATCCGCCCGACCAGTTCCCGCGGGTCGTCCACAAGCCCGATAAGGGCCCCGTCAACGAAGACACGTGACTGTCTCATGCCGTCTCTCTCCGGAGGGCGATGACGCCCATATCGTACAGAATGTTCTTCACTTCCTCTTCGTTGATTACGCCCTTGCTGATCTCGACCATCTGGGCGAAGTTCTTCACCAGTCCACAGTTCGGACCCTCAGGCGTCTCGCTCGGGCAGATCCGCCCCCACTGAGTGGGGTGCAGGTCACGGGCCTCGAAGTGAGGCTGCGAGCGGGAGAGCGGGGAGATCACGCGCCGGAGATGCGAGAGCACTGCCATGTGATCCACCCGGTCGAGGAGCTGCGAGACGCCGGTGCGCCCGCCCACCCAGTTGCCGGTGGCGAGCGGGTGGAGCAGCCGCTCGGTCAGGACGTCCGCGCGCACGGCGGTCCCGATCGAGAGGTCACGGTGGCGCATGCTCGCCCGCTCGAGCTGGTACTTCACGTCGCGCGTCAGGCGGTTGAGCGAGATCCGGAAGAGGTCTTCCATCAGGTCGCCGGCGAGTTTCAGGCGCTTGTTCGAGTAATGGTCCTTGTCATCGATCCGGCGCCGGTCAAGCACCAGGTCGAAACAGGCCTCGGCCATGCGGCCGAGGAAGTGCGCCTTTGCAAGGCGGACACCCTCGACCGCCGCCCGGTAGCCGGGATCTTCCTCCTTCAGGCCCACCGGCATAAGGTAGTTCAGGTGCGGGAGGAGGTAGTTATCAAGGACGAACTCCGCACGCTTCCGCTGGTAGTCACGGGTCTGGTTCGGGGCGAGTTTCTTGCCGACGTACATGACGCCCTCGTCGACGGAGTCGCACTCGCTCTCCTCCAGGTTCTGCATCATGAAGGTGAGGATCTCCTCGTCGGTCGAGACCGCCTCCACGATGTCGTGGTCGCCCTGCAGCCCCAGCGCCCGCATCAGGTCGATGAACCGGAGGTGCCCGGCGACCGAGGGGAACGAGACCTCAAGGAGGTTCTTTCTGTTCCGCTCGACGATCACGAGCGCGCGGTAGCCCCGGTACTGCGAGAAGACCTTCGCCACGTAGATCCGCTCGTTGTAGCGCTCGGTGAACTCGGTCATGATCTTGTTCGAGGCGAGATCCTCGAGCGTCATCAGCACCCGCTCCGTGCCGTTGACGATGAAGTAGCCGCCGGGATCAAGGGGGTCTTCACCGTGCTCTACCCGCTCGGGGTCGCTCATGTTGAAGAGGTTGCAGGCGGCCGAACTCACCATCACCGGCAACTGCCCGATGGTGGTGACGATCGGGTCCTGCGCTTCTTCGCCCTGGACAAGCGTCATCTCGAGTTGAATGGGTGCTGCATAGGTGAGGTTCCGCAGACGCGCCTCGCTCGGGAAGAGCTCGGACTGCGACCCGTCCGCCTCACGGACAAGAGGTTTTTTCACTTCAATCTTGCCCAGTTCAACCCACACGGCCTCCTTCCCCTTCCCGCGGGTCTCGATGTCGGTCTCGATGACGCGCTGCTCATCGACGACCTTCTGAAGGTTGTGCAGGAGGAAATTGTTATAAGAGTCCAGCTGGTGTCGCGCTACGTGCTCCCGCGCAAAATATGCTCTCGACAAAACACTTCTATCTATCAGATGTATCAGCTCCCGGCCTTTGAGTTTATTTCTTCGGTCTCTTCACGACGAGCCTGTAGGCTTCGGCCCTGCCTGCAGTGCGGCTTTCGCGAACGATCCGGATGACGTCCCCGAGCTCGCTTCCGATAGCTTTCACCGCAGGATCGTCGTGGTAGATTTTCGGCAATTGTTCAAGAGAGATATGGTACGTCGCAAGAAGTTCGGCGACCTCTTCCTCGTCCATGATCTGATGGTCCGGAACCATCTCGTGTTTGAGTACGTCAAGCGAAGTGCCCATCACCTACACCTCACCGACGAAAAAGTTGCGTATCAGATACATCACCTTGTTAAAATCCATAGACATCGCCCATGGCAAACGGGCCCAAGGGGATTTGAACCCCCGACCACCTGGTTAAAAGCCAGGCGCTCTACCTAACTGAGCTATAGGCCCCGCGCGTACTGCCATTCAGCATTATTACAATGCGAGGATAGTATAAATAACTTACTTGCGGACGTATCATATCATTCGCAGTCTAACAATATAAACCTTTCAATTATCAATCCGTTCCAGACTTACCGGAATATTTAATGCTCTCCGGACGTTCATTTCATATACGTATTCCCGCGGAGCAGGGTGCCCCATGATTCCCACTAAAGACCGCCCCGATAAAGCCATAAACGCCATATCATGGGTGACGTTGAGCATATACCTGCTCATCGCCGTCTCACTCTCCCTGCTCGCGATATTCTCGTTCTACGACGTCATCATCCAGATAGCGGCGCTCATCCACGCCGACAATATAACCCAGGGCATACTCGAGGTCCTGCACGCGCTCCTTCTGACCCTCATCATCGTAGAGATCCTGGAGACGGTGATGGCGTATTTCAGGACCAGCAGGGTGCTCGTGACGCCGATCCTGATTGCAGGCATCACCGCAATGGTGCGGCGGGTGCTGACCTTCGGGGTCGAACACCTCGAACCCATCGATATCGGGATGACGCTCGCGGCGATCCTTGTGCTGACGATCGCGGTCGTCTACATCGGGAAGCAGGAGCGCGCGGAGAGTTACTAAGAACAGGGGCAGGGACGGCCCTACCCGGATTCAAACCGCTTCTTTCCGAACAGAACCGTAAACCGAAGAGTGGGGGCGATCAATGAGCCTCGAAGAGTTCTTCGAACTGGGCGCGGACCTGGCTCAACCGCTCTTCCTGGATCTTGACGCTCGTCGCCATACTCTTGATCGCCCTGGTGATGTCCTCCCCCATTCCCGCCCGGGCATCCTTGATGCTGTAGGTGGTCTCCAGGATCTTTAAGAGACGGCGATTGATATCGACGCTCTTCGCGAGACGTTCGTACTCGTCGACGAGTTTCTGGTCCACGCCGGCTTCGCGCGCCCGCTCGATGTTGGTGGCGATGGAGTGCCGGCGTGCCAGCACATGCTCGATGGCCTCATAAAGCTGGTGATGGGTGGTGGGTTTGAGGATGTAGTCCTCGATGTAGGGGCCGTATTCGTTCGCCTCCTCGGGCGTGAGGGGTTTTGCGGTCAGCATGAGGACGGGGATACTCCGTAGCGTAGGGCTGGTCTTGATCCGCTCGAGCGTCTCCCAGCCGTCCATCGGCTCCATCATGATGTCCAGAAGGACCAGGTCGGGAGGGGTTGTATTCAGGACCTCAAGACACTCCTCGCCACTGAAAGCGGTGATCGGTCGATAGCCACCACGCTCCAGCATGGTAACAAAAACGTCGACGATCATGGGGCTATCGTCGACAACCAATATCGTATACATTATGCCTCCTCTCCGATCCTGACTGCTATATCCAATAACTGTCTCTGTACAGCTGGAAGATCTGCTGACTTATCAATTACCGCCGTGATCAGGGTGGCCTCCCCGACACTCACGACGAGGACCGCAGCATCGGTTGAGGTGACGGCGACCAGACACGGCCGATCTATGCCAACGCTGCCGCATGCCGCCTCCGCCGATGCGAGGACCGTTGCACACATTGCCGCGAAAAGCGACGACGTAAAGTCGCCTTCCGGGAAGTGTTTACCCAGGATTCTGCCCTCACTGGATACGAGAGCGCACGCGGTAACACCGGCGACCGACTTGATCTCGCCGATGTACCTTCGGGCACTCTCTTCCATAAAGGGATGACGGCTCATCATACCAACCCCAAGATATCTTAGAACGATATCTTCTTCGCATCATATATGAATATCGAATCTGCATTGCATCAAATCGCCTCGCTACTCGCTTTTGCCACCCATAGAACAGGATCGCCGTCCTTCGATGAGGAAAAATTCTGTTGCCGGGGAGACGGCCGGTCCCGCAGGATGGCCGCGTGGTCGGGGCACGGAGTGTTTCAGACCGCTTCCAGCCAGAGTTACGTCGTAGAATGTTTCCTCGCCTTGCAAAACGGCATTTGTGCTCTCCAACCTCAAGAGGCAAATAAATAAGTTTATGTTTTGGAACTACGATCTATCCTTGAGACGGTTTTGGATGATCAGGGCCTACGCTATCGCCTCCGGAAAAGGCGGAACAGGAAAGACGACCATCACCGCAAACCTGGGGACAGCACTGGCACAGCACGGCAGGGAGACATGCATCGTCGATACGGATCTCGGGATGGCCAACCTCGGGCTGGTACTGGGGCTCGGCAAGACCCCAATCACGCTCCACGAGGTTCTGGCAGGGGAAGCGTCCATCCAGGATGCAATGTATGAGGGGCCGTACGGCCTCAAGGTAGTACCCAGCGGCCTCTCGCTTCAGGGATTTCAGGACGCGAACCCGGAACGACTCAGGGACGTGATCTGCGATCTCACCGATCGCTGTGAGTTCCTGTTCCTCGATGCACCCGCCGGTATCGGCACGGATGGCGTCATACCGCTCACCGTGGCGGACGAGGTCCTGCTGGTCGTGAATCCCGAGATCTCATCGATCGTGGATGCTCTGAAGATCAAGATCCTGACGGAGACGGTCGGCGGCACCATGGGAGGGGCTATCCTCAACCGGGCGACACTGGAAGAGACCGAGATGAGCCGGAGGAAGATCGAGAAGACTCTCGGCATGTCGATCATCGACACGGTGCCCGAAGATGCAAACGTCCGGAGGGCAGCCGCGGCAAAGACGCCGGTCGTCGTCAGATCACCAGGCTCCGAATCGTCGAAAGCGTTCAGAAGAATTGCAGCCACATTGGCGGGCATCCCCGTTCTGGAGGAGCCGCACAAAGTGCAGGAAGGATTTGTCGAGCGGCTCGCCCGCGCACTATTCAGGAGGGAACCATGATACCTATGGATATGAATGCAGTCATGATAGTCCTGCTCTCGGTGACCATCGTCTGTCTGCTGTTTATTATGTACGTGATGTACGTGCGCATCCAGCAACTTCTCAAAGAGGTCGAAGCGTTAAGCGGCAGGATGGAGATCACCGGCAGCGAACTGGAACAACTGACAAAAAGCGTCGAGGAGTACAAGAGAGTGCGTGGATAGAGGAGGACCTTCCTCCCCTCGCAAAGCGAAGATATATCTGTAATTCGAGCACACGTAGTAAGGAAGGGGCCATAGGGTAGCCTGGCCATCCTAGGAGACTGGGGGTCTTCTGACCTGCGTTCAAATCGCAGTGGCCCCATCAGACCATTTTTTCACTCTTCCCGACAGAGTCATGCGCAGCATGAAGTTGGCTGCAGACTGCACGGATTGCCTGATCAGCCGGGTCGAGCACGAGAGCCGGCTCTGCATCGACGATCCCCTGCGCGTCTCCGAGATCGTCGATGCGTGCCGGAACCTTCTTGAGCGCATCTCTGCCGACCCGGTGCCCGCACCCGTCATCGCGAGCCGGGTGCACCGGCTCGCCTACCGGATGATCGGCGATCCCGACCCCTACCGGTCGTTGAAGAAGGGCAACAACGCCGACGCGGCAGCCGTCTGCCGGGCGGTGCGCGGGGATCTTGCAACGTTTCACGACCTTGCGCTTGCATCGGTCATCGGCAACACCCTGGATTACGGTTCACAGGCGCATACCGTCACGGATAACTTCGTCGAGTTCTTCCGCCGCGAGTTTGCGGCGGGATTGACCGTCGACGACACCGCCGCGATGGAGCCGCTCACCTCCCGGGTGGTCTATCTCGCCGACAACTGTGGCGAGATCGTCTTTGATGCCCTTTTCGCCGAGTATCTCAAGAAGAATGGCTCAAACGTCACGTTCGTCGTCCGGGGGGCCTCTATCCTGAACGATGCGACGATGGAGGATGCCGTGGCGCTCGGGCTCGACCGCCGGGTCGACCTGCTCACCCCCAACACGGACGGCATCGCCGAACTCGGGCTCAACCGCGACCTCGCGGTGCCGGCGCTCGCCGATGCTCTCGATAACGCGACGCTCGTCATCGCGAAGGGCATGGCCAACTACGAATCGCTCTCGGACGACCGCGACCTTCCCCCCGTCGCCTACCTGATGTCGGTGAAGTGCGGCCCTATCAGTGCGGAGATCGGGATCCCGGTCGGTTCCCGGGTCGCTGTTCTGCGAGAGTGATCCGGCGCGGGTGCCGGATCTTCCCCGGGGGAAGATGCTGGCGCGGAGACAGAGACATATAAACATTCTGCAAAAAATCCCCCGGATGTTGCTGACTTTTTTGGGTGACGGAGATATATAAAAACCCTATTTAATATTTTGAGCCATATTTCCGATTTAATAATTATCAGAAAATAATATATGCCCGACAGGATAGATACTGGAATGGGGAACTACCACACCCAGCATTCACCAGTCAACCAATTCCATCAGCAATCACCACAACAAGCAATACAACCAGTTACAGAACCAGTGATGCAAGGGTTCGGTTCAGGGGCACGGGCGCTCCTGAACCAGCGCTCAGCGACCACAAGATTCCACCGGGCTACAAAACGTTCGGGTGTGGCCCCCCCACCTCATTTCCTGCGACAAAACCCCTCACTTCTCCCATCAGGTGCTCGAACTCCTCGCCGGGACCTGAAGGTGTCTGTTTCAACGCAAGAACCCGGCTGCAAGAAGAGAAAGTCGGGGAAACGGGGGGGCCGTGCCCCTAACCGAAGATCTTCCGGGAGGTCTCCAGTGCCTCGATGGCAGGCATCTTCTTCCCGGTCAGGAACTCGATCGCCGCCCCACCACCGGTGGAGATATGCGTAAACTCGCTCTCGAGACCGAGCCGCTCGATGGCCGCGCCGGAGTGTCCGCCGCCCACCACCGAGAACTCCACGGTCGACGCCGCCCTCAGGAGTTCGAAGGTGCCGACGGCGAACTGCTCCTCCTCGAAGAGCCCCGCCGGTCCGTTCACCACGACCGTTCCCGAGTCGGTGATCGTCCGGGTGAGGCTCCTGATCGAATCGCTCCCGATATCGAGCACCTGGGCGTCCTCGGGGACAGCGTTCAGGAGGTACTCGACCCGCTCGCCGTCTTCACGGACGGCGACCGAGTGCGGCAGAGCGAGCCGGTCGCGGTAGGACTCAAGGAGAGACTTCGCCTTATCGATCTCGTCGTGGTAGCCCAGATCTTCGATCAGCCGGGTCGACGGCCGCCCGATCTCGTGGCCCGCCGCAAGCAGGAAGACGTTTCCCACCACGCCGACGACGATCACCTTATCGGCCGTTCCCCGCTCGAGGACGTTCTGTGCGACCGCGATGGAGTCGTCAACCTTCGTTCCACCAAGGACGAAGGTGACGGGGCGCGGAGCGCCGGAGAATACCCGGGAGAGGTTCGCGACCTCCTTCTCCATCAGGAGGCCGGCCACCGACGGGAGCACCTGCGGCAGCCCCACGATCGATGGCTGCGACCGGTGCGCCGTGCCGAACGCATCGTTGACGTACACGTCGGCCATCGCGGCGAGCTTCCTGACGAGGAGGGTCTTCTTCGCCTCCTCGGGTTTCAGGGTCAGGTTCTCCTCGGCGGCAAACCGGAGGTTCTCGAGCATCAGGACATCCCCGCGCTTTGCGCTCCGGATTGCATCCCTGGCGCACCGCCCGAAGATGTCCTCCACATACGTCACCGGGCGACCGAGCAGTCGCTCCAGTTTCGCCGCATGCGCCTCAAGTGTCGTGAAATCCTTCTTGCCGGGCCTGCTCTGGTGCGTGAGGACGACAAGCCGCGCGTCCTCGAGCGCCTGCACCGTCGGCAGGTGTTCCCGGAACCGTTTGTCGTCCAGGATCTGGTTTGAGGAAGGGTCGATGGGCGAGTTGAAGTCAACCCGCAACATCACCGTTCCCGTCAATCTTCCAGTATCTGCGAGGGTACCGATCTCCACCGGGTATCACCAGTCTCCCCCTTCAGGCGCTCCGTGCCTTAATCTTTTTCAGGCGGAAGAGTTCCTCGCGCTCCATCTCATCGAGCCGCATCTTGATGAAGTCCCGGGCCTCGGAGAGCTCCGGGATCACCTTGAACTCGAGCGCATTCACGCGTCGCTTGGTGCTCTCGATCTCGTCGAGCAGACGCTTCATGGTCGTCTCGATCTCGGCGGCCTCGATGATCGCCTCGAGCAGGTCCTCGAACGCATCCGCGGTCTCGTCGATGACGGCAGAGGTGCCGAGCATCCCGTAACCGCGGTCGAGCACGCCCTTCCGAACGGACGACGCCTGGATCTCCGGAACGACAACGCCCATGATGTTCTTGCTTTTAAGGGAGATTGCGGGGCTTTCCGCCGCCGAGAAGGCGGCGGCCTTCACCCCGATCGCACCCTCGACGGTCTCCGCGAGAGCGATCATCTCCATGGCATGCTCGTAGCGCTCCAGCATTGCACCGCGGCTGTCTTTCGCCTGTTGCAGCACCTTGAAGAACTCCAGGATCAGCCCATCGCGCTTCATCTTGAGGATGTTATAGCCGCGCTCCGAGAGTTTGATCCGTCGCTTGACGTTGATCAGCTCCGATCGGGTCGGCTTGATATCTCGCAGCGCCATGGATGCTTACCCCTGTGCCTTCTTGCGGTACTTCGGGTGGTACTTCTGGATCAGTTCGCGGTCGATACGGACGAGCTGCTCTTCGGGCAGCGTCGCAAGGAGTTCCCAGCTGAGGTCGAGCGTCTCCTCGATCGACCGGTCTTCGTAGAGGCCCTGCCTCACGAACCGGTCCTCGAAGAGGTCGGCGAACTCGAGGAACATCCGGTCGCGCTCCGAAAGCGCGTCTTTCCCGACGATGGCGACCAGGCCCCGGAGATCGTTACCCTCCGCGTATGCCGCGTAGAGCTGATCGGAGACCTTCTTGTGGTCTTCGCGGGTATGCCCCTTCCCGATACCGAGGTTCATCAGACGGGAGAGCGACGGCAGCACGTTGATCGGCGGGTAGATACCCTTCCGGTGCAGGTCACGGTTGACCACGATCTGGCCTTCGGTGATGTAGCCGGTCAGGTCCGGGATCGGGTGGGTGATATCGTCACCGGGCATCGTCAGGATCGGGATCTGGGTCACCGAGCCCTTGACGCCCTTGATGATACCGGCACGCTCGTAGATTCCCGCAAGGTCCGTGTACATGTAACCCGGATAGCCACGCCGGCCGGGCACCTCTTCACGGGCCGCGCCGATCTGACGGAGCGCCTCGCAGTAGTTGGTCATATCCGTCAGGATGACCAGCACGTGGTAGCCAAGCTCGAACGCCAGGTACTCGGCTGTGGTCAGCGCGAGACGCGGCGTGATCGTCCGCTCGACGGCCGGGTCGTCCGCGAGGTTCAAGAAGACGACCGAGCGCTCGAGAGCGCCGGTCTTCTCGAAGTCGGCCATGAAGTAGTTGGCCTCTTCACGCGTGATGCCCATCGCCGCAAAGACCACGGCGAACTCTTCGGTCGAGCCGGGCACCTTTGCCTGCCGCGCGATCTGGAGCGCCACATCGTTGTGGGGCAGACCCGATGCCGAGAAGATCGGGAGTTTCTGACCGCGGACGAGGGTGTTCGTCCCGTCGATCGTCGAGATACCCGTCTGGATGAAATCCTCAGGCGAGGAACGGGCATAGGGGTTGATGGCCGCACCGGTGATCTCGAGCCTCTTCTCGGGCACGATCTCCGGGCCGCCGTCGATCGGCTTGCCGCCGCCGGAGAGGATACGGCCGAGCATGTCCTTTCCGACCGGCATCTTGATCGTCTCGCCGGTGAACCGGATGCCCGAGTCACGGCCGATGCCGGCGGTGGTCTCGAAGACCTGGACGACCACGACATCGTCGCTCGTATCCAGCACCTGGCCGCGCTTGACCGTGCCGTCGGCGGTCACGATGTTGACGAGTTCGCTGTAGCCGACCGGTTCGGTCTTCTCGACGAATACCAGCGGCCCTGCAATCTGTGCAACCGTTCTGTATTCCTTCATGGTCACACCGTCCTCATCGCGTCAAATTCAGATTCCATCTGCTTCATGATCTTCTCGAGCTCGGGCTCGTAGTCCTTGATGAACTTGATCTGGGGGAGCTCGTTCTTGCTCCTGACGCCGATGACCTGCTGCGGGGTTGCGCCACCTGCCTGGGCGGTACGTGCGAGGTCGGCGTAGTGCTTGATCGCATTCATCATGGCATACTGCTTGGACATCGGGCAGAACGTATCCACTGCATCGTAGGCGTTCTGCTGCAGGAAGATCTCACGGATCATCCTCGCAACCTCGATGGTGACCTGCTCCTCGTCGGGCAGGGCGTCGGAACCGACCAGCTGGACGATCTCCTGGAGTTCGGCCTCCTTCTGGAGAACACCCATCGCCCACGCCCGGAGCGGGTTCCACTCGGGCGAGACTTCCTTGTCGTACCATTCGCTGAGCGCGTCGAGGTAGAGCGAGTAGGAGTTCAGCCAGTTGATCGCCGGGAAGTGCCGGCGCTGCGAGAGCTTCGCGTCCAGTGCCCAGAAGACCTTGACGATACGCAGCGTGTTCTGCGTGACCGGCTCGGAGAAGTCACCGCCCGGCGGCGAGACCGCACCGATGACGGAGACGGAACCGCCCTCTCCGTTCAGGGAGACGACACGGCCCGCACGCTCGTAGAACTCCGAGAGGCGCGCCGCAAGGTACGCGGGATACCCTTCCTCACCGGGCATCTCCTCAAGACGGCTCGAGATCTCACGCATCGCCTCTGCCCACCGGGAGGTGGAGTCGGCCATCAGCGAGACGTCGTAGCCCATGTCTCTGAAGTACTCGGCGATCGTGATCCCTGTATACACGGACGCTTCACGGGCCGCGACCGGCATGTTCGAGGTGTTCGCGATCAGCACCGTCCGCTCCATCAGCGGTTTGCCGGTCTGCGGATCCTCGAGCGCCGGGAACTCCGTCAGAACCTCGGTCATCTCGTTGCCGCGTTCGCCGCAACCGATGTAGACGACGATCTCGGCGTCCGACCACTTCGCCAGCTGCTGCTGGGTGACCGTCTTGCCGCTCCCGAACGGGCCGGGGATGGCTGCCGTTCCGCCCTTCGCGATGGGGAAGAGACCGTCCAGGATCCGCTGACCGGTGATCAGCGGGACGTCGGGATTCAGCTTCTCCTTCACGGGACGGGGCACACGGACCGGCCAGCGCTGGAGCATGGCGATCTCGGTGCCGTCCTCGAGGGTGCAGACGGTCTCGTCGACCGTGAAACCGCCGGCCGCGATCTTCTTGACCTTGCCGCCCTTCGAGCGGGGCGGGACCATGACCTTATGGACGATGTTCGTCTCCTGGACCGTGCCGAGGACATCCCCGGCTTTGACCTCGTCGCCCGCCTTCACCGTGGGCACGAACTCCCACTTCTTCTCGTGGGAGAGGCCGGGTGCCGAGACGCCGCGCTCGATGAAGTTGCCCATCTTGTCCACGAGCACCTCGAGCGGCCGCTGGATCCCGTCGTAGATACTGGTCAGCAGCCCGGGCCCGAGTTCAACAGCGAGCGAGAGACCGGTGTTGCTGACCGGCTCCCCGGGTCTGATGCCGGCGGTATCTTCGTAGACCTGGATGATGACGTTCTCACCCTGGATCTTGATGACCTCCCCCATCAGTTCTTCATTGCCGACCCTCACCACGTCGTACATGTGTGCGTCGAGACCGACAGCAGTGACAACCGGCCCTGAAATACGTTTTAGGGCTCCCTGAGCCCTTTTTTCGTTTGATTTTTCCATTACTTCCACAGATCAACACCCACCGATCTCTTGATTCTCTCTCTCATCGACAGGCCGCCCTCTTCTCCGCCGATCGCGATCACCGTCGGCTTGACGGAGTTCTCGAGGGTGGTGCGAAGACGCAGGGGAACCCGCTCCATATCGCTGCCCTTCAGCACGAGGATGCCGATGTCCTTGTCACCCAGCACCTGGTTGATGTGCTCGACCAGCCGTTCGTCGGTCTCGGCCGCGTAGGTCTTTTTGACACCCGCGAGCCTGAAACCAAGGATGAATTCACCGGTACCGACAACTGCGATCTCCATTTACATCACCAGGTAACCCTGTAACCGCTCACCGGGGAGGCCGGTTTCCTTGCCCCGGGCAAGGGCGCGAAGGTTGGCGACCTCGTACTTCTTCTTCTCCAGGTAGACGAGGACCGGAAGGATCGAGAACGCGTATCGTTTCGACATCCGCTCCATCTGGTCCAGCTGGACCCGGGTCAGCGCAACCTCGATCCCGTGGAGTGCGGTCTTGCCGCGGATCTCCTCGAGTGCGTTCAGGAGCGGGGTCATCTTCACCTGACGTTTCAAGGCGTCGATGAACTCGTCCTGGTTCTCGAGCCCCGCAAGCCGCTGCAACTCGTCCACCGTGAACGAACCGCCGGGAATCAGCAGTTCCCTGACATCCTCGTGGACACCTCCGGCCCGTAGCCGGAAGAGGTTCTGGATGTTCCTGATATCGATCTCAAGCTGGATATACTTGAGGAAGATATCGCCGCCTTTGACGCCTTCTTTTGCGTCCGCGATGAGCCGTGCGTAGTAGCTCTTGTAGAGCTCGTTCTCCAGGTGAGCAAACGATCCGGTCTCCAGTGCGCGAGGCAGTTCCCGCTCGAGGACCGGATAGAACCGCTCGCCCTTGAGCGCTTCGGCGACCCGCTCCGGTGACTCTTCTGCGATGAGGCGGTCGAGAGCGACCCGATCGAGTCTGCCGGCCGGGACCAGGACCTCCTTGATCTTACCCGACGACATCTTCTGCATCTTGCCGCGCAGGACGGTGACGACGTTCTGGATGTCCCAGCGCCGCAGGTAACTGGCGGTAAAGTGCTTCAGATCTCCCGGAACCAGTTCCAGGATGTGCTGGTACTCCTTGGCGAGGTTCCAGCTCAGGGCCACCTCGACGAGGTTGATTCCGGAGAAGGAGGTGCCGAGTTCATCGATCTCCGACCGATAAGTGGTCTCGCCGATGAACCGGGTGATCTCAGGCAGGCTCATATTCAGCATGCGGAGATAATCCTCGCGCGGTATCAGCTGCGCTTTACGCACCCGCAAGCGGGTACAGGCGTAAATGTACTGGGCCGATCCGCTACTTACCCCTGCCATTTATGAACCCTCCTCATGTAAACAGAATATCTGACGCATCCTTCAGGCCGGATTCCCAGATCTCGTCCAGGAACGTGCGGTAACTGTAATCGATCTGCAGTTCGCCGTCAGTGCTCTCGACGATGATGCCGCCGGGGATATCAAGCGGGGCGCCCACGGTGTAGCCCGAGAACATCTTTAACTGACCGAGGATCCCTTCGACAACCGGGGTATCCCGCTCGTTTGCATGGACGACGCCCTTCTTGATCTCCTTTACCGCTCTCTTCAGCAGGGCTGTGAGCGCCTTCTCCTGGAACTCGGCGGGCAGATCACCGACAGCGGCAAGCGAGGCCGAATAGACCTGATCGAGGAGCGTTTTCTGGGCGTTTAAGGCCTGCCGCTTGACGACGAGGTTCGCCGCCGAGGCTTCCTGGTTGGTGATGTGGGTGGCCGCCCGGTCCGCTTCCTCCTGCGCCGACGCCTTGATCCCGGCGGCGCGAGTCTGCGCGTCCTTCAGGATCTCCTCGACGTCGGTCCGGGTCTCCGCCCGGATCGCCTCGACCTCCTTTCGCCCCTTCTCCCGGATCTCGTTCACTACTGCTTCGAGTCCCATGGTTCACTCCATCAGAACAGAAGCAGCAGTGCAACCACAAGACCGAAGATAACGATGGTTTCCGGAATCACCGTGAAGAGCAGTGCGAGACCGAACATATCCCTGTTCTCTGCGGTTGCACCGACGGCTGCCGCACCGATGCCCATCTCTGCGATGCCGGTGCCGACGCCGGTGAGGCCCACTGCGAGCCCTGCGCCGACTGCGCTCATTCCTGCCTGCGATGCCTGTGCGATTTCAAGAGTTGTAGCAACATCTACCATTTTCTTATTCCTCCGTGAATTTGGATTTCATGCCGAATGGATTGTACTTTATGCCTCCACCTTTGTAGAACTTGGTGAAGAACTCAACATAATGAAGACGAATCGAGTGCAGACCGCCACCGAGGAGACCAAGTGCCGTGTTCAGCACGTGCCCCAAGAGGAAGACGAGAATGCCTGCGATGATGATGATCACGCCGACGGGAGTGATCGCGGCCAGTTGAGGCTCTATCAGCATCCCGATCGAGATGTAGTTGACCACCATCGCGATCGCGACCGAGGATAACCCCACCGCCACCAGACGAGCGTAGGAGAGTACGTGGCTGATGATCGTCGGAAGTTCGACGACCTCAAGTGCGTTCTCCTGCGCGATCCCGATGACGCCGGCGACCAGAAGGACGATACCCGCTACGGCCGAGACGTTGAACCCCATGACAACGACGGGCAGACCGGTCAGGTCGGGCATCATCGGTATGGGGAAGAACGACCAGATCAGGAGCAGGATGCCCCACATGACTCCAAGCCAGCCGATATGGGAGAGAATCGCCTGTGTCGCGTGTTTCCCGTGGTAAAGTTTCCGTGCATTGAGTACGCCGAGAAGGCGTCCGAGCGTGATGTGCAGAATGCCGATCCAGATCGCAAGGATCATCAGTTCGACGACCTGCGGGCCGTGACCGCCTGCGGCTCCTCCGATGTTGAGGTGCCTCGAGAAGATCAGCGCCGGCCATGGGAGCGAGAAGCCAAGGAACTCACTGTAGAGAATCCCGAAGATGATGCTCGATATGCTTGCGATGCTGAGCACATTAAGAAGCATTCTCCCGCCTTCACCCTTCAGGAACTTCCGCAGCCCGAGACTCAGGAGAAGCAGAACGGTGCCGTAGCCTACATCGCCGAGGATCATTCCGAAGAAGATCGGAAATACGATCGCGAGGAGCAGCGTCGGGTCGATCTCCGAGTACCGGGGTCGTGCATAGACGTCCATCAGCACCTGTGACGGTTTGGCGAACACGGGGTTCTCGTACTCCACCGGGACTGCGGTATCGTCGTCGATCTCCAGTTCCTCGATGTAGATCCTGCCGCCGGTCGCCTTCTCCAGTGTGTCCCGGATCCGGTCCGCCCGGTCTTCAGGCACCCATCCTTCAGTGATGAAGGTCTCTTCCGTGGTAGCAAACCGCAATGGGGCTTCCGCCCGCTCTACGTCAGCCGTGAGTAGTTCATCGCATGCTACCAGGAAGTCGGTGCGCTTCTCCCGGATCCCTGCAACCTTTCCGTTGATTGCAGCGATCTCGCTCTCGATCCGCCTGGCTTCTTCCAGATGGGCCTTCAAGCGGTCGGCCGGCGCCCCGGTCTCCTCCGGGACGGGGATCGCCTGGAACCCGGCATCGAGGAGAGTCCGCTCGACCTCTTCGCGGTGCTCGTTCTGCACCACGACGACGATCATGTTCCCGGCCACCTTGTCGGAGAAGTACTTCTCGTTCGGGACGCCGATCTCGACGTCGTGGGGTATGTGTCCGGTAAAGACAGTAAACCGCGTATACCCGCGATAGAATTCCAGGTCCAGGGGAACCGCAGTGAACGGTTCAAGTTCCCTTGCGCGCTGCTCGTGCTCCTTCTGCCGCGTCTCCAGTCGGGAGCGCGAACCGACGAGATCCTCGGCCTCTTTCTGGATAGCCGGAAGATCCGTCCGGATCATCTCTCTGACCTTCGATGCGGGGAGCCGCTCTTTGATCTCTACGTTCTCGGGGTCTATCCCACACGCATTCTCGATCGCTCTGACTTTGATGAGCGCCGAAGCCGCGTCGCTCGCCCCGGAAAGAGGGTGGCCGATCGACAGCCCTTCAGGAGACTCGCTCTCCGGGACGAAGTCCTCGATGTGATAGACGTTGTACCGGTAGAGTTCTCTCACGATGGTGTCGATCTCACTCTTTGGGGCCGCGATGAGCAGTCGGCGCATCCGTTCAGGCCTTAACATGCAGTTGCTCCTTAAATCGTGCAACTATCAAGTCTACAGCTTCTGGGAGATTCTTGTTCCCGGACGCTTTCAGCGCCTCTGCGCGCGCTTCACCCTCCTTAACAATCTCTGCGTACCTGTTCTGCGCCTGGGCCCGTGCCTCCGCTAAACGCTGATTCCTGTAATCATCGGCACTTTTCTGTGCCTTGATGATCAGGTTTTCAGCCTCCAGCTCGGCATCAGAGAGGTTCTTCTTCCTCTCCGCCTGCGCATCACGGATCATCGTCTGATACTCTTCTTCAGTTTCCCTGATGCTTTTCAGGACATCGGTCTTCATCAAACCCTCCTTCTCACGGCTCATCAATATTTGATGAAAATGAGCATATATTTATTGTTGTTTGTCCGCTGAGGTTTTTTCCGCATTCAGATGCTCTACTTCAGCCCCAGGAGGCAGGTTTTCAATCGTTATGCCCCCGGGAATCCCGGCAAGCGAGAGCCCGGAAAGCTCCGCCGACGAGCAGATCAAGTGCTGCTCGGGATGGGTTCCGCGCCGAATGTCGCAGGCTAAAAGGATCGCCGGGGCGACCGATACGACCATCGAGAGCCGTTTCGAACCCGGATGGTCTTTGGGGAGGACGACAAGCGGTATGTGGTAGCGCCGGACCAGCTCGAGCATCATGCGGGCCTGCTCGATGGGGCCGCCTTCCGGCATGGAGACCGCGACCAGGTCGTCGGGGTCGACTCCCTGGCAGTACTCGCCGTCCGGGGCCTCGATGCAGAGCGTAAATCGTGAACCCGCTTTCGCCACAAGCAGAAAAGAGTGCCCTCCCCGGATGACAAGAGGCTCGCCGCCGAGGGGGACGGTCATCCCCCCCTGCCCGGGGGTGAGTCTCCCGAAAGCGCCGCCTTCAGACTTCTTCGACATCTTCGGACTGGCAACTCGGGCACATCGGCCGCTTCCCTATGCCCTTGAACCGCTCCCCGCACTCTTTGCAGCGGTAATTCTTGCCCTTTACCCGCTCACCATCAAACTCAATATCGACCGGTCCACCGACTGTACACATCTGAGGTCACCAGAAGAGAGAGTGGAGGGCAGAAGATAAAACCCTATCGCGGCGCCCCGGGACGGGGCAGCCCCGGGTGCCATGAGAGAGCGCAGCCCTAGATGACGACGGTGAAGACCACGAGCGCGATGATGAGCATCACGGCCGCGTGCTTGACGCCCGCCCGGACCGATCCCTCCCCCATCTGCCCGGCGATAAGGCCCGAGAAGAGCGCCTGGATGAGGCACCCGTGGTAGAGGAGGCGTTCGAAGGTTATGATCGGGGTGCTCCCGATAGGAACGGCGCCGGCAGCCGGGCCGCTGGCGGCGGAGAGGGTATTGAGCTCGGCGAGCGCTGAGAGGAACTGGGTATCGATGACGGCCACGACGAAGAGGAAGACGATGAAGACCAGGTAGACGATGGCGGTATAGATGAACATCTCGGACTGTCTCTCGCGCTTGAGGTTCTCCGAGATCGCTGCATCGCGGGCTGCAATATTCAACACTTCGCCGATATCGCCGGTCATCCGGCTCGCCGTCGTGATCAGGGTGACCACCCGGGCTATGGTGGGGGTGCGTATCCGCACCTCGAACCGGACAAGCGCCTCCTGGACGCTCGCGCCCCACTCGATATCGCGCTGGATCTTCCTGATCTCGTAGGTCAGTACGCCGAGATCGGCCTTTACGAGGACCCGGATCGCCTGCGCGAGGTTCAGGCCCACCTGGTTTATCCCGGAGAGGCGGTGCAGGAACTCGGGGATGCTCGCCTCGATATCCATCACCTTCCTCCTCCAGAGCTGGTGAAAGATGCCGAAGGGAAGAAGGACGATGAGGAGCGCCACGATCAGGTGGTCGTCCAGGACGTCGATGAGGATCTCGATATCGGGATAGGCCGGGGTCGCGAGGAGGGTGAGAAGGACGTAGGCGAGCGCGACCGGCACCGTCACGTAAAACGTCCGGTTCGGCTCGACGAGGAACGCCTGGAGGGGGTGGCGGAGGAAGGACCGGAGCCCCTTCACCTTATCGTAGCGTTCCAACCTCTCGAAAAACGGCTCGTTTCCGGGCTGCTTATCGACCCGGACGTCGCCGAACTCATGGAGCCATCTCGCCTCCGTGTACTGTTCAACCGTCTCGGTCTTGATCGAGATGGTGTCGATTGCAAGGATGAAGAAGAGCGACCCGACCGGAACGAGGAGGTAGATGACGATCGAGAGCTGCATCACGGGAGTGCTGCTCACAAAACCCATGACGACCATGACGATGATGAGGAAGAGCGGGCCCGCGACAAAGAGCGTCACGTACATCTCGGCTGCCATCTGGAGCGTGGAGAGGAAGGTCTTCTGCTCGAACCGGGCATCCTCCTGGTACATCCGCACCCGGGCGTCAAGGAACGCGAGTACATCCCCGCCGCTCTCGATCACCGAGATGAGATCCTGGACAAACTCCTGCAGTTTCTCCGACGGGGTCGTCTCCTGCAGGTGCCTGAGCGCCGTGATCAGGTCGTGGCCGAAGTAGTCGGTGTCCCGGACGACGCGACGGAACTCGTGGACCACTTCACCGTAGACCGCCGCGTTCTCGCTGATCGATCGGAAGATCGTCACCATCTGCGCGCCGCCCCGGCGCAGGGCATACATGTAGGAGACCGCGTTGTGCAGCAGCAGGTTGATCCGGGCTGCCCGGTTCTTCTTCACGAGAGACGGGTAATACAGGAAAAAGAGGTAGACTGCAGCGGCGGCGAGGACGAAGATGACGGCGGTTAGCACGATCTGGAGGATCGTGACCGCGGTCCCGGTCAGTCCGAGCGCCGGCATACCGATGCCGAAGACGTTATGGATCCTGATATGGAACTCTGGGAGCGGGAGGAGATTCATCATGAAGAATCCCGCTATCGCGCAGAAGAGACCGAAGAGCCCGGACGCGAGGAACGTGCGCAGGAGGTAGCGGTCGAGCGTGGTCCCCATGTTCGCCGCGATGAGGTCGTTGTGGAGGTCGCGGTAGCGCGTGGGATCGCTCTCCACCCTCCGGCGGATGAGGCGGCGGAACTGCACGCAGAAAGGCGGTATCACCGGATCAACTCACCAAGATCGTCAAGGGAAGCGAGCACACGGTCGCGCTGGACGGTCCAGGCCTGGATGATCCGGGCAACCGCCCTGTAGTCCCTGATGCCCTGCTCATGCATCGCAAGCAGGACGGTTCGCCGGACCCGGAGTTCTTCCTCGAGCTGGCTCCGGCTCCAGCCGCGATATTCCATGATCTCGGTAAATATCCGGGATCGCCCGGAATAGGAGAACGTATCGGCCACGGGGTCGTACTCGAAGACCGTGTTCACCTGGAAGTTCCCGGTGAGGGGATCGATCCCGGCGAGCTCGACGATCTCGCGGCACCTCCTCACCTGGTCGCGCCCCCGGTGAGTGAGCGCCTGAACGGATATGACGTCGAGCGCCTGGAGCATGTTCCTCGGCACGTTGAGCGGCTCGCTCCCGAGACGGTGGATCGTCGCATCGACGTCGCTCGCGTGCATCGTGGAGAACGTCGTGTGTCCGGTGTTCATCGCCTGGAAGAGCGTCTGGGCCTCGCTCCCCCTGACCTCCCCGACCAGGATGTACTCGGGGCGCTGCCGCATCGCGGCCTTGAGCAGCTCGAACATCGTGATGATGGTGGTGCCGGTTCCTTCAGCGACGGTATCGCGCGTGACGCTCGCAACCCAGTTCTCGTGGTAGAGCGTGATCTCCCGGGTGTCCTCGATCGAGACGATCTTCGAGAGAGGGGGGATGAAGAGGGCGACCGCGTTGAGTGAGGTGGTCTTCCCCGACGCCGTGCCGCCGACAAAGAGCAGACTTTTGTTGTTCTCGATCGCCATCCAGAAGTAGACGATCTGGTCGATGTTGAAGGTGTTCGACTCGATCAGTTCCACGGGCGTAAACGGCGTCTCGCGGAACTTCCGGATGGTGAACGACGTTCCGCGGGGGGTGACCTCGTCGCCGAACGAGAGCTGCAGACGCGAGCCGTCGGGGAGGGTCGCGTCCACGAGCGGGCTGCCTATCGAGACATGCTTGCCCGAACGCTGGGCGAGCGTGATCGCGAGCGAGTTCAGGGCCGGCGCGTCGAACCGGATCCTCGTTCTGATGTTCTGGTGCCTCCGGTGGTAGAGGAAGAGGGGGATCTTCGTGCCGTCGCAGGAGATATCCTCGATCCCGGGATCTCTCATCAGGGCGTCGATGCGCGACCACCCGAGGAAGTTGCGCTCGAGGTAGTAGCGGAGCCGGAATACCGAAGCATCGGGAAGGGCGAGGCCGTACTCCTCGAGCAGATCCTGTATCTTCCTCGCGAGGACTGCCCGACGATCGGAGGCCATGTCGTGATCGTCGAGGATCAGGACGTCACGGAGATCCGCAAAGAGCCTCTCAAGGAGTTCGTACTCGAAGTCCGAGAGCACCGGCTCGAAGAGTAGGTACTCGGCCTGGTTCGTCTCGGTGTTGCGGGCTATCACGACGAGCGCGAGTCCCCTGGTGACCCAGTAGCGGTCAAGTTCTTCGTAAGCTGAAGGGACCTCCGCTTCCACGAGGAGCCCGTGCTCATCGGGGTTGTAATCACCTTGAGGGGCGCCACGTCTCCGGAAACAGAGAATGCGGTCAAGCAAACCGGGAGTCTGGTTATTGTTCTCCGATATCATCGCGGCATCCGCACCGGAAACAGGGTTACGATCTCCGTAGTCCAGGAATTATTGGCGGGTTTTCGCATCTTTTCTGTGACCCGTCCGCCTTGAGATCCAGTCCGGGGTCGCGACGCCCCGGAGCTGCCTGATATAATAGGGAATGTGGCGGCGAATAGATATAAATATGCTTTTTCTTCGATAAGACGGCCCTGGCGCCTACAGATTCCCAGGATATTCGGCGGAACCAGAACGTTTTAATCGTTTTCCTTATATAGATAATGTGATATGCACGACACGCTCCAGGCCCGGGTCCCGACGGGTATCGCCTCGCTCGACCCCGTGCTGGAAGGGGGTGTTCCGCCGGGATCGGCGATGCTGCTCCTCGGGGAACCGGGTGCCGGTAACGTCGAATTTGTCCAGACGTCGCTCATACGGCTCTCAGGGATGAAGCAGGACGGAGCAGTCGCCGGCAAGCATCTCCTGCTCCCGGAGTGCATCTCGTACGTGACGTTCACCCGGATGCGAGAGGATATCCTGAAGGAGATAGCTCTTTCGTTCAATCCTGCACTCTATGATCGCCTCGGAAAGGAGATTGTCTTCCACGACCTCTCGGAGCTCTACTTCGACGCCAGTATCGTCCCCCCCGACTGGTACGGGGAGGGAAGCGTTATCGAACGTCTGCAGAAGAAACAGCGCAAAGAAAACGGCGATGTCCTTGCAGAACTCGCCCGGGCGATCGATCAGTGCCCCAGAAACAGTGTGATCATCCTTGATTCGCTGACCGATATCGCGCCGCCGCTCACGGAAGGAAGACGCTGGCATGCATTCATCGCCTTCCTGCGCGGGTTGCAGCGCATCGCAAAGCGCCGGAACACCACGATCTATCTTCTGCTCACGTCCGGCATCCTGGAGAGGTCAAGGGAGCTCGAGATCGCCGACTGCGTCGACGCCACGATCCTCTTTTGCTGGGAGGAGAGCGGGGCGCAGCGCCGGCAGCGGGTGATGTACTTCGAGAAGTTCCGGGGCGTGATGCCCCGGCTCGAGGCCAGGAATCTGGTGAAGTTCGCCGTCTCGATCTCGGCAACGGAGGGATTTGAGGTGCGCAACATCAGGATGGTCGTATAATGGCGAACCGGGTGAGTTTTGGGGTCGAAGGGCTGGACGCGATGCTCTCGGGCGGACTCCTCGAGAAGAGCGTCTGCGCGATCGTCGGCACCTACGGCACCGGAAAGACGTCATTCGCCCTCCAGTTCGCATACGACGGGCTCAGCCGCGGCGAGACAGTGATCTACATCAGCCTCGATGAACGGGAGGAGCTCCTCCAGGCCACCATGGCGCAGAAAGGGTGGAATATGGAGGCCTTCGGCGACCGGTTCTACCTCCTCCGGCTGGACCCGACCGACTTCAACCTCGCGGTCAGCAGCATCAAGAGCGAACTCCCCGCTCTCATCGAGAGCACGGGCGCCTCGAGGGTGATCATCGACCCGATATCTCTCTTCGAGGGGCTCTTCGAGGACAAGGCCGAGAGGCGGCAGGAGATGTTCCGGCTCATCGAGGTGATGCGGGATGAAGACTGCACCCTTGTGATGACGACCGAGACCAGCCCGGTGAATAAGGACGGGAGCAAGTACGGCATCGTTGAGTACCTGGCGGATACCGTGATCCTCCTTCGGTATGTCCGCTCCCGGGGGCTCACCGAGGTGCACCTGGTTCTCGAGGTCGTGAAGATGCGCCGTTCGACCCATTCACGGGAGATCAAGCCGTTCGAGATCCTCCAGGATCAGATCATGGTCTACTCAGAGGCAAGTCTCTTTTAGGTGCGCAGGACGGGGATCAGGCTCTACGCTCTCGACCTCCGGCCGGACGCGGCCCTCTTCTTCTGCGCCATCCGCCAGCGTTTGAGGGCGAACGCTACGACGACGAGGACGATGAACGTATTGAAGAGCACCCGTATGATCGGGTTCTCAAAGTCCGTCCCGATCAGGTTTCCGTGGATGACGGCAAAGAGGAGCACGACGTACATCAGCCCGTGCACCCACCGCCAGTGCTCCGGGATATACTTCCGGAGCAGCACGCCGGCGAAGGCAATGTAGAGGAGATACAGGGCGGGCTGACCCGCAAGCAACCAGAACCGCTCCCAGGAGGAGAAGGTCGGGATGAAAAGGGCAGGGTTCATCGACCGTATGGCGAGAGTCACGGGGTGCAGCGTGGGAAGGAGAAGGCCGACGGCGGCGAAGGTGTGGTGCACCGAAAGGAACGGTCTGCCGAAGACGGCCATGACCTCGCGGAGGAACGGGGTCAGAAGGGTTGCGATGGCGAGGGAGAGGTAGCCCCACAGGGCGAGAAGGCGGGCTATGACGCTGAACGGATCTTCGTAAGGCGTGGAGAGCACCACCGCGGCGACAAGCGGATACAGGGCCAGGATGACGGCAGCAAGGAGCAGACCCGCCCGGGGCAGAGACACGGTTCCGGAAGACTCGCGGTGAGGGATAAGGGTTTCGGCCGGGCATGTCAACTGGGGATGCCCCCCTGGAGTTTGGTGCTCGATAAATCCGAAGGATTTCAAAAGTCAGTGAGCAACCGGCAGAGGTGGGTTCGCCTCTTTGCGTCGCTCACATGCGACGGGGCTTGTATTCCAGTCTATTGCACCGCTGGCACGAATTTCCATCGGCAACGCCCGCACACTGCCCCCGCCCCTTGCGGGCGGGGTGGGGGCTATCGATAGAGCCTTACGCGATAGAGACAGGGGAGGGGGATGCTCCCTCTCCCCGCGAGCCGCCACCCCCGGTCGCGATATCCACCACGGTCCACTACAAGGGGCTTATCCGACGTTTCGGCTTTACCTTCGCTATGCTAGATAACGAAACTGTCCGGCTGTCCAGCAATGAATCAAAAATTGAGACCCGACCGGAAAAGATCTAATGTGCCCCTTCAGATCGTGATCCCGAGGAGGTGGAGCAGCACCAGAACCAGGGCGCCGGGGAGTCCCCCAAGGGCGCAGATGAGGATCGTCACCAGGTTGATCTGGACGTCAGGAGCGCCGAACCACGCGAGGACGTTGAAATAGTTCAGGAGCCAGAGCGTGATGAGCCCGGCGATGGCGTTGATGACGAGCGTCATCGCCTTCTTCATCAGGTAGTATATCGCCGCGGCTATCGCTACGGCAAGAAGGATGGCAAGGATCTCTTCCATCATCTATTTACCAATGATCTGCTGGTTATTTAACCGTATTGATGGAATCGTCAGCCGTCCGACGCGTCTTGTGTCATTTCCAAGCCCCCCGACATCCGCGAGCATCTCAAAGATGTTCCCCGAGAGCATCGCTGTCCGGATGGGTTCGACCGGTTCCCCGCCCTCCATCCAGAAGGGGTT
>LSQX01350520.1_pt1 | contig 33261 bp, 29 predicted proteins | sample 654561 | NCBI WGS metagenome assembly LSQX01 (sample SAMN04489861, study PRJNA283612) | anaerobic digester metagenome | isolation source: 4 biogas reactors fed with cattle manure at either 37C or 55C with and... | place: Denmark: Kongens Lyngby | collected 2014 | reverse complement strand
ATTTGTATACAGCCGCCCATCGCACTCTTCCGTTCGGAACCATGGTTAAGGTAACCTTTCCGGAAACCGGCCTCAGTGCTTGGGTGCGGATTAACGACAGAGGTCCGCATGTTCCGGGGCGCATTATTGATCTTTCCCGCGCTGCCGCTAATGCTATCGGGCTGACGCCTTTCGGTATTGGGTGGGTTGAGATGGAGGTAGTTCTAGAGGGTTAGGTTTTTATTTATTTAAAAATGATTCAACGGTTTGAATTGCTTCCGGCAGGGAAAGGTAAATAGTATATTATTTAAAAATTGCACTTTTGTTACAATTTTTTAGAGCCTTAGCGCTCTTTTTTTATCTGTTTTTAGAGCCTTAGCTTAGTGCGAGCCTTAGCTTAGGGCTCTTTTTTATCTGTTTTCCCCCAATTGTTAAATAAAAGCATGTTAAATAAAAGTGCTTACCGGGGAGATACTAAATCTAGGAGGTGATTATTATGGATTGGAAAAGAATTGCACAAGCTGCGGAAAAGTGAAAAACCAGCATGCAGGGTCTAGTTAAGACCGAAGAAGGGACGATTTCCGAAGAAATTGCCAAAAAAAGTCAGGAAATTATCGGGTTGCTCAGTAACTTTGTCGAGATGCTGAAAGAAAAACAAAAGGCTTAAACATTTCCCAGGAGTTTAAGAAATGGTGCACGCAAACTTGCTGCTGCGGAGGAACCTGTGGCGAGTATTAAGACTGCACCATTTTTTTAGGTTATATTCATCCCTATATTTGCATTTGTGGCTGTTGCATTTCTTGTTCGTCGAGAATTCCGGGTACTTTATTTCTGAATTATGTTTTTAGCTTATCCCTGATTCTTACATTTATACGATTTATGCAGAAGGAAAACATTTAGCCTAATGTAATGTACCATTCTGCTTCTAAAATAATACCGGGGTAATAGTAGGGATTACGTGTTTAAAGAGCGAACAATATGAAATAAATTACATTTGCGCAGTAGACAGGATTTCGGGGTTATAGTATAATATTTCTAATTTATGCAGGTGTTTTGGAGGTTTCTATGAAGAAATATTATGTTTATGATACAACATTAAGAGACGGGGCCCAAAGAGAGGGTATTTCCTTTTCTGTCAGCGATAAAATAGAGATAGTACAACTACTGGATGCTTTGGGAATAGACTACATTGAAGGCGGATGGCCGGGTTCCAACCCCAAAGATATCGAGTTTTTTGACCGTTTAAAGGATTTATCTTTAAAACAGGCCAAAGTATCTGCTTTTGGCAGTACCAGGCATGCTCATACTAATGTGGAAGCGGATGATAATGTTAAAGCCCTGCTGGAGGCAAAAACACCCGTGGTGACAATTGTAGGGAAAAGCTGGGATTTTCATGTAACTCAGGCTCTTGGCACTACACTGGAAGAAAATCTGAGCATGATCGCCGATACTGTTGCCTATTTAAAAGGAAAGGGTTTGGAGGTTATCTACGATGCAGAGCACTTTTTTGACGGATTTTTTAACAATCCTGATTATGCCCTCCAAACGGTCAGGGCAGCTGCAGATAATGGGGCGGATACGGTTGTATTGTGTGATACCAATGGGGGAACACTGCCACTGGATGTAACAAAGGTCATTAAGGCTGTAAAAAAAGAAATTGATGTTTCTCTCGGCATTCATGCCCATAATGATTGCGGAATGGGGGACGCAAATTCAATCATCGCATTGCAAAGCGGGGCTATCCACGTTCAGGGAACGATAAACGGATACGGGGAGAGGTGTGGCAATGCAGATCTCTGCTGCATAATACCTAACATGTACTTCAAATTAAACATCAAGAAATATAAGCCCCAGTTGAAAGAATTAACGAGAATTTCAAAAGTTGTCGCTGAGCTGGCCAATATGATTCCCCTTGACGGGCAGCCATATGTCGGAAGAAATGCTTTCACGCATAAGGGCGGCATCCATGTTGATGCTGTGGTGAAGCATGCCCGTACTTATGAACATGCCAATCCGGAAGAAGTGGGCAATAAACGTCGTATCCTGGTTTCAGAGCTCTCCGGCAAGAGCAATATTCTCTCCAAGGTCAGGGAAGATGAAATCCAATTGATTAAAAGCTATCCCGAGGCTAAGGAAGTGCTGCTTGCAATTAAAAAAATGGAGCATGAAGGATACCAGTTCGAAGGGGCTGAAGGTTCTTTCGAGCTGCTAATCTGGAAAACATTGAAAACTTATAATCCTATGTTTAAACTGGAGGGATTACGCCTAATATTGGATAAGGAGCGGCGTGGTAGCGATCTCTATATAGAAGCGACGATAAAACTCAAAGTAGGTAAGAGATTGGTTCATACCGCCGCCGAGGGGAATGGCCCGGTTAATGCTTTGGATAACGCTTTACGAAAAGCCCTGGAAGAGATTTATCCGGAGATTAAAAAGATAAAGCTGATTGATTATAAGGTGCGGGTGCTTGACGGAAAAGACGGTACAGGGGCAAAGGTGCGGGTATTAATTACCTCTCAAGACGGCAATAAAAAGTGGGGAACAGTTGGCGTTTCGGAGAATATTATTGAGGCCAGCTGGATTGCACTGGTTGACAGTATCGAATACGGCCTGCTCTGCAAACGAAGCCCGGCGGTGGATGCTTTTAAACAAGCCATTAACGATATGACCTGGGAGGAAGAGTATATCGATAAGAATGAGCAATTGTTGGATAACTTCGGCAAGTTTTAGAAGTATGCTTAACAGAAGTAAGCTTCAGGTGAAGGAGGTACTTGTGAAACAGAAGGTAAGCTTTTTATACGGTTTGGCAACCGCTATTGGGAGTATGCCTCACCAGGATCTGGATGCTGCTTTTACGCTGATTAAAGATACGCTCTATTCCGGACCGCACTGGCCCCAGTTGCCGAAATTCGGGAAAGAAGAAACTTTTGTCAGGCAATATTTGAGCCCGTTGTTGAAGTTGGGGATGATGGATATTGGGAAGGGGGAGACCCTTCTTTTTTGTAACGGGCGTAATGATTGGCTGCAAAAAATGGAGCGCTTTTACAGCCTTTATCTTGATTGCGATCCAGAAGGAGTACAAAAAGATGATTCCCTTTCCAACTTTGCTTTTCCCCGGGAGGCTGCATCGGGTTTTTATAAATTTTTAGAGGAAAAATGGGGAAAGTTATCTAGGAAACCGCTTTTTCTTAAAGGTCAGCTGAGCGGACCGCTTACTGTGGGTCTGCAGGTAAATGCTGAAAACAATGTGCCTGCCTTTTACAGAGACGACCTGCGGGATATAATTACCAAGACCCTTGTCTTAAATGTCCGGTACCAGGTGCGCCTTTTGAAAAAATTTTCGCTTCCGGTAGTAATATTTATTGATGAACCGCAATTGCTTTCCTTCGGCCAGTCTGCTTATGTTGCGCTTTCCAGGGAACAGATTTCTAAGAGCATCGGCGAGGTTGTTTCAGCTATAAATGCGGAGGGCGCTTATGCCGGTGTTCACTGCTGTTCCGGCATAGACTGGTCGGTTATATTTGAATTACCCCTGCAGATAGTAAGTTTTGATGCCTATGATTATTTTGAGTCACTGTTGGTTTACAGCGAAGCAATCGATGTTTTTTTAAGAAATGGGGGCTGTTTGGCCTGGGGTCTTGTACCGACCTCTGAAGCTATTGAGAAGGAAAACGCCCTTTCTTTAAAGGAGAGGTTTTTTGAAGGCATCGCCCGCCTTGCGCGAAGAGGCGTTAACCCTGAACTGCTGTCCAGGCAGTATCTTTTGACCCCGAGTTGTGGAGCCGGCACTCTTTCAGTCGCCGAGTGCGAAAAAGCATACCGTATCACCTCGGAGTTACAAAAATTGCTGTCCGCAGCTTTTCTTAATAATCACTAAGGAAGGAGGTTTTTTTATTGAGCTATAACAAATACGATTTACATAAGTTACTTAAGGAATTAACAGAAAACGATGGCGCTTCGGGTTATGAAGGAAGTATTGCAATTACAGTTGCAGATGCCTTTACGCCTTATATGGACGACCAAAGGACGGATAACCTGGGAAACCTTATTTTTTTAAAAAAAGGAACGGACACCGGCGGGCCAAAGGTTCTTTTATGTGCGCATATGGACGAGATAGGGTTGATGATTACAAAGATAGAAGATCATGGATTTATGAGGTTTACTTCCCTCGGAGGTTTCGATCCGCGAACCCTTCCCGGGCAGGAAGTTGTTATTCATGGAAGAGAACCCCTGGAAGGAATAATAGGTATTAAGCCGCCCCACCTTTTTGAAAATGATGAAAAAGGGAAGGGAGCAGAGATGGAAGACCTGTTTATTGATACCGGCCTTCCGGAGACAACGGTACGCAGGGAAATAAGCGTAGGTTCTGTTGCGGTTATTAAAAGAAAGATGCTTACCCTTTTAAACGATTGTTTTACGGGTAAAGCGCTTGATGACCGCGCGGGGGTAGCGGTATTGTGGATCTGCGCCCGGGAACTGGCCAATCTAAAGCATCAAGCCGATATTTATCTGGTGGCGACTATCCAGGAAGAAGTCGGCACCAGAGGAGCCCTGGTATCAACTTTTAGTGTTTCTCCAGATATTGGAATCGCTGTGGACGTTTGCCATGGGGATTTCCCGGGTGCTCTGGAGCACGAGGTCTCTCCGCTGGGTAAAGGGCCTGTTATTACCTGGGGGCCTAACATTCACCCCCAGCTGGCGGAACGGTTGGCGGAAACGGCGAAGGAGTATCACCTGCCTTATCAAAAAGACGTTTCCCCGGGTCCGACGGGCACTGACGCCCGTGCAATTCAGGTAAGCTTAGGAGGTATTCCGGCGGGACTTCTTTCTATCCCCTTGCGTTACATGCACACTTCGGTGGAGCTGGCTAACCTTGAGGATATTAAAGTTGCCGGGAAACTGCTGGCATTTTTCCTGGCCGGCCTGCAAGGGGATTTTGTGGAGGGATTATCATGTATATAAAAGAGCTATCCCAGTTGCCCGGTGTTTCAGGCGATGAATCAAGGGTAAGGAATTTTATCAAGGAAAAACTACTGCAGTGGGGGATAAAAAACCAGACTGACTCGATGGGTAATTTATATGCTTTTAAAGAAGGCAGGGGCAAGGATAAAGATTCCGGTATCATGTTATCTGCACATATGGACGAAGTAGGCCTGATGGTCTCATTCATAGAAAAAAGCGGGCATCTGCGTTTTTACAAAGTGGGAGGCATATATGAGCATACCCTTGTCTCCAAGCCGGTAAAGATAGGTCACCGGGATGTCAGGGGAGTGATCGGTGCCAAGGCTATTCATCTCCAAAAAAAAGATGAGCGGAAAAAAGCCCTGGAAGTTGATAAACTTTATATCGATATCGGTGCTAAAGACAGGGAAGATGCTGAAAAGGCGGTTAAAATCGGAGATTACGTATCCTTTGACAGTGAAGCATCCACTAGCGAAAACCTGGTGAAGGGAAAGGCTTTCGATAACAGGGCGGGGTGTGCAGCTCTGCTGGAAATACTGCAAAAAGATTATCCCTTTTCTTTTACAGTTGTTTTTACAGTCCAGGAGGAAGTTGGTTTAAGAGGAGCCAGAGCGGCAGCCTACAGAGTGAATCCGAGGATAGCTTTGGTGCTGGAAACTACCGGAGCGGTGGATATTCCCGGTATAAAAGGACAGAACACCTCCGTGGCTATCGGGGCCGGCCCTGCCTTTACCCTGATGGATGATTCTTTTATGGCCCATCCGCAGATACTGGATCGTCTGGTATCGATTGCCGGGCAGGAAAAGATCCCCTATCAGTTCCGGCGTTATACTGGCAGTTTTACCGATGCAGGCGCTATCGCACTGGCGCACAGTGGTGCGGCTGTCGGCGTAATCTCTACTCCCTGCAGGTATATTCATACACCTGTGTCCCTGGTATCATTGGAAGATTGGAATCATCTGGTTAATATAACAGATGTATTTATCAGATCAATAGCTGAAAAGGCCATAAATATGTAAAGGGGTTGTTGATATGCTTGAGTTGATAGAAAGGCTGACCGGAACCTTTGGCCCCGCCGGCAGTGAAGGAAAGATAAGGGCTCTTCTCTGTGAAGAGGCGGAGAAGTTAAAGCACAATTATTTCGTGGATACCCTTGGGAATCTGGTTGTTACTGCAGGGGGTAAATCCGGAAAAAAAATCTTAACGGCTGCCCATATGGATGAAATAGGTCTAATGGTTACGTTTATAGAGGAAAACGGCTTTTTACGCTTTACAAACATCGGCGGCATTTTAAAAAACACTCTTTTAGGAACAAGGGTTGTATTTGAAAATGAAATTGTGGGGGTAATCGGACAGGAAAAGATCAAAGATGCCAAGAACTTCAGTTTAGATAAGTTATATATTGATATTGGTGCAAAGGACCGGAATGAAGCGCAGGAGATGCTGCGCATAGGCAGCCCGGCCGTTTTCTATACTCCTTTTAACAGACTTGGGGACAGGATCGTTGCAAAATCTCTTGATAATCGTATTGGTTGCGCCGTGCTGCTGGAAGTATTAAAAAGGCTTCCTTCCTCCTTACCTAACGAAGTATATTTTGTTTTTACAGTCCAGGAAGAGGTTGGATTGAGAGGGGCCAGGACGGTTTCCTATCGCTTAGAGCCTGATTACGGTCTGGCGGTTGATGTAACAAGGGTGGGGGATACTCCTGAACCGGATTATAAGATGGAGGTGTCTTTGGGAAAGGGGCCCGCAGTAAAGATTAAAGATTCATCTGTTATTTGTCACCAGCAGGTTATACAATTAATAATAGAGACGGCGGAAACCAATAATATTCCCTACCAGCTCGAAGTGTTGGAGAAGGGGGGCACCGATGCCGGTGCTATACATCTTTCGAAAGAAGGTATTCCCTCCGGAGCGATCTCCATCCCCTGCCGCTATGTTCATTCACCGGGCGAAATGGTGGATCTCCATGATGTTGAAAATAGTGTTTCTTTAATGCTGGAACTGTTGAAAAAAAACTGGTAAAATAATAAAAATAATAATTAAGATATTGTATTTATCCTGATAAAGTGCTAAAATATTTTTGGGCGGGAACACTTGTGCCTGCACCATATTAATACAGGTTTATTTTAGTTAACAACCGGATATTTTTCTGCCTGGAGCCAAACAAAGGACCGGGACAGAGTAGGTACGTTGTGATGAATGGAAGTATGTGTGCCTTCCTGCCCGCCAGGAAGGTTTTATTATTTAAAAGGCAGGTTTAATATGTGCGTAAAATAGCTATTATTGGCGCCGGAAATGTAGGAAAAGTTCTTGGTTATGCCCTGTATAAAAGGGGTTACACTATAGCTTCGGCTTTTTCCAGATCGGAAAAGTCCAGAAAGCTGGCTGCAAATTTATTTCAATGCCCTGTTTACAGTGACCCTGAAAAGGCTGCTTATGAAGCGGAGGTCGTCTTTTTAACCACCCCGGATCGCGTTATTGAAGAAGTATGTGCAGCGATAGCGTCGAAAAAGGGATTTAGAAAGGGGCAGATTGTTTTACATACCAGCGGCGCCCATAGCTCAACCATCTTATTTTCTGCCAGGAATATGGGGGCAGATGTCCTTTCATTCCATCCCCTGCAAACCTTTCCGGAGCTTGAGGCAGGTTTGCGTTCCCTTCCGGGTACATATTTTGCGGTAGAGGGGGATGAAAAAGCTTTACCCCTTGCTGAGGAACTGGTTGATGCCATGGAAGGGAAGATGCTTACCATACCTACAGAGATGAAACCGCTTTATCACGCGGCGGCATGTGTGGCCTGTAATTATTTGGTGTCACTTATGGATGTGTCCTTAAGGATGTACAGGGTTATGGATATTTCTCCTGAAAAAGCATTTGAAGCACTTTCTCCGTTAATTTTTAGCACAATGGGCAATATAAAAGCACTGGGACCTGAAAAGGCTTTGACAGGTCCGGTATCAAGGGGTGACAGTTCTACGATCAGCTCCCATATTGACATCATGCGGAAACTGACACCGGAACTTCTTCCGCTGTACCGGTCCCTGGGACTTTATACAGTGGATCTTGCCCTTAGAAAGGGTACGCTCGATAAAGAAGGAGAAGGAAAAATTAAAAAATTGCTAGGAGGATTAAAATGACTGTCAATCGTTTTACAACCCTGGAACTGAAAGAAATGAAACAGAAGAAAGAAAAAATTACGATGATTACCGCTTATGATTATCCTACGGCGCAGATTGCTGATGAAGCCGGGGTAGAGACTATCCTTGTTGGGGATTCTCTGGGGAATGTGGTGCTGGGTTACGATAATACCCTTGCAGTTACCTTAAACGATATGATCCATCATGGTAAGGCGGTGGTCAGAGGCAGTAAAAGGGCTTTTGTAATTATTGATATGCCGTTTTTAACTTACCAGATAAACAGCGAGGATGCTCTGCGCAATGCCGGAAGAATTATCCAGGAAACAGGGGCGCAGGGGTTAAAACTGGAAGGCGGAGTGGAGATTGCTGAGGCTGTAAAGGGCATTACTTCAGCAGGTATACCTGTTGTGGGCCATCTGGGTCTGACACCTCAATCAGTTGGACAGCTCGGTGGTTACAAAGTTCAGGGGAAAGATCCGCAGGTGGCGCGGAAAATGATTAAGGATGCCCTGACCCTTGAAGAGGTCGGTGCGTTTATGGTCGTTCTGGAGTGTATCCCCTGGCAGCTGGGTAAGGTAATAACTGAAAAATTATCAATACCCGTAATCGGAATCGGAGCCGGAGCGTTTTGTGACGGCCAGGTTTTGGTTTATCACGATGTTATGGGTATCTATGCTGGGAAAAGGCCGAAGTTTGTAAAGCAATATGCTGCAGCAAGGGATGAGATGATGAAAGGGGTTGAAGCTTATATTTCCGAAGTCAGACAGGGTACTTATCCTGAAGAAAAGCATACTTTCACCATGTCTGAGGAGATCCTGGAGATTGCCCTGAAGGAATAGCCATTGTAAGATGTAGCTATATTAATAAACCAGTATTCCGGGGGGGGGAGCTTGTTGGAAGTAATTAAGGATATTGCCGGATTACGGGAAAAGATCCGTGAAGTGAAGAAAAAGGGATTGAGTATTGGGTTTGTGCCTACCATGGGGTATCTGCACGAGGGGCATCTTTTTTTGATGAAAACTGCCAAAAAAGAAAATGATTTTTTGGCAATCAGTATTTTTGTTAACCCTCTGCAGTTCGGGGCGGGAGAAGATTTTGAGGAATATCCCCGGGATCTTACCAGAGACGAAATGCTCGCCCGTTCGGTGGGCTGTGATCTTATTTTTTCGCCTGCGGTGAAGGAGATGTATCCTTCCGGATATGCAACATTCGTTGAAGTTAAGAAGCTGACGGAAGGCCTCTGTGGTGCATCCCGGCCGGGACATTTTCTCGGTGTTACCACAGTGGTAGCCAAGCTCTTTAATCTGCTCAACCCCGATCGTGTTTATTTTGGTCAAAAAGATGCCCAGCAGGCTTTTGTGCTTAAGAAAATGGTTTATGATTTGAATATGGATCTGGAGTTTATTGTCCTGCCCACCGTTAGAGAAGAAGACGGGCTGGCGATGAGTTCCCGCAATAAATATCTGACCCCCGAACAGAGGGCAGAAGCTGCAGTACTATATAAAAGTTTAAAACAAGTCCGCAAGTTGGTCGTTGAAGGAGAAAGGAATGTCGAAGCAATAAAACAAGTGTTAACTGGTATAATCGCTGAAGCTGGACATGCTCAAATTGAATATATAGAAATAGTAGATACCCGAAATCTGCGTTCTCTAAGCATGGTAAAAGGTGAATGTCTGATTGCCCTTGCCGTTAAATTTGGTCAAACCAGATTAATTGATAATATAATTCTGGAGGTGTAAGCTTTGTGGAGAACAATGTGTAAATCCAAAATTCATAGAGCTACTGTGACAGATGCAAATTTAAATTATATCGGCAGTATTACTATTGATGAAGAATTAATGGAAAAAGCTGATATTCTTCCTTATGAAAAGGTGATGGTGGTAAACAATAATAATGGCGCACGTCTGGAAACTTATGTTATCAAAGGGGAACGTGGAAAAGGGGTAATATGCCTCAATGGGGCTGCTGCACGTCTTGTCCAGCCGGGGGATACGGTTATCATTATCAGTTTTGCTCAATATTCCCGGGAAGAACTCCGGGATTATCGGCCGATAGTGTTGTTTGTAAACGAAAAGAATCAGATTATACAAATTGCCACGGAGGGTTAGGCGCATTTTTGGCGCCTTACTATTCCATCGGCGGTACATTTTACTTGCCGGGGTGAGTTGTTTACACTTTTTTATATTTATGCTATAATCAAAATAATTTTCAAAATTATTTTTGTTGGTTAGTAAGGAGGTTTATGATGCCAGATGATGTTTGCAGGGATATATCAATAAAAAGAGCTGCTGAACTAAAAGAGAGTATAGCAGTTTTTTTAGATTATAAAAAAGCTTTTCCCACCGGCTATAAAGAGTGGGAAAGGATAAAATCCAGGCAGGAGCATATTAAGAAGGTTTTTGGTGTTTCAAATAAGGAATGGAGAGATTGGAAATGGCAGCTGCGGAATCGCATACAAAATGTCGAGCAGCTGGAAAAATTTATTCAGCTCAGCCCGGAAGAAAAGCAGGAAATATCGTTAACCGGAAGCAAGTTTCGCTGGGCAATGGTACCTTATTATCTGAGCCTTGTTGATCCCGTCAATCCGGTTGATCCTGTGCGTATGCAATCTGTACCGTCTGCAAAAGAGTATTTTGACGATTGCGGGGTTTTGGATCCCATGGCAGAGGAGTACACCTCGCCCGCACCTGCAATTACCAGGCGATATCCCGATCGCCTTATTATTAATGTTACCAACCAGTGTGCTAGCTACTGCCGGCACTGCCAGCGGAGGAGAAATATCGGCGAAATTGATCGGCATACTCCCCGCAAGAATTTAGAGTCCGCCATTAAATATATTGCGGAAAATGAAGAAATCAGGGATGTTCTGATTACCGGCGGAGATGCGCTGATGCTTTCCGAAAAAACCCTTGATTGGATCTTGACTGAACTCGATAACATCCCCCACGTAGAAATAAAGCGTTTGGGAAGCAGGGTTCCCGTTACCCTGCCTTACCGGATAACTGATGAGCTATGCGGGATGTTGAGTAAGCACCTGCCTTTATATATTAATACCCAGTTCAATCATCCCATGGAGGTGACACCGGATGCCGGGGAGGCCTGTTTTAAGCTGGCCAAATGTGGAATAGCACTCGGTAACCAGTCGGTTCTTTTAAAGGGAATTAATAACGATCCTTTTACCATGAAGGTATTAAACCAGGAACTGTTGAAAATTATGGTAAAGCCTTATCTTCTTTTTCATGCTAAAGGAGTTCAAGGAACAAGACATTTTCGTACTAAAGTAGAAGACGGTATTGAAATAATGGAGCAATTGAGGGGATATACATCCGGTCTGGCTATCCCGACGTATATTATTAATGCCCCGCATGGTTACGGTAAAACGCCTATGTTTCCTGAATACCTGATTTCCATGGGTAAAAACAAAATGTTGATTAGAACATGGGAAAAAAGAATTCTTGAATATGATAATATCGAGGAAACATAGGTTGCTGATAAAATGGGTGTCTTCATCCGGGACCATGAGTTTTTACTCATGGTTTCTATCTGTCTATTTCAGGGTAAACCTGCCCGGGGGAGGAAGTTGACTTGCTGGATGAAAAAGTTTATAAGGCCAGATATTATCATGCATTTAATTTGATGCCCTCACTTGGTCCTGTAAGGATAAAAAGAATAATCCGTCACTTTGGCACTTTAGAACAGGCATGGGAAGCGGCAAAAAATACCGCAGCATTAATTGAAGTAAAAGGAATTGGCAGCTCCCTGGCAGAAAGGGTTGTTAGAGAACATAGTAGTATAAACCTGGATAGAGCGTGGGCCGAGTTTGAACTAAAAGGTTTTTCATATGTAATGTGGGATGAAGATGATTACCCCTGTCTTTTAAAGGAAATATATGATGCTCCGCCTCTTTTATATTATCTGGGGGATATTCACGTTTCGGCTGCTCCATGTCTGGCGATTGTGGGAAGCCGGCGCCATACGGCATATGGAAAAGATGTTGCTTATAAATTTGCTGCGGATTTGTCAAACTATGATATTACTATTGTCAGTGGTATGGCGCGGGGCATTGATACTTGGGCGCACAAAGGTGCTCTTGATGCCGGAGGGAATACTCTCGCGGTTCTAGGCTGCGGTCTGGACATCTGCTATCCTCCCGAGAACAGAACTCTAATGGGAAAGATCTGTAAATCAGGAGCAGTAATCAGTGAGTTTCCCCCTCGCAGTGAACCTTTTCCGCAAAATTTTCCCCGGAGAAATAGAATTATAAGCGGGCTGTCGGCGGGAACAATAGTTGTAGAAGCAGGAGAAAGAAGCGGTGCCCTTATTACAACTGACTTTGCTCTGGAACAGGGCAGAGAAGTATTTGCGGTCCCGGGTGGGATTAAGAGCCCTTACAGCAGGGGCTGTCATAAGCTTATTAAAGAGGGAGCAAAACTTGTAGAAAAGGTCGAAGATATTCTGGAGGAGTTGCAATTTTTCCCGGAAAATGAAGCCGCAATTTCTCACGCCAAAACTCTTGGAGAGGCGGTTGAGCAGGGGCAGCTCAATGTGGATGAAATTAAATTGATGGAAGCAATACCCTATGAGCCCCTTGCCCTGGAAGAAATTGTAAAAATAAGCAAAATGCCTGTTTCTACAGTAAATACCCTATTGCTCAATATGGAATTAAAAGGAATAATTAAGCAGCTGCCGGGGAAATATTTTGTAAGGAATTGAGATGGAGGTGCTGAAATGAATCTGGTAATTGTAGAATCTCCAGCGAAAGCGCGGACCATAAGTAAATTTTTGGGAAGTAAATATATGGTGAAAGCTTCCATCGGCCACCTGATAGACTTGCCGAAAAGTCGTCTTGGGATAGATATCGAAAATGATTTTAATCCCAGGTATATAACAATCAGGGGTAAAGGAAAGATATTAAATGAATTAAAAGAAGCAAGTAAAAAAGCGGAAAAAGTTTTTTTGGCAACTGACCCCGACAGGGAGGGGGAAGCAATAAGCTGGCATTTATGTAATTCTCTCGGTATTAAAGAGGATTATCCTTGCCGGGTTGAATTTCATGAAATAACGAAAAAGGCTGTTAAGAATGCTATTATACAACCGCGCCCCATAGACCGCCATAGAATCGAAGCCCAGCAGGCCAGGCGTATTCTGGATAGACTTGTAGGCTACCTGATCAGCCCTTTACTTTGGGAAAATGTACGCAAAGGCCTTAGTGCAGGAAGGGTACAGTCTGTGGCTGTTCGGCTGATATGTGATCGTGAAAAAGAAATAGAATCTTTTATTCCTGAAGAATACTGGTCAATTGAAGGTGTTTTTAAAGAATTTAAGGGGAAAAATACCTTTAATGCAAAGTTTTACGGCAATGACGGCAAAAAGATAGATTTAAAAAGTGAAGAAGAAGTCAATGATATTTTAGCCGCGATTGAGGGCGTAAACTATCAAGTGACTAAAATACAAATTAAGGAAAGGAAGAGAAATCCCGCACCGCCGTTTACAACCAGTACTCTGCAGCAGGAAGCTTCACGCAAGCTCGGTTTCACCACGAAGAAAACGATGATGCTTGCTCAGCAGCTTTACGAGGGATTGGCCATCGGTCAAAAGAGAGAAGCCGTCGGCTTAATTACTTATATCAGAACAGACGCTGTGACAGTTTCTTCTCTTGCCCGGGAAGAGGCCGGAAAATATATACATGAAAAATATGGTCAAAACTATTTGCCTGATAAACCAAGGAAATTTTCTGCAAAGAAGGGTGCGCAAGAGGCACATGAGGCTATCCGGCCAACGTCTATCTCCAGGAGTCCGGATACAATCAAAAAATATTTGAAAAGAGATCAGTACAGGCTTTATAAGTTAATCTGGGAGCGGTTTTTGGCCAGTCAGATGGAATCTGCAACCATAGAGCAGGTAAGAGTTGATATCGGTGCCGGAGATTATCTTTTTAGAGCTAACGGTTCCAGCATTAAATTTCCGGGATTTATGGTGCTTTATATTGAAGGAGAGGATGAGGAAAAAGAAAAGGAGAAACAGCTTCCGCCGCTGAAAGAAGGACAAAAGCTGGAGCCGGTGTCTTTAACACCGGAACAGCATTTTACCCAACCTCCCCCCAGGTTTACTGAAGCATCTCTGGTCAAAACCTTGGAAAATAGGGGAATAGGTAGGCCCAGCACTTATTCTCCAACTATTGATACTATCCAGAGCAGAGGTTATGTAATAAAAGAGAATAAGCTGTTAAAGCCAACCGAATTGGGTTTTATTATCGTAGATGTACTCAAAAAATATTTCCCCGAGGTAATTGATGAAGGTTTTACGGCGCAGCTCGAAGACAAACTTGACAAAGTCGAGTCGGGAGAAGAATCGCGCTTAAAAGTTTTAAACGAGTTTTATATTCCTTTTAAAGGCCGCTTACAAGTAGCAAAGAGCGAGATGGAAAAGGTAGAAATTCAGGATGAAGAAACAGATGAAATATGCCCGCGTTGTGGAAGAAAACTGGTAAAAAAACACGGCCGCTATGGGCCGTTTCTGGCATGTCCCGGCTTCCCTGAATGCAGGTATACTATGCAACCCAAAAAAGAAACGGGGGTAAAATGCCCTCTCTGTAACGGAAGTATAGTTGAACGCAGAAGCAAAAAAGGGAGATTGTTTTATGGTTGCAGTAATTATCCGGAGTGTAAGTTTGTATCATGGGATAAACCCCTGGATAAAAAATGCCCTCAGTGTGGTTATTATTTGGTAGAAAAAAAGTATAAAGGACCTTATACGGTATATCGTTGTGCAAATGGGGAATGCGACTATCAAGAAAAAAAGCTGGAAAATCAATAAAAAAGCAGGTTGTCCGAGGAGGAATGCCTTATCGCGGATAGAGTAATCGTAATCGGGGCCGGGTTGGCCGGCTCTGAGGCGGCCTGGCAGCTGGCAAAGCGAGGTGTGAGGGTGTCGCTTTATGAAATGAGGCCACAAAAAATGACACCTGCACATCAGGGGGCATATTTTGCAGAACTGGTTTGCAGCAATTCTCTGCGGGCGATTTCAATAAATAATGCGGTTGGATTGCTTAAAGAAGAGATGCGTTTTCTTGACTCGCTGATCATAAAGTGTGCCCTGGAAACACGTATTCCTGCAGGTGGCGCTCTGGCGGTAGACAGGGAAGAATTTGCCCGTCTTGTTACCCGGACTTTACAGGATCATCCGCTGGTCGATATATATTTTGATGAGCTAAAAGAATTGCCGAAGGAAAGGCCTGTAATAATTGCTACGGGTCCTCTCACTTCACCCGCTCTGGCATCTGAACTGGAACGATTAACCGGATTAGGGAAGCTTTATTTTTTTGATGCAGCCGCACCTATTTTGACTTATGAGTCGATTAATATGAAAAAGGTCTTTTTTTCTTCACGCTATAACAAGGGCGGTGAAGATTATCTGAACTGCCCAATGAATAAGAAAGAATACGAGTTGTTTTGGAGCGAGTTGATCAAGGGTGAGATTGCTGAGAGGAAGGTATTTGAAAAAGAGATCTTCTTTGAAGGATGCATGCCGCTTGAGGTTCTGGCAAAAAGAGGAAAGGATACCTTGAGATTCGGACCGTTAAAACCGGTAGGCATCTCACTGCCGTCTTCAGATGAACAGCCATATGCTGTAGTACAGTTGAGAAGAGACAACAGGGAAGGAACGCTTTACAATATGGTAGGGTTTCAAACGCGCTTAAAATGGCCGGAACAAAAACGAATCTTCTCCTTGATACCCGGACTGGAAAACACAGAGTTTGTTCGCTATGGTGTGATGCACAGGAATATTTTTATTAACTCTCCGCTGCTACTTCATCCGACCCTGGAGATGAGAGATTATCAGGGGATCTTCTTTGCCGGGCAGATAACCGGTGTGGAAGGGTATGTTGAATCAGCAGCCACCGGGTTGATTGCGGGTATTAATGCCTGTTGCCGGGTGAACGGGGACCAAATGCTCATTTTCCCTGAAGAAACGTCTTTGGGGGGATTAACAAAATATATTGCAACTGCAGATCCGGATAATTTTCAACCGATGAATGTAAATTTTGGACTTTTGCCCGGATTATCATTTAAAATTGCAAAACAAAAAAGAAAACAGTTACTTGCAGAACGCAGTATGGAAATCTTGTCGAGATTTCGAAAAAAATTCCATAAGCAGCTTGCATAAAAAATTTGAATATGCTAATATTAGTGAAAGGACTGAGGTATGAACATATATCTAAAGGATTTTGTAGAATCCTTGAAAATTGAGAAAAATTCTGCCCCATTGACCCTGAAAAGCTATGAAAAGGATATCAGGGGGTTTTTGGACTTTCTAGGTAACGATATCTTTGCCCTGAAAATGGTAAGTCATTTAAACATGCGTGAATACTTAGCCCTTCTTAAAGAACAGAAATATGCTCGCAGCACTATTGCCAGGAAGGTATCATCCATCAGATCATTCCTGAGGTTTTTAAAAGGACAGGGTTTTTTAGAAAACAATACCTGGGAGCTTGTTTCGATTCCCAAAAAGGAGAAGAAGCTTCCCAAGTTTCTTTATGCGGATGAGGCGCTGGATTTGTTGGAAAAACCGGAGAGGTATTCGTATATAGGCCTCCGGGACAAGGCTATTTTAGAGGTTCTTTATGGGACAGGTATTAGAGTTAGCGAATTGGCAGGTTTAGATTTATCTTCTATTGATGCGGAAGATGGATATCTGAAAGTAAAGGGTAAAGGCTCTAAAGAAAGAATACTGCCTCTCGGTTCTTATGCCTTACAGGCACTTGCTATATATTTAACTAAAAGCCGTCCTTTTCTAGAAGAACGTAATCAAGAAAAAGATAAGAATGCGGCATTGTTTTTAAACAGGTTTGGACAAAGGTTGTCGGTAAGAAGTGTGGGGAGATTAGTGCATAAATATGGGTTGAAAATAAGCAGCAGTTGTAATTTATCGCCTCATGTATTACGGCATTCTTTTGCCAGCCATCTTTTAAACGCGGGAGCCGATCTGAGGGCTGTTCAGGAATTACTGGGTCATGTTTCTGTCTCAACAACCCAGATCTATACACATATAACGAAAGAAGAGTTGAAAAGAACTTATAAAAGAGCGCATCCAAGGGCATAATTATAATTATAAAAAGATTTTCTGTTTTTCGGAAATTTAAAGGAGAAAAATCTATTGTTTCATGCTACAACAATTATAGCTGTAAAAAAGGGTGAGAGAGTCGCTATTGCCGGGGATGGACAGGTAACAATATCCGGAAATATCGCTATCAAACATCAAGCCCGGAAGGTGAGAAGGCTATATAACAACACAGTTATCGGAGGTTTCGCCGGTTCAGTGGCGGATGCCCTTACTCTTTTTGAAAAATTTGAAAAACAATTGGAAAACTATCATGGAAACTTACGTCGGGCCGCTGTGGAATTGGCAAAGGAATGGCGAACGGATCGTTATTTAAGGAAATTGGAAGCCTTGCTCATCGTAGCGGCAAAAGATGGGTTGCTCCTTATATCGGGCACAGGTGAAGTGATTGAGCCTGATGATGGAGTTGCTGCTATCGGTTCGGGTGGGGCTTTTGCTCTTGCTGCGGCAAGGGCCCTTCTCAGAAATACAGAGCTTCCTGTAGGAGAAATAGTAAGCAGGTCTCTTTTAATAGCTTCGGAGATATGTGTCTACACAAACGATCATCTTTCAGTTGAAGAAATTTAAATCAACAGATCATCAATATAATTAAATTTTGTATTATTTTGAACCCTTGTATTTAACTTCACCGGAGGTGTTATTGCAGATTAATGGCGGATTACGAAGCTGAACTCACACCTAAGAGAATAGTCCAGGAACTGGATAAGTATATTATCGGGCAAGAGGAAGCAAAAAAGTGTGTAGCAGTAGCACTGCGCAATAGATACAGAAGAAAAAAATTAAAAGATAATATAAAAGATGAAGTGATACCGAAGAACATTATCATGATTGGCCCAACCGGAGTGGGCAAAACAGAAATTGCCCGAAGAATAGCGCGTTTGGTTAATGCTCCGTTTATTAAGGTTGAAGCTACGAAATTCACTGAAATCGGTTACGTTGGCCGCGATGTGGATTCCATTGTAAGGGATCTCGTCGAAACCTCGATTAGAATTGTAAAGTCTGAAAAAATGAAAATGGTAGAGGTTAAGGCAGTTGAGATGGCGGAAGCAAGGTTGCTGGATCTGATTGCTCCCTTACCTTCAAGATCTAAAGCCGGATCCAACCCGTTAAATATGTTGTTTCAAACTGCTGAGGAATACAAAAATTTTCCCTTAAATAAAGACCAAGATGATTATGGTGAGGATATTACCCGGGCCGTAGAAGAACGAAAGATCGCATTGCAAAGGCTTAAAAGGGGCGAATTTGAGGATTATATTGTTGAAATTGATGTAGAAGATCGCTCTGCTCCTATGTTTGAAGTTTTTTCAGGCCTGGGCATGGAAGAGATGAGCACAAATATCCGGGATATGTTCGGAAATTTGCTCCCGTCAAAGAAAAAAAAGAAAAGGGTGTCTTTGAAACAGGCAAGGATGATTTTACAGCAGGAAGAAGGGGAAAAACTCATTGATATGGATGAGGTTATCAGTGAAGCGATAGAAAGGTCCGAACAGAGTGGAATTGTGTTTCTGGATGAGATCGATAAGATTGCAGGTAATGATACTTCTCATGCTGGACATTATGTATCCAGGGAAGGAGTACAGAGGGATATTCTTCCTATTGTTGAAGGTTCTACTGTGATGACAAAATACGGACCGGTTAAAACAGATTATATGCTTTTTATTGCGGCAGGAGCATTTCATTTCACCAAACCTTCAGACCTTATTCCAGAACTGCAGGGGAGGTTTCCCATAAGAGTTGAATTGCAAAGCCTCTCCAAAGAGGATTTGAAAAAAATTTTAACCGATCCCGAGAATGCCTTGCTTAAGCAATATGCAGCATTGCTGGAGACAGAGGGGGTGATAGTCATGTTTTCACCTGATGGTGTAGAGGAGATTGCTGATACGGCATCCTTTCTAAATGATGATTTGGAGAATATCGGCGCAAGACGACTGCATACCATCATGGAAAAGTTGCTGGAAGATATCTCTTACGAAGGATCGGATCTAAAAGGAGAAAAAATTGTTCTAGATAGCGCATATGTAAGGAATAAATTAAAAAATATTGTTAAAAATAAAGATTTAAGTAGATATATTTTATAATTTCAGAAAAGCTTTATAAAAAAGTGGAATATGTAAATTATTCCAGCTTGAATACAACTAAAAGAGGTGATAGTAGTGATAGCTTCTCCTTTGTTAGAGAAGACACGCCGTATCAACAAAATTCTTCAGAAAACTGCTGGTCAAAGGGTAGATTTCGTAGAAGTAGCCGAAGTATTAAAAAATGTCATCCACGCCAATTCATATCTTGTGGATCGCGAAGGGAAAATACTGGGTTATGCCCTGGTTGATGAGTTCGAATGTGAATTGATGGTCACCCGGGTCCTTAAAACAGGATTTTTCCCGGAACGTTATAACAATTTTCTGTTGCGTGATGACGAAACAAGGGTCAATTTGCCTCAGAAGACAAACGACTGTGTTTTTGTAGAGGCGGAAAACTGTCTCTTTACAAATAAGATTGTCACGGTTGTACCCATTATGGGCGGAGGTAAAAGATTGGGTACTTTACTTTTGGCCCGTTTTGCCGAAACCTTTAACGCAGAAGACTTAATCCTGGCTGAAACCGGCGCTACGGTAATCGGTATGGAAATTTTGCGTTCCAGAGCCGAAAAAATTGAAGAAGAGGCCAGAAATAAAGCTGTTGTTCAGCTGGCAATCGGAACGCTTTCTTATTCTGAGTTGGAAGCGGTTGAGCATATCTTTGAAGAGCTGGACAGTGATGAAGGGCTCCTCGTTGCCAGTAAGATTGCGGACCAGTTGGGAATAACAAGATCAGTTATTGTCAATGCCTTACGCAAGTTTGAAAGTGCAGGCGTAATTGAATCGCGTTCGCTTGGTATGAAGGGCACCTATATTAAAGTGCTTAACCCTTATCTGCTGGAACAGTTGTCCAAGAAGAAAAAACCATTCCATAGATAGATTTAATATTCGTTATTGGAAACAGCCGTTAAGGCTGTTTTTTTATGTTTTTGTACTTGAAATCTTCAGGCATAAACTACTGCCGGACAGTCTAGTATAATATGAAGGTGGTGAACTTATGTTATTAAATAATAAAAAAGCTAGTTTGAGGAAAAAAAAGAGATTATTCTCAGGATATTTTTTCTATTTCAGTTGTGGGGCCTTTACTGGGATTCTAATTAGTATTGTATTCATTTTTTCCGTTGTTTATTTAAATTCGGATGGGCTTAATATTTATCTTAACAAAGAACAAATTTTTAATGTGATTAGTTATGAAGTAGACCGTCAGACACAGGAAGAGTTTCCGGCTTTTATACAGGAGGTTCGCTCTGAAGTTCCATTTTTAGTGGAAAAATACATAAAGGAGGATTTTATTAGAATCGGCGACCTGGAGATAGGTGGCTATACTGTTGAGCTACCGGAGCAGTTAATTGGAGAACTGGAAAAAGACCTGCGTAATGATGTTACCTATTACATTTATGAATTGCTAGATACGCTGGAGGAGGAGAAGTTTGTCAATGAGTTAAGCAGCAGTATAACGGGTGATGTATTGAATTCGCTGTTTATTGATTTAAATGGGCGTAAGGTATCGATTCCGCTTACAGAACATTATTCTATTCCCCTCAGGGTATGGCTGGAGTAATTTTCTCTGTTACTTGTCATTTTCTGTAGGCTGTGTTATACTACTTATTGTTTAAATACACACGCTGTGAAAATTGTAGAGAGGTGCTCTTGATGAGTTCTCTATAATAATGATCAGGCGGAGGCTAACCAAAGGGAGGAACCATTTAATATGTCTGTAGTAACAATGAAGCAGTTGTTGGAAGCTGGAGTCCATTTCGGACACCAGACAAGGCGTTGGAATCCTAAGATGAGGGAATACATTTTTACAGAGCGAAACGGCATCTATATCATTGACCTGCAAAAAACAGTTCGCCTCATGGAAGGTGTCTATGCTTTTGTCAAAAAAATAACCATGCAGGGAGAAAAGATTCTTTTTGTGGGGACTAAAAAACAGGCTCAGGAATCTATTGAAACTGAAGCAGTGCGCTGTGAGATGCCGTATGTAAACCAACGCTGGCTTGGAGGTATGCTTACAAATTTTAATACAATACGTAAGCGTATTAACAGGCTGATTGAACTGGAGCAAATGGAAGAAGAAGGCCGCTTTGCCTTGTTGCCGAAAAAAGAAGTTATCAAGCTAAATCATGAAAAGGACAAGTTACTTAAATTTTTAGGCGGTATTCGTGATATGCAAGAACTGCCCGGTGCGGTATTTGTTGTTGATCCAAGAAAAGAAAGAATTGCAATTGCAGAAGCCCGTAAATTGGAGATACCGATTGTAGCTATCGTCGATACAAATTGTGATCCTGATGAGATCGATTATATTATCCCGGGCAATGATGATGCTATCAGGGCAGTTAAATTAATTACTTCAAAAATTGCCGAAGCGGTACTGGAAGGTAAACAAGGTCTGCAGATTGCTCAGGAAGAAGCTGCTGAAGAAGAAAAAAAACAAGATGAATTATCCAAAGTTGAAGAGCAGGATAATTTTTCCGAAAGTAAAATAGATCAAATAAATGAAGAAGAGCTCGAAGAGAATGACGAAAAAAAGACCAACGTGGAGGCAGCAGAAACGGAAGGGGAATAGCATACAACTATGCTCATATTACAAGGAGGATTAGAAGATGATCAGTGCTGAAATGGTAAAAGAACTTCGTGCTTTAACCGGTGTAGGTATGATGGATTGTAAAAAAGCTCTTATCGAAGCCGGCGGAGATAAAGAAAAGGCGAAGGAGTTACTTCGCGAAAAAGGCCTTTCCATTGCGGCAAAAAGGGCAGGCCGTATTGCCGCCCAGGGTGTGGTTGAGTCTTATGTCCACCTGGGAGGTAAAGTTGGGGTTCTGGTAGAGGTTAACTGTGAGACGGATTTCGTCGCGCGGAATGAAGATTTTAAGGCCTTTGTCAAGGATATTTGTCTGCAGGTGGCTGCAACAAATCCTGCTTACCTCAAACGTGAAGAAGTTCCGCCAGAGGTAATGGAAAAAGAGAAGGAGATTTTGACAAAACAGGCACTTGCTGAAGGGAAGCCTGAAAAGATTGTAGAAAAAATTGTAACGGGCAGGATGGGGAAATTTTATACTGAAAATTGTCTTCTTGAGCAGGAGTATATCAAGGACCAGGACAAAACAATAAAAGATCTGTTAACAGAGCTAATCGGCAAAATTGGAGAAAATATTATTATACGCCGGTTTGTGCGTTTTGAAATGGGCGAGGGTCTGGATTATTCAGAAACTCCCTGAAGCGGTTAGATCTAAATATAAAAAGAACACCGGTTGGTGTTCTTTTTATATTCATAACACTTTAATTAACAAAAGAAGGAGTTTCCCAAATCCTTGCCGAAAATATAGTTTGAGATAGCAAACAAAATATAATAATGTGAGGTGATTACATGCGGTTAAAAGACAAGGTTGTTATTGTAACCGGTGCGCGGAAAGGTATCGGCGAGTCGGTAGCCTTGGCGCTGGCCAGGGAAGGCGCCGATCTTGTACTGGTTAGCCGAAGCATCCAGCCTGATGCTCCCATGGTGCAGGCGGTTAAAAATCTTGGCCGCCGGGTATTTGTGAAGCAGGTAGATGTCGGTAACAGGGCACAAGTTTTTGAAATGGTTGACGAAGCTCTAGAGTATTTTGGCCGGATAGACGCACTCTTTAACAATGCCGGCGTAAGCAGGCCTGTTATGCTGTGGAATACAACGGAGGAGCAGTGGGAAGATATCATCAGAATTAATCTCAGTGGTACCTTTTACTGCATTCAAGCGGTGTCAAAGCCGATGATGGAGCAGAAGTCCGGTTCAATTATTAACGTCACTTCTTCAGCCGGGTTGAACGGTACAGTAGGACAGGCAAACTACACCGCCGCCAAGGGAGGCATTTATGCATTATCAAAGTCTGCCGCCAAAGAACTGGCCAGGTATTCGATAAGGGTAAATACAATTTCACCGATGGCTGAAACCGATATGACGCAAAAAATAGCGCACGATCCAAAATTTAAGGAAAAATACTTAGAACGTATTCCTCTGGGGCGTTTTGCAAAACCGGAGGAAATAGCGCCCACGATTGTCTTTTTAGCCTCGGATGAATCAAGTTTTATAACCGGCCAGACGATTTGTATCGATGGCGGGATGATTATGCCTTAGGGGTATATATACATTTTGGGGGAGGGAACAATATGCCAAAAGATGTGGCCGTTATCGGAGTAGGCCAGAGTACTTTCGTGAGAAATTATGAAGGTTCTATCAGGGAATTAGCTTTTGAAGCTTACAGTGAAGCGATGAAAGATGCAGGCATAACAAACAGGGATGTTGGTGCTTCAATCATTTGCTCAGCGCCGGAGTATGATAAACAACGCAGTCCTGCCGGTCTTATGGCGGAGTACCTGGGTTTGAATCCACAACCTACTTTCGCAATGGAATCAGTTTGTTCATCAAGCACCAGCGGCTTAAGGGCTGCCTATGCATTGATTAAATCAGGGTTACACGATATTTTTGTAGTGCTGGGCTTTCAAGAGATGTCTGAAATCACTTCCGCAGATTCTCAGGAACGTATGGGGCGTGGAGCGGATATTATGTGGGAATCACCTTTTGGGACGATGATGCCTGCTTATTATGCGATGCATGCCCGCGCACATTTTGCCCGGTATGGCACGGCGGAAGAGGATCTTGCGTTAATTAGAGTTAAGGCTACCAAATATGGTACACTTAACGAAAAAGCAGTCTACCGCAAACAGCTTACCCTGGAACAATGTATAAATTCCGAATACATTGCCAGTCCGTTAAAAAAATTTGATTGTTGTGCGAATGCGGACGGCTCTTCCTGCATGATTCTGGCCAGCGCGGATAGAGCTAAGGAAATATCTAAAAAGCCGGTGTGGATTTTGGGGACAGGGTCGGGAACAGCTTCCCTGACGATGACGGGCAGGGATGCGTTAGACGGCCTGAATTGTGCCCGTGTGGCTGCCCAGGAGGCTTACAAGATGGCAGGGTTAGGCCCCCAGGATATTGATGTGGCAGAGGTTCACGATTGTTTTACCATCGCTGAGATGATGGCTTACGAGAACCTTGGTTTTGCTGAGCCCGGCAAAGGATCGGAGCTGATTCGGGAAGGGGAGACTTATTTGGAAGGAAAGATTCCCGTAAATGTTGACGGCGGCCTGCTGTCTAAAGGCCATCCCATCGGAGCTACCGGCGGTTCACAGGTGCGTACCATTGTATTGCAGTTACGCGGTGAAGCCGGTGAGATACAAGTACCGGGTGCAGAGATCGGTCTGGTGCATAATATTGGCGGCGTTGGAATATACGGCAATGTGGCCATTTTTGGGAGGTAAAAAAATGGGTTTTGAAAAATTTGGATATGTTAGCTTTACATCTCAAACAAAAACAGAGGCTTTTGTAGACTATCTGAGCAAAAATGAAATCCGTGCTACCAAATGCCGCGCGTGTGGCCGCGTTTATTTTCCGCCGCAAGCAGATTGCAGTTCTTGTTTGGCGAGAGATATGGAGTGGATTAAAGTTGAAGGCAGTGGGAGGATCATAAGCTTTACTAAAGTAAATTATGGCCCTACCGGCTTCGAATCTGATGTACCCTATATTCTTGCACTGGCGGATTTCAATGGCATTAAAGTTTTTGGCCGTTTAAGCAAGGATACTCCTGAAGAAAAAATTACAGTTGGTATGGAGGTAAAAGCTGAGGCAATTTCTCTTCCTGATGGACAGCTAAGCTATCAATTTTTACCGGCGTGATCCGGCTAAGCAAATGTGGAGTACGGCGGTTTTAAGATGAAAGGGGTTTTGGCGAATGGGTGCTCCCGTGATTGATTTTCATCTTCACCCTATACATTATGAGTATTACGGGGAGAGTACTTTTAATTGGATTAGGAATATGCATGCGGGAAAGAATTGGGATGAATTTTATGCATCATACTGTGATCCGAATTTTTTCGTGCAATACTTAAAAGTAAGTGGCATTGATTACGGAGTCGTCCTGGCAGAACTTAGTCCTGCAGTAACCGGTATATGTTCCAACGAATATGTGCTTGAGTTCTGCAGGGGGCAGGAAATGCTAATCCCATTCGCCAGCATAAACCCTTTCACGACCGTTAGAATGGAAATTGAACTGCAGCATTTGGTAAAAAAGGGATTTCGAGGATTAAAAATGTATCCTACTTATCAGCATTTTTATCCAAATGACTCTTCATTGTATCCTTTATATGCACAGGCCGAGGAGTTGCAAATTCCAGTTATGTTTCATACCGGTTCTTCTGTTTTTGAGGGGGCAAGGCTTAAGTATGGAGATCCCCTTTACCTTGATGATGTGGCTATTGATTTTCCTAAGATGAAGATTATTCTTGTCCATGGGGGCAGGGGGTTCTGGTATGACAGAGCTTTTTTCTTAACAAAACTGCATACAAACGTTTATACGGAGATAGCAGGTTTGCCTCCTAAAAAGTTACCGGACTATTTCCCCGAGTTAGAAAAAATTAGCCATAAGGTATTATTTGGTTCTGACTGGCCCGGAGTAAAGGATATTAAACAAAATATTCATGATTTAAGACAGTTGCCCCTTAATGAAGAAGCGAAAGAACGAATTCTGGGTGGTACTGCCGCAATTATATTGAATATATAAATGTATAGTATACAACTGTGCGCAATGTGCCACGCTATAAATTTTCAGATATTATACTTAAATCAAAAAAGAGGGATATTTTATTTTTTTTTATATTTTCTGCAGGAAAAACCGCATCCGCATAGAATATGTATTATTATAGGATAAATAAATGGCAAGGAATTATGGAATCAGAAAGGTAGGGGATGTATATTTATTAACAAGTCAGGCAATTAACAAAACATAAAATAGTATACTTATTAGGATCTGTAATAACTGTTAAAACTAACTCTAATCTCTATATGCAGCACTAATTCTTGTGGTTTTTGGCGTTAAATTTTTTAAAGGGGTTTATTTAAAAATTCATTTTCAGGCTGAAGAATGGTAGTACGGATGCCTCTGCGCGAAATGTGATCTGGCCCTGTTGTTAAATTTTGAAAAGTAATACGGCAGCATGGGTTGCTTCCTGAACGGAAGATGAATTTTAATTTTGTGGAGGTGTCTTTTTATGTTTAATCCTCTCAATATCCTGGTTGTTTTACAACCCGGATTGGGTGCTCCGGATGAGTATGAACAATTGATAAAAGAACGTTTCCCGGATAAAGTCGCCAGCGGCGAAATTCGTATCCGTTTATCCCAGGATGGCTCGTCACTTGGTGATGATGTATTAGATACGCATATTATCGGTACAGGAATGATCGTTGAAAAAATTCCGCAGATGAAAAACCTGCAGTGGGTGATGACATTTAGTTCAGGTTATGATCACTTTATTAAGTGGGGCCAAATGCCCGCACATATTCCGTTGCTGCATCTCCCCGGGGGGTCGGGAATACCGGTGGCGGAATTTACTCTTGGCCTGATGTTAAATTTAACAAAAAAATATAATCAGATCTGGGATAATCAAAAAGAAAAAAATTTTGTCCGTGTGCGCGGTGAAGAACTCTATGGAAAAACGCTGGGGATAGTTGGCCTCGGGGGAATTGGGCGTCAGATTGCCAAAAGGGCCAAGGGCTTTGATATGCGCGTGATTGGAACCGATATTCTGATTATGGACATCCCCAATGTAGATGAGATGTATTTGAATAAACAGGTGGACGAAGTAATTAAACAGGCGGATTTTCTGGTCCTCTCTTGTCCTGAGACTCCCGAAACTCTGGGTTTGATGAATGAAGACCGTTTTAAACTGATGAAAAAGACGGCGTACCTGATCAATTGTGCCCGCGGTTCGTTGGTTGTTAAAGATGCCCTGATGAAGGCTTTGAGGGAGGGATGGATCGCCGGGGCTGCTAACGATACGCAGTGGATTAAAAGCCCTCTGCCTTCTTACTTGCCTCCGGAAGATGAACTATGGGGAACGCCTAATGTTCTTATTACCCCACATGTTTCCAGCTGGACGGATATGTATGCTGCGAGATTCGGCGGTGTTTTTGTAGATAATATCGAACGCTTTTTGAAAGGAGAGCCATTAAGTAATATTGCTCCAGAATTTGAATCCAACCGCAAATGATATGGGCAGGCAGTTCCAGCAATCGTCCCAAGGTGCATGCTGAGAACAAGTAAATACCTTTTAGCTGCAGAAAGGAGATAGCAAGTGAGCATAGAAGCATTAGGAGTTCTAAAAAAAGCATTTGCGGATCCCGGCCGGCAGGTCAAGGAGTGGAAACAAAAAACAGGCGGCAAAGCAATCGGTTTTCTTCTGACAGACGTTCCAGAGGAGTTAATTCATGCGGCAGGTTTTTTCCCCTTTGGTATTTGCGGCGGTAGGGCCAGGATGGAGCAGGCAGAAGCCCACCTGCAGACCTGGGCGTGTTCTTATGTCCGTAAGGGGTTGGCCCTGGCTATAAATGGCGAACTTGATTTTTTGGATGGAGTGATTTTTCCGCTCACGTGTGATTCTACCCGTTTGCTTCCTGGTATTTGGGAACATAACACGCCGCTTCCCTATATGGACAGCTTCCGCTTGCCAAGGCAAGTTGAACGCCCGAGCGCCAAAAAATACCTCCTTGGGGAGCTGGAGAGAATAACGCACAACCTGAGCGGGTACAGAGGAAAAGAGATCACCGATGAAGAACTAAGACAAAGTATCCGGCTTTACAACAGCAACAGGGGCTTGTTGCGCAAGCTGTATAGCATTCATGAGCATAATCCGGAGGCTATCAGCAATAAAGACCTTTACGCTGTGCTTGGGGCATCTATGGTAATTGAAAGGGAAAAACTAAACCGCTTTTTAAGCGAGCTGGTAGCAACGCTGGAAGAAAAAACAAAACCTCCGGTTAGTAACAATAAAACAAAACTATATATTTCCGGTACATTCATCAATCCCCCGGAGGTACTGGATTACCTGGATGAAAGTGGTGTGACTGTCGTAGGAGATGATCTTAAAAACGGTTTTCGTTATATCGAAGCCGATGTTGAAGATACCGATGCATCCCCCTGGGAGTCTCTGGCTAACCGCCAGCTAAAGAAAACACCTTTTGCCGGTTATGATGTACCGTCGGCCCCGCGGCGGTATAACCTTGTAAAAGCAGCACAGCAGAAAAAGGTTCAGGGGGTGCTTTTTTTACACCTGAAATACTGTGAACCGGAGAACTATGATTACTATGATAATCTACAGGCATTAGAGCAGGCGGGGATTCCCTCCCTGCGTATTGAAACCGAGTTCGGAGATACTTCACTGGGTCAGTTGCAGACGAGAATACATGCATTCATGGAAATGGTTGGGGGTGAAAGCAATGTCTGAGAAAAAGGTCTTTAAAACAGCTGCCCGGATGAAAAAGATCATGCAAGATTATTATGCCAAAGGAGCTGATGCAAAAGAAAAACGCATTCCAGTCGCCTGGGTGACTGCAATCTTTCCGGTAGAGATACTCTACGCGGCGGGGGTTTTCCCCTATTACCCGGAAAACTTTGGTGCGCTGGCTTCAGCAAGGAAGGTAGCGGATAAGCTCTCCCTTTATGCAGAAGCCAAAGGGTATGCCCACGACCTTTGTGGTTATGCCCGCTGCGGTATCGGTGATGCCTATGCTGATGAGCACCCGGTCGGGGAAATTCTTCAGCCGGATGTAACATTTTGCTGCAATACCCAGTGCGGCTCCCTGGCGAAGTGGTTTGAAGTAGCCGGCAGGTATTATAATGTACCTTATTTTCTGGTCGATGCACCCCAGATACTGGATCAGCCCGAAGAGCTTGTTACCGGTTATTATGTAGATCAGCTCAAGGAAATGATCGCCTTTGTGGAAAAAATTACGGCAGAACCCTTCGATTATGATCGTTTAATCGAGGTACTGCATTATGCCAATGAGGCCTGCAGGCTTTGGAATGAGATTCTTGATACCGCTGCCATGAAACCCGCTCCTTTCGGCTTTTTTGATGCCTGTTTTCACATGGCCCCTATTGTTACCATGCGTGGCACACGTGAGGCGGTAGAATATTACCAGGCGCTCAAGGAGGAGGTTGATGGGAGAATAAAAGAAGGAATAACTGCCATACCCGGCGAACGCTATAAAATCTATTTTGACCATATACCCCTCTGGCCAAAATTGCGCTGGTTTTCCGAGCTGTTTGCAGACCATAATTCTCTGGTAGCTGTTTCTCAATATACCCATTCGTGGGCTTATTCTTTTGATCTAAAGCGCCCACTTGAAAGCCTGGCGGAAAACTATACTGCGGGGTTTGTCAACCGTTCTTTTGAATACAGATTGCAGTTGAAAATGAATTTTTTCCAAAAGTACGATGTTGACGGTTTTGTGCTTTTCTCAAACCGCAGCTGTAAATCGACCTCCCTGGGCCTTTATGACAAACGCAGCGTTTTAAGCGAGAGAACCGGCCTTCCGGGGGTGGTTTTTGATGCTGATATGTCCGATTTGCGCTTTTTCTCTGAGGCCCAATTTCTCGCCAGGTTGGAACCATTTTTTGAACAATTGGCTTCATCATCCCAATGAAATTCCAGTAGCTAGAAGAAAGGAGGAATAAAACATTGAAAAAACTAATGACAGGAAATGAGGCCCTGGCCTATGGTGCTTATCTCAGCGGGGTACGGGTAGGGGCCGCCTATCCGGGGACGCCCAGCACAGAGATAATGGAAAACTTCGCCAGGTACCCGGGGGTTTTAGCCGAGTGGGCCCCTAACGAGAAAGTTGCTATGGACGTGGGTATTGGCGCAGCATATGCAGGCAGCAGGGCTATGGTTGCAATGAAGCATGTGGGGCTTAACGTTGCTGCCGATTCACTTTTTTATGCCGTCTATACCGGGTTGAAAGGAGGGCTTGTTATCGCCTGTTCGGATGACCCGGGCATGCACAGTTCCCAAAACGAACAGGACAATCGAAACTATGCCAAATTTGCTAAGCTTCCAATGCTCGAGCCGTCCGACAGCGAGGAATGTAAGCAGTTTATGGGTATTGCGCTGGAAATGAGCGAGGCCTTTGATACGCCGGTTATGGTACGGACCGTTACGCGGATCTCTCATTCTTCTTCGCCGGTAGAGATCTCGGAAAACGGCCCTCCGCCGCCTCCGGAGGACCTTCCGTATTATGAACGTGCTCCTTTAAAATGTGTGATGGTTCCTGCCAATGCCCGTCACCGTCATCCAGTGATAGAGGAGAAGATTATTAAACTGGCCGATTATGCTGAGACGCTTGACATTAACCGCATTGAACCGGGAGATGATTCCCTGGGGATTGTTGCAGCCGGCTCAGTTTACCAGTATGCGCGTGAGGTCTTTCCAAACGCTACCTTTCTCAAGCTGGGCATGGTTTATCCCCTGCCGCAAAAACTCATTAAAGAATTTGCTTCCAGGGTAAAAACCGTGGTAGTAATTGAGGAACTGGATCCCTTTTTTGAAGAGCATCTCCGTTTATTGGGGATAGAAGTAAAAGGAAAGGATATTTTCCCCATGATCGGTGAATTTAGCCCTTTCTTGATCCATCAGTGCGCTCTTGACGCGGGGCTGATTGATGCGCCGGCGGTTGAAGCGGAAGCAGCGGCAACTGCCCCCGCTGTCGAGCTTCCTGTACGGCCGCCAATGCTCTGCCCGGGTTGCGGCCATCGCGGTATGTTCCATGTTCTCAGGGAGGCCGGCGTTTTAGTGCTCGGTGATATCGGATGTTATACCCTTGGCTTTGCGCCCCCCCTTAGCGCGATGCATACGTGCGGATGTATGGGGGCAAGTATCGGAGTGGCTCATGGGGTGGCAAAAGCAGGGGTAAAGGACCGTATTGTAGCCGTCATCGGTGATTCTACTTTTTTCCATTCGGGTATTCATCCCCTGATAAATGTGCTCTACAATGAGAGCAATGTTACAATTATTATTGCAGATAATAGTGTAACGGCCATGACAGGACACCAGCAACATCCGGGAACAGGTATTACCTTGCAGAAAAAAACAACCAATGCGGTAGATCTGGAAAAACTGGTGCGCAGCATAGGTTATAATCTGGTAGATGTGGTTGATCCGTATGACCTGGAGAAATTCGAGGGGGTACTGGAAGATCACCTTAATAACGGAAAGCCTTCGGTAATTATCTCCAAGCGGCCTTGCGTCCTTTACACTAAGGAAAAACGTACCCCTCCCCAGGTAAATGCTGATGAGTGCACCAACTGTGGGACCTGCCTGGATCTGGGGTGTTCGCCTCTCATGCAGGAAGAGGATAATGTAAGTATAGATCCATTGCTTTGCAACGGCTGTGGACTTTGTGTTCAGGTTTGTCCTGTAGAGGCTATCGTTCAGGAAGTATAATAAACAACAAGATGATCTGATAAGAGAGGAGGCTGGCAGTTGGAAAAAATTGATTTCTTGATGGCCGGTGTTGGCGGACAGGGTACTATTCTGGCCAGCAATATTCTGGCGGAAGTGGGCCTGGAGTTGGGTTATGATGTTAAGAAGGCGGAAGTTCATGGGATGGCCCAGCGTGGCGGTACAGTGGAAAGCCATGTACGTTGGGGGGATAAGGTCTATGCACCTGTGGCCATTCAGGGAGATGTGGATTACCTGCTTGGTTTTGAAATGCTCGAAGCGGGAAGATGGCCGGCTTTTATTAATAAAGATGCTGCTATTATCGTAAATCGTTATCGCATTCCGCCTCCGTCTGTAAACCTGGGGAAAGCCAGTTACCCCCGGGAAGAGGATCTGGATTCCCTGCTAAAGAGTGCTGCTTCCAGAGTGTTTTGGGTTAATGCTACCGAAAAAGCCAAAGAACTCGGCAATCCGGCAGTTGTTGGTGTAGTTCTGCTCGGTGTCCTTTCCAGCCTGGTTGGCGGTGAAGAGAGCGCCTGGCTTAATGTTATTAAGCGTATGGTGCCCGACAAGTTTGTGGATTTAAACATTAAAGCCTTTGAGGCAGGCAGACAAATGCAAACGGCTTGATTAATTTATAAGCCGCGTATTTTCCAGATAGCGGGTTGACAGCTTGCAGTTGGTGCTCAGGGAAAGTACCGGAGCATTTGAGCCTGAGCTCCTCTGCAGCGCTGTCGCCATCCGACTCTGAGAATTATGAAAGTTGAGAATTAAATAAATTAGCAATCTAGGAGGCGATTATCAGATGAATTTTGCTTATTACGGTATCATAAATGCGAAGAAGTACCCGCAGCAGGAGTTTCTTATTGAGCTCACACCATCAAAAAAATTGAGGCGTTCTTTAACCTGGAAAGAATTTAACGAACAAACCAATAAAGTTGCCAATTATTTGAAAAATAAACTCGGTGTGCAAAAGGGTGATTATATCCTTCATTTGCAAATGAACAGCATGGAATGGATTGTAACTTATCATGCTATTTTAAGGGTAGGCGCTGTTGCCGTGCCTTTGAATTTCCGGTTTGCTCCCACGGATATCAAATATGCAGCGGATGCCTGCAATCCAAAGGTTTTTATTTTTGGAGAAGGCTTTCTTCCCAAGGTTCAACCCATAGAAGGTGAACTAAGCAGCGTCAGTTCTTATATTTGTCTTGGTGAGAATATCCCGGATAATATGGTTTCATATAACGAGATAATGGAAAGCTCTTCTTCCGAGGATATTATCGTTGATACCGACTGGGGGGACCCGGCAGAGTTGATGTTTACCTCCGGGACAACCGGACCCCCTAAGCCTGTTTGCCAGGCACACGATACTCTTTACCAAATAGGTATAGGCGATGCGCTAACCTATGGTGAAGGCCACGAGACGGTTTATCTGGCGCCCCACCCCTTTTATCATAGCGGGAGCTTTTTTCTCTCATTTCCCTCCTACCTGGCCGGTGGCAAGATTGTTATTCTTTTAGAATTAAATGACCCGCGCTATTTATTGGATACCATTTATCAGGAGAAAGTTACCCATGGTTGGGTTACGGTGCCCACCATGTCCGACACGGTAAATGCCGTTAAAAAAGGTGCGATTGATATGGGCGAATACGACTTTTCCCATGTAATCG